>Ga0129307_1002944_pt1 | contig 11851 bp, 12 predicted proteins | sample P1105metagenome_FD_94437 | JGI IMG/M metagenome (GOLD analysis project Ga0129307, IMG submission 94437) | Capybara group fecal microbial communities from Wisconsin, USA - P1105 metagenome | ecosystem: Host-associated > Mammals > Digestive system > Large intestine > Fecal | place: USA: Wisconsin... | reverse complement strand
CGCCAGAATGGCTGAAAGGCTGCTTGCCGCGGAGCCGGCGCTGCCTTCCGTGCTGCGCGGGCATTCTCCGCTGACGGCGAAGGAAGTCTGCGATGCGGCCGCTGCAGGCGATGCAGCGGCGCGGAGATCCCTGGACCGCTCTCTGGATAAGCTGGCCCTGGCGCTTGCCCAGGTGGCCGTGATTTTGGATCCCGCGGTCTTCATCATCGGGGGCGGGGTCTCAAAGGCGGGCGCCCTGATCACGGAGCCTTTGCGCCAAAAGATCAACGGCTGCGTTCATGTGATGAAGGATTACAGCTGCCGGGTGTCCGTATCCGCGCTGGGCAGCGATGCCGGCATCTACGGAGCGGCAAGACTGGCCATGAGCGAATCCGGCAGGATGGCCCGGACAGACTGATCAGGGGCACATAAAAACGCCGGAAGCTTTTGAAGCGCTTCCGGCGCTGTTTGTCTGTCAAAGCTGTTTTTGCCGCTTCCGTTACTGGATGGGCGTGATGAACTTCTTGCTGATGACGACCTGCTTGCCGTCCATGGTGAACTGTACATAGTCCGAGCCGCTGATCTCCGTGACCGGGCCGATGTAATCGCCTCCGTTGATCTGGGTCCAGATCCTGGACTGATCGTCGGCAAGACGGACGTTGACGTTGCTGGTTCCGTCGGTGACCTTGTAGTTTACGACCGCGGGCTGTGTGGGCGCGGCGGTCTCGGTCGGCCTGGGAGCCGTGGTCTCAGGCGCTTCCGTGGTCTGCGGGGCCTCTGTGGTGACGGGGGCGGCAGTGGTCTCTGCCGGCTTTTTGGAGGGCCACAGGCTCCTGATCAGGATGATCAGAAGGATGAGCGCGATCAGCGGGATCAGGAATTTCAGCAGGTCATAGATGGTGAGCGTGGATCTCCTGTTGTTCTGGGTTTTTCTGGCCGGGCGGTTCTGGGAGGAGCTGTGCCTTCTTTCTGCATTTCTGCCGCCTTCCGGTCTGTTGATGACAGGCGCGTCATCTTCATTGCGGGTCCTCTGGGTCCGGATCCTTTCCTGTGAGGGCCTCTGGCGGCCTTCCACCCGGATGGGCGTCCTGTCGGTGCTGACGACCTTTCTGGAATTGTAAGTCTGTATTTCCGTTTTCAGAAGATAATAAGCCTGCCTTGCGTCCTCCAGATCATTGTCTCCTTCGTGCACGGCCTTGTTTCCGTAAAGTCGGATGCTGTGAAGGGCATCTCTGGAGGTGCGGTTGATGTAGGCGCCTTTGTACAGCTTCTCTATGGTATCTGCCAAGTCCGTGTATTCAATGCGGTTTTCAGCAGCATATTCTCTGACGATCTGTTCAGCCGTCTGTCTGGCCTTTACGAGGCTCAGGTTATAGTCCCTCCGGCTGATCAGGCCGGCCATGTCCATTAAGCCACGGTCGAGCTTCTGCTTGATATCGATTGCTTCGGTATTTGCCATTTCGGACTCCTAATTTGTAGTGAGGTGTAAGGGGATACTACTATATATGGTATAGTTTACTATCACATTCCCTAATTTGCAATACTTACAGCCACAAAATAAGAGCCTTTCCGGGGATTTATACGTACATGAAAGAGGGCATTCTGACAAGATCTCTGCCGTCGTGCGGGATTTTCTTTTCCATGAGCAGAGAGGCCGGAAAAACGGCTGTTTTCCCGAAGCGTTCGCGGATGTCATCGACCGCTTTTTCGAAGCGGTCGCGCCGTTCCATGTACCTCTGGTCCACAAAAAGAGAGGTCTGGACCAGCGCGTTTCTGGGGATCAGATCGTGGACCTCCAGGGTGATCTGACGTGCCGCCATGGGGGACGGGTGCGCCCGATAAAGCGAGAAGGCAAAACTGCTGATGTCTTCCGGGCTGCCGCTGGCCTGGGGCAGCCGGCCCTGACAGGAATACCAGCTCAGATCACTGAGGCGGACGCCCAGTCCAACCCCGTAGGCCAGACAGTTTTCCGCCCGCAGCCTGTGTCCGAGGTCCTGAGCCAGCGCCAGCAGGACCAGATGCACTTCTTCCGGGCCGGACAGATCGCTGATGCAGGTGATGCCGTGGCTCATGGATTTCTGCGGCACGACGGTGTCCATGTGGCGGACCCGGGATTCGTCTTTCCCCTCCGCGTACAGCTTCAGCATGAGGCCGCTTTTTCCAAGGGCCGTTTTCAGAAGCCGGCTGTCCGCGGCGGCCAGCTGGCCGATGCTGCGGATGCCCATGCCGTGCAGCTTTCTGGTGCTGGCAGGGCCGCAGTAAAGAAGCTCGCCCACGTCGAGCGGCCATATCCTGCTGCCGTAGTTGTCCCGGCTGATGACGGTCACGGCATCCGGCTTTTTCATGTCGGAGCCCAGCTTGGCGAAGATCTTGTTCCAGGATACCCCGATGCTGACGGTCAGACCCAGCTCCGCGCGGATGGTCTTTCTGATCTCTTCCGCAATATGAGGGCCATCGCCGAAAATGCCGCTGCCGCTGACGTCCAGCCAGGCCTCATCCATGCCGAAGCTTTCAATAAGGTCCGTGTATCTGGCGTAGATCTCCAGGGCGGCTTTGGAGTATTTCAGATACGCATCGTAATGGGGGCTGCATACGATCAGCTCCGGACACAGCTCCAGCGCCTGATAATTGCTCATGCCGGTTTTTACGCCGGCTTTTTTGGCCGGGTCAGTTTTGGCGAGAACGATGCCGTGCCGGGTCTCCGAGGAGCCGCAGACGGCCATGGCCTTTCCCTTCAGCTCCGGATGCAGCTGGATTTCCACGGAGGCGTAAAAGCTGTTCATATCGCTGTGCAGAATGATCCTGTCTTTCATTTTCAGCTCCTTCAGTTTCATCTTGACAGCATCGGAAGATGAAACTATAATGAGATTAAATGAAATTAGCAAAGCAAACTTACATCATAGTTTGCAGCCTGTCAAGTGCAAAAGTGATATTTTTGAAGAAAAGTTTCATCTAAGAAAAGGAAGAACAGTATGAACTTCGGTGAAAAGCTCAGATACGGAAGGAAACAGAAGGGCCTGACCCAGCAGGAACTGGCCGAAAGATGCCACATCTCCAAACGGACCATCGCCTCCTATGAGAGCGACGGCCGCCTCCCGCACAAGAACACACTGCGCGTCCTGGCGGCAGAGCTCGGCTACACGGCGGAATATATGAAGGATGACAGCGCATCCGTCTTTACGCCCCCCACGGAAGAGGAAAGCTACATCAGCGGTCTCCGTGAGGTATACGGAGATGAGACCGCAGACGAGATCAGTGAACTGATCAGCCGCTCGGCCTCCCTGTTTGCCGGAGGAAGGCTGGCGCAGGAGGCAAAGGACAAGTATTTCCTTGCCCTGACCAATGCCTATATCGCCTGTAAAAAGGCAGCTGAGGAAGAGACTTGAAAACGGAAAGCATTCTGAAAGAAGCAGAAGCCATCTACCGCCGCTGCGGCAGGACGGGGCCTGAGGAACTGTGCAGGCTGAACGGCGTCATACTGCTTTATTATCCCATGGGAAAAACGGAAGAGGCCTGCAAGGGCTTCGTGCTGCGGTGCGGCAGCAAAACGTCCATCACCATCAATTCAGATATGTCCCCATTCCTGCAGAAAATGGTGCTGTGGCATGAACTGGGGCATTATTTCCTGCATATTCAGACAGGGCTGGCAGACGGCCTGAGAGAGTTTTCCGTCTGGAACGTTTCGGACAAAATGGAACGGGAGGCCAACCTGCTGGCGGCAGAACTGAGCATAAAAGATGAAGACGTAACAGAGGTATTCTCTGAAACAAAGGACTTTTTTGAGGCTTCCGGCAAATTAAACGTGCTTCCTGGTTTTCTGGATTTTAAGATCCGGATGATGAACGCTTCCGGTGCGGCGCTTCCCGGCGTGCCGGTGCCGGCGGAGGGAAGCTTTCTGGGAAAGCAGAAAGACGAGGACGCCTATGTTCAGCCGTGAAGAAAGCGGGCATAAATCCGCGGAACACAGTGGCGGGGAAACAGGCAAATGCGCAGGGCCGGATGCACGGAAGCCATGGCACAGTTTTGACGCTGAAATGAAAAGACGCTATGGCGGAAAGGTTTACCGCCTTTCTCTCTCCTCCGGCTGCAGCTGCCCCAACCGTGACGGGAAAAAGGGGACCGGCGGCTGCAGTTTCTGCAGCGAAGGGGGGTCAGGGGAGTTTGCCTCAGACAGCAGACTGCCCATAGAAGATCAGATCCGCATGGCAAAGGAGCGGCTTTCCGCCAAATGGAAGAAAACGCCGGCCGGATACGTCGCGTATTTTCAGTCCTTCAGCAATACTTACGGCGATCCCGCAAAGCTGGAGGCGCTGTACGGGAAAGTCCTGGAGCTTCCGGATATTCTGGCGCTTTCCATTGCCACCAGGCCGGACTGCCTGGGCCCTGAGATCATGGACATGCTCCGGCGGCTGAACAGCAGAAAGCCCGTATGGGTCGAGCTGGGGCTTCAGACCATCCGGGACGATACGGCCCGTCTTTTTCAGCGTGCCTATCCAACGGAAGAGTTTGTGCAGGCAGTCAGAAAACTGAAGGAATCGGGCATAGAGGCCATTGTCCACGTCATGGCAGGCCTTCCGGGTGAAAAGCCGGAGGATACGCTGGAGACCATCCGTTTTCTGGCGCAGCTTCAGACCGGGCACGGGGGCATAGACGGCATCAAAATCACCCTGCTGTATGTGCTGAAAAACACCCTGCTGGCCGCACAGCTGGAAAAGGGAGAGCTGGAACTGTATCCGTACAGCGAAGAGGAGTATGCGGCTTTTCTGGCGGAAGCGGTGTCACTGCTGCCCCGGCGCATCGTCGTGCACAGAATGACGGGAGACCCGCCCAGGTCCCTCTTGATATCACCCGGCTGGACAACAAACAAAAAACACGTGCTGAATACCATTGCACGTGTCTTCCGGGAAAAAGGAGCGGTTCAGGGCTGTCATTCCTGCTGTGAAACGGACGGCAGTCTTTTCTCATAAAAGAGATAGAAGAGGATGCCCATCAGCATCAGGACGGCTCCTGCATTGAAAATGAAGGTATAGCCTGCAGAGAGGTCGGCAAAGCGCCCAAGGGCCAGGCCGCAGAGGATGGGCGTCATCATATTGAAGAAATCCTGGCCAATGTGCACCGTGGAACCGGCAATGCCTGCCCTGTGCGTTCCGGCTGCCCTGATGGCTTCCGCCTGTACGCAGGGCTGTCCGCCGCCCTGGCCGATCGCCTTGGCAATGCCCGCAGCGATGATAAAGGCCATGCTGGTGGAGCGGCCGACCAGATAAAGAGAGAGCGCTCCGCAGATGTAGGAAGGGATCAAAATGGGCTTCAGGCCTTTTTTGTCATAAAGCTTTCCTATGAATGGCCTTGTCAGAATGGCAGTAACGGAAACGGCCGTAAAAAAAATGCCCATGTTTCCCAGCCCCCGGCTGATGCCCACAAGCACCAGATAGGTCGAGGTCATGGTGCCGCCCATGCTGAACAGCCCGGACATCAGGCTGAAGGGCAGCAGGGGGAAGGCAACCAGATCCTTCAGGCGCAGCTTCCGTTTATCATCGGTCTCTTTCTTTTCTTTTGGCCGGTGCTCATAGGGAATGATCAGCAGCAGAAAGACACAGAGCGTTTCGAGTCCCACAGCCGCCCAGGAGCAGGCGTAGAATCCATAACGGGCGGAAAGCCAGAGACCCAGAGCCGGGCTGACCATTTCAGAGAGGATCAGGCTGAAGGAAATCAGACTGATGCCTTCGCCCAGGCGTGATTTCGGCATATAGCAGACGCCGAAAGCGGAACGGGCCACGCTCATGAAAGAAAAGGCAAAACCGACGATGATGCAGCTGGTGGCGTAAACGGCTACATGAAAGGACAGGGAAAAGCCCAGAAAAGAAAGCCAGACCAGAGCGATGCTGAGAAGCATGATATGCTTCCGGTTAAAGGTATCTGCAGCCAGTCCGCTGAAAGGCCGGAGCAGAATGGAAGAGATGGAGCGGAAACTGCTGATAAAGCTGGCCAGCGTAATGGACGCGCCGAGCGCCATGGCCTGAACGCTGAGCTGGGGCGTGATAAAATCATAGGCCATGGAAGTCAGAAAGACGATGGCCAGTACGATCAGAAAGCAGGGATTCAGCAGCTTTTCATTTTCCTGATGCAGTTTGTTGTTTAAGCGGTATTTCATCAAAACACATCCCAAGTTATTGAACAGAATGTTCATTAATGAGTTTAAGGATGGGCCGCATGAGCGTCTATAATCAAAGACGGCCGAAAGAGCGATACTGAACATTTTCAACAGATTGTTCAGCAACGAAGTGGCAGCTGCGCCATTTTCTTTCAGACAGTACTTGCAGCTTATGAATTTGATGATATAATGAATCACGACAGCGGGGAGCTCATAGAAATGGGCTGAGAAAAAGCGAAAGCTTTGACCCTTGACCTGATTTGGGTAATGCCAACGTAGGTACACATTGTTCATTGCACGTGATATCTGCGAAGGTATGACGTGTTTTTTATATCAGCCCGAATCAGCAGGAGCCCCTGCGCAGCGGTACACCGGGGGCACCACCTTATGCCGCTATACAAAAAGCAGCATGCACAGACAAGCGTGCTGTTCAGCAAGGGAATGGCATCAGAATTCTCTGCAGGCGCCAGCAGAAGACGTCCGGCTCAGACAGGCCGGAAGGTCTTTATGTAGAATGACAGCATAGCGACAAAAGGAGGTCAACGATGAAAACTGTCAATCTCAAAAAGCTGGCAATGACTGCAGTCTTTGCGGCTGTTGCCGTAGCCGGTTCCACTTTCTCTGTTCCTGTATTCGGTTCCAAATGCGCACCCGTGCAGCACATGGTCAATATTCTCTGCGCCGTTCTGCTTGGCCCCTGGTGGGGTCTGGCGGCCGCTTTTATTGCCAGCGTTATCCGTAACCTTCTGGGACTGGGGACCGTTCTGGCATTCCCGGGGAGCATGTGCGGCGCCCTTTTGTCAGGGCTTCTGTATCAGAAGTTCCGGGAGCTTCCGGCTGCCTATGCAGGCGAACTGATCGGAACGTCTCTGATCGGGGGAATGCTTTCCTATCCGCTGGCGTATCTGATGCTGGGCAATCGTTCTGCTTCCCTGTTTACATTTGTGGTTCCCTTCCTGATCAGTTCTCTGGGCGGCACGGTCATTGCCGTGTTTGTGACGATGGCGCTCAAGCGAAGCGGCGCTTTGACGGCTGCTGTCAGGGAACTTGAAGCAGAGTAAATTTGAACGGAATTATATTCAAAAAAGCCATTGACATTCAGTCTGTTTCGAGATAGAATGCACATTGTCTTTTTTGAAAGCACCTTTAGCTCAGTTGGTAGAGCACCTGACTCTTAATCAGGGTGTCCAGGGTTCGAGTCCCTGAAGGTGCATGAGGGGGCTATATGCGAACTTCGTGGGTCGTGTGTGGCTCTTTTTTTATGCCGGAAGCTGTCCGGCTGTCGTATAATAAATGACAGGATCGGCAAAAAACGCGAAAAGCATTTCAGATATTCAAACAGGGATGGATCCCGAGGCGTACGGAAAGCGATGAAAAACAACGTTAAAACCAATGTGATGCGGGTGCTGGAAGGGAAGAAGATCCCCTATACGGCGTACAGTTATGAACCGGACCCGAGCAGGAGCGGCGCAGAGATCGCGGCGATGCTGGGGATAGATGCGTCCAGGGTCTTCAAGACCCTGGTGACCCAGGGCAAGTCCGGCCGGTATTATGTATTTGTCATCCCCGTGGAGGGTGAGCTGGATCTGAAGAAGGCAGCCAAGGCGGCGGGCGAAAAGTCCATCGCCATGATCAAACAGAAAGAGCTGCTGCCGCTCACCGGTTACGTGCACGGCGGATGCTCTCCCATCGGTATGAAAAAGCAGTTTCCCTCCTTTATTCATGAGACTGCGGAGCAGCATGAAAAGATTCTTGTCAGCGCCGGCAAAGTGGGCTTTCAGGTAGAGCTCTCGCCGCAGGAACTGGCGGAGGCTGCCGGATTAACGGCTGCGGACCTGATCGAGGAATCCGGCGCAGCGGATTGACATAAAACAAATGAAAAAAGCATAAAAAGTATAAATTATTAGCACTCACCTCTTGACAGTGCTAACAAAGCGTGCTATAACGTCTCCAGAACAAAGGAAAAGAGAAGATTCCTGAGTACAGAATTCTGACACACCTTCCCTTGCCCATGAGATTTGAATATTGTTTCATGAAATGGAGGTATAGCTATGTTATTCCCGAGTATTTTTGGCGAGAGTTTATTAGATGACTGGATGGATTTTCCGAGGATGAACTTCGGTGACGTTGACCGCAAGCTGTACGGCAAGCATGCCGCGCAGATGATGAAGACCGATGTGCGCGAGCAGGAAAACGCGTATGAGCTGGCCATTGATCTGCCCGGCTTCAAGAAGGATGAGATCCAGCTTTCACTGGAGAACGGTTATCTGTCCGTAAGCGCAGCCAAGGGCCTTGACAAGGACGAAAAGGACGCACAGGGCAAGCTGATCCGCCAGGAGCGTTATGCAGGCGCTATGCAGAGAAGCTTCTATGTTGGCGATGCCCTTACGGAAGAGGATATCAAGGCCAGATTTGAGGACGGCGTTCTGAAGCTGACCCTGCCCAAAAAGCAGGAGAAGATCCCCGAGAAGAAGACCATCATGATCGAGGGCTGATCCGCGCCGGATGGCCGTCACACGGCGGAAGCGCAGAAGGACACAAAACAATATGAACAGATCGGGCACAGCCTGCGGATGTTTGATCCGGGCTGTGCCCTTTTTGTAATAATATTGTAATATCCCTGAAATTGACGCTCTGATCAGCCGGATGCTACAATTTATCCTGAGCATTTGTATGCGGTGAGGAGTATTTATGAGACTTTCAATGAAACATATCAGCGCATGTCTGCTGTTCGCGGGGCTTTTGGGAATCCTTTCCGTGACAGCTTCGGCTGAGCAGCTGATGCAGATCATAGAAATCCATGAAGCGCCGCTGAGCGAAGGAGATCCGGAAGCGCAGGCGGCTGCGGAAACGGCTGCCGAAACGGCTGTGGAAACGTCTGTCGTTCAGTCTGCCACTCAGTCCGCCGTTCAGTCTGCGGCGGGGCAGACTGCAGAACTGGTGCAGATCGGGGCGCCCGCCGGCAGGATACAGGCTTTGGATGGTCTTTCGGATATTCCCGCGGGAGCGCCGGCAGCAGAGCCTGAAACATCGGCACCTCAGCCGGAAACCTCCGTACCTCAGCCGGAAACCTCCGTACCTCAGCCGGAAACCTCCGCGCCTCAGCCGGAAACCTCCGCGCCTCAGCCGGAAACCTCCGCACCTCAGCCGGAAACGGCTGCGGCCGTGCCGGAGACCCCGCCTGCTCCGCAGGAGACATATGCCGCACCCGTCATTTATGCCGGAAGCGCCGGGGGGCCCGGCAGCATGCGCCAGCCGGTGGGCGTGTCCCTGGTATTTCCCAATGTTGCCACTTCAATGTACAAAACGGCTCAGGGCAGCGTGCAGCTTTCGGACGGCAGCTGGTCTGACATCGGCCTTGACAAGTTTTTATACAATCCTTTTTATCTTCTGCTGCGGGAGCAGACTGACCGGAGCGGCACCGCCTGGTATGTCTGCCGTGTCAGCGCCAACAAGATCGGCAATTACTATGTTCCGGACGGAAGCAAGGTCAGCGAGCTCTGGCTGAAGAAATCGGACTGTGATCTGAAGACAGACCTGATTCTGGAAACCGGCAGTGCCAAAAGAGCGGAGATCGTCAAAACGGCGATTTCCCTTCTGGGAAGCCGTTATCAGTACGCCGGCTCCGGCCCTGACAGCTTTGACTGCTCCGGCTTTGTCAATTATGTGATGAATGCCGCCGGCATTTCCGTGCCCAGGTCCTCCTATCAGATCGTACAGATGGAAAATCAGGTCGGCATCAATGAACTGAAGCCCGGCGACATCACCGCCCGGAGCGGACATGTGGGCATTTACGTGGGGCAGGGCATGTTTGTGCATGCCTGCGATGACAGCACCGGTGTGGTCTCGGACTATCTGGAAAACTACAACAGGCGCAGTCCTTTTACCAACTACATCAATATTCTGGGAGACTGATCATGCTGCAGACGACCCTTTGCTACATTGAAAGAGAGGATGCCTGGCTGATGCTGCATCGGACGAAAAAGAAGGACGATGTGAATGCCGGGAAGTGGATCGGCGTTGGAGGAAAACTGGAAGCCGCAGAAACGCCGGAGGAATGTCTGCTCAGAGAGATCCGGGAAGAGACAGGCCTGACGGTTGTGAACTACCGCTACCGCGGGATGCTTACCTTCCTGTACAGCGACAAGGAGCCGGAATATATTTATACCTATACGGCGGAGGCGCCGGACGGGGCGTTCATCCCCTGTTCCGAGGGCGAGCTGAAATGGATCCCCAAATCGGAAGTCCCGGAGCTGAATCTTTGGGAGGGGGACCGCTATCTCATAAAGTATCTGCTGGAGGACAGGAAAGAGCCGTTTTCCCTGAAGCTTTGTTATGATGAAAAAGACGAGCTGACGGAGGCCTGGGAAATGTCCTGGCCTGCCGTCAGACTGAAATAAGACATAGAACGATATTGATTGTTCAGAATAAGCGGAAGCGTTCACAGACAGCGTGAGCGCTTCCGCTTTTCATGCCCTGAACGGGGCTGCAGGCCGTTTCCGGGGATGATCACATTTTCTGGGGTTCCGGATACTCTGCCCCGAAGGTTTCAACGGTCACGTGTTTCATGACGCAGGGGGTCAGCGGCTTGTCGCGGAAATCGCGGCGGGTGTTCGCGATCCTGTCCACTACATCCATGCCCTCAATGACCATGCCGAAAGCGGCATAGTCTCCATCCAGATGAGGCGCGTCCTCATGCATGATAAAGAACTGTGAGCCTGCGCTGTCGGGGATCATGGTGCGGGCCATGGAAAGGACGCCCCTGCTGTGCTTCAGATCGTTCGGGAATCCGTTGGAGCGGAATTCGCCTTTGATGCTGTAGCCGGGGCCGCCGGTTCCGCTGCCTTTGGGATCGCCGCCCTGGATCATAAAGCCGGGGATGACGCGGTGGAAGCATACGCCGTCATAAAAGCCCTGTGCCGCCAGGCTCAGAAAGTTGCTGACCGTGTTGGGGGCAACGTCGGGATAGAGCTCTGCCCTGATGATGCCGCCGTCCTCCATTTCAATGGTGATTTCCGGGTTTCTTTTTTCTGCCATAGTATCTCCTTTGTATAAACTGCCGGCTTGCTGATCTGCTCTGCCGGCTTTCTGATTCTGCTCTTCCGGCCTGTTAATTTCGCTCTGCCGGATCGTTAATTCTGCTTGATGAGCCTCCAAAGCGTGGTCCTGCTGATGCCGAGGCTCTTGGCGGCCAGGGTCTGGTTGCCGCCGGCTTCCCGGATGACCAGCCTTGCCACTTCTCTGTTGATGTCGTTGAGGGGCTTATTCAGATCCAGATTGACGGAAGCGTCCGGCCCGCCGGATTTGAATACGCTGATGTGGTATTCCTTGCCCAGAGATTTTGCCGTCTCTTCGCTGCCGATGGTATCGCCCTTGGCCGAGAGCACCAGTTCGTTGATGATGCGTTTGAACTGGGGCAGGTTGTGCGGCCAGTCGTATTCCGTCAGGAGTTCGATGGCCTCCGGGGTCAGGGCTTTGACCGGTTTTCCGTGGATCCTTGCGGACTGGGCCAGGTAGAATTCCGCCAGATTGGGCAGGACTTCACGGTGCCTGGCGATGGGTGTCACGTGGAAGGGCAGGCATGAGAGTTCATCGGTGTACATGTTTTCCACATTCAGGGGATGCCCTTCCTGACTTTGGGTACAGGTGAAAAACATGCGGTTCCGCTTGCTGGTATCCATATCCGAGAGCATGGTCAGGAGGTCGGACGCATCGGAGCTG
>Ga0129307_1002943_pt1 | contig 11853 bp, 6 predicted proteins | sample P1105metagenome_FD_94437 | JGI IMG/M metagenome (GOLD analysis project Ga0129307, IMG submission 94437) | Capybara group fecal microbial communities from Wisconsin, USA - P1105 metagenome | ecosystem: Host-associated > Mammals > Digestive system > Large intestine > Fecal | place: USA: Wisconsin... | reverse complement strand
GCAAAACCAGACGGCGGAAAAGATCCTCGCCACGGGCAAGCCCTTAAAGAGCGGCAAGGACGATCTTCGCTCCCTGGTGGACGATCAGTTCCACAAGACGCTGCTGGCGCTGCCTGTCACGGGCATCATGATCTTCACGGTCATGCCGATCGTCTTTATGATACTGGTCGCCTTTACCAACTACGACGGCGCGCACAACGGCTTCTCGAACAACCTGTTCACCTGGGTGGGCCTGGAGAACTTCAAGCAGCTGCTTTCCTTCTCCGACGGCAACAAGGTCTACACCGCGGCCTTCGGCGAGATCCTCACCTGGACGCTCATCTGGGCCTTCTTCGCCACCTTCACGAACTATTTCCTGGGCATGTTCGTGGCCATGATGATCAACAAGAAGGGCATCAGGATCAAGAAGTTCTGGCGTACCGTCCTGGTTCTGACCATCGCCATTCCGCAGTTTATCTCCCTGCTGTACGTTTCGAAGATGTTCGCTCAGAACGGTATCGTCAACGGCCTGCTGATGGATCTGGGATGGATCAAGAATCCTCTTCCCTTCTGGACCGATCCGACCTGGGCCAGGATCACGGTCATCATCGTCAACATCTGGATCGGTATTCCGTACCTGATGCTGATCGCGACCGGTATCCTGATGAATATTCCGCAGGACCTGTACGAATCGGCCAAGATCGACGGCGCGAGCGGTTTCCAGCAGTATGCGCACATCACCCTGCCGTACATGCTCTTCGTCACGGGGCCCTACCTGCTGACCAGCTTTACCGGCAACATGAACAACTTCAACGTCATCTATCTGCTGACGGGAGGCGGGCCGGATAAGGCCTGGGCATCGGCTGCCGGCGGCAGCCCCGGCCAGACAGACCTTCTGATCACCTGGCTGTTCAAGGTCACGACCGGCGCGGATTCGAAGTACTACCAGGCTTCCGTCATCGGTATCATGGTCTTCGTGGTCATGGCCCTCATCACCGTTGTCGTCTACGGCCTGCTGCCGTCCAATAAAAACGAGGAGGATTTCCAGTAATGGCTGATTTGAAAAAGCTTTCCGAGAAAACACCGGAAAATGAACTGAAAAAGCATGTCGGCCTGAAAGCCTCCCGCACGATCAGCAATACTCTGATCTACATCCTGCTGATCATTATGACGGTCATCTGGCTGACGCCGTTCGTCTGCATCGTGCTCCAGAGCTTCCGCTGCGAGAGCACCTACATCGTTGGCTACGTTATCCCGAAAGTCTGGGGACTGGACAACTACAAAGCCCTGTTCCAGACCGACTTCCCCATCTGGTACCGCAACACCCTGGTCACGGCGCTCTGCGTCTCCGTGCTGCAGACGGTCATCGTGCTCTGCATGAGCTACACGCTCTCCCGCTTCCGCTTCAAACTGAGGAAGCCGCTCATGAAGTTCATGCTGGTGCTCGGCCTCTTCCCCGGCATGCTGACCATGATCATCCTGTACCGCGTGCTGAAGGACCTGGGCCTGACTCAGGCGAACGCGGTGCCCGGACTCATCCTTGTCTACATTGCTTCCTCCGGTATGGGCTACTACATTTCCAAAGGCTTCTTCGACACCCTGCCGAAGTCGCTGGATGAAGCCGCCCGCATTGACGGAGCCACCCGCGCGCAGGTCCTGACCAAGATCATCCTGCCGCTTGCCAAACCCATCGTCATTTATACGATCCTGACCGCCTTCATGGGCCCGTTCGGCGATTTTGTTTTTGCCCGGTATATCTCCATGAATACCTCAAAGGGCATGAACGTGGCCGTAGGCTTATGGAGCTGGCTGACACCTGACCAGGTCCAGTACAAGTATACGATGTTCTGCGCCGGCGGCGTATTAGTCGCCATTCCGGTCACGATCCTGTTCATGTGCCTGCAGAAGTATTATGTCGAAGGCGTCACCGGCGGTGCCGTCAAGGGTTGATTTTAGGAGGAAAGAATTATGGCAAGCGTCAAACTCACCAATGTCAAGAAAGTCTACGACAACAAAGTGGTTGCCGTGCACGACTTCAACCTGGATATCAAGGATAAAGAATTTATTGTTTTCGTCGGCCCCTCCGGCTGTGGCAAATCCACGACCCTGCGCATGATCGCGGGCCTTGAGGATATTTCCGGCGGCACGGTCGAGATCGACGGCGTGGTCGTCAACGACCTGCAGCCCCGTGACCGCGACATCGCGATGGTCTTCCAGAACTACGCTCTGTACCCGCACATGACGGTCTACGACAACATCGCCTTCTCGCTGCGCTTAAAGAAGATGCCGGAAGACCAGATCTATGAGAAGGTCACGGAGGCGGCAGAGATCCTGGGCATCACCGATTACCTGCTCAGAAAGCCGCGTGCCCTGTCCGGCGGCCAGCGCCAGCGTGTGGCCATCGGCCGCGCCATGGTGCGTAATTCCAAGGTCTTCCTGATGGACGAACCGCTCTCCAACCTGGATGCGAAGCTGAGAAACCAGATGCGCGCGGAGATCATCCTGCTCCGGAAACGCCTGGACACCACCTTCATCTACGTGACGCATGACCAGACCGAGGCCATGACCTTAGGCGACCGCATCGTCATCATGAAGGACGGCTACATTATGCAGGTCGGCACGCCCACCGAAGTATTCGAGAAGCCCGCAAACCTCTTCGTTGCGGAATTCATCGGCGCCCCGAAGATGAACACCTTCAAGGCCGAGCTGGTGAAGGAAGGCGGAAAGTACTTCGTGAAGGCCTTCGGCGCAAAGCTTCCGGCCGACGGTGAAAACGGAAGACTCCTGGGCGAGAAGGGCTACGGCAGCCGCGAAGTGGTCCTGGGCGCCCGTCCCGAACACATCACCTTAGCTGACGGCCCGGCGGAGAATGCGATCGAGACCACCCTGATCGTCAACGAAATGATGGGCAGCGAGGTGCATCTGCATGTGCGCACGAAGGACGGCACCGATCTGATCGTCCGCGTTCCCACCATCCAGCTCTCCAAAGAGCAGCGCGAAAACCTGTACGCCGGGGCGACCCTGTACATCACCTTCGAAGACAAGGTCATGTACTTCTTTGATCCGGAAAGCCAGGAGAACCTGCTGTTCCACTAAAAAGCAAACGCTCTTCGGAGCACGAAAAAACGGCCGCCCGCGGGCGGCCGTTTTCTTATGTGCTCAGAGAAAGTCTTTCTACCGCAGGACCACGCTCGTCTGCGGGTCGATGATGAGGGTCGTTCCGTTAAGCGAAGTCTCTGCCGGATCCTCAAAGCTCGTCACGCCGATGAAGGCCGCAAGCTTCGTGAAGTGTCCGCCGCCGATCTGGGAAAGGTCCAGCGTCACGCTCTTGTTTGTCGTATTATGGAGCACCATGCAGAGGCTTCCGTCCAGGGAGGCAATGAAGCCGCCCACGTTCGTGCCTTCCAGGTTCAGCGAGGTATACTCTCCTCTTGCGATCTCCGGATTCGCGTTCCGGATCATGATCAGCTTTTTGTAATAATTATACAGGCTGTCGCCGTCGCCGATCTGGCTCGCCACCGTCCCGTTCGACTGCTGATTCTTCTGGTTATAGGTCGCTTCGGACGGGTCCTTCACAGTGTCCCCGTCGCCCCAGAGCATGGCAAGGCGCCTGTCCGCATCGGTATTGGCCGAGCCGCGCGAGCCCTTAAGGCCGATCTCCTCTCCGTAGTAGATAAACGGCGAGCCGGGGCCGAGGATCAGCAGATTGGCTGCCACCTTCGCGTAGCCGGACGCCAGGGTCAGATAGCCCGCCGAGCGGTCAGTATCATGATTGGCCAGGAAGGGCACGATCATGGCGTCGCCGCGCATGGCCTGGACGGTCTTCAGATACTTCTCCGTGTACCCCGTCAGCGTGTTGACATTGCCCATGCGCGCCGCGTCCACGTACATGCCGGTGGACTGCGCCACGGTAAAGTTGAAGCAGTTGAGCGCCGGGTAATACAGCTGGGTGATGGAGTCGCTGTCCCAGACCTCCGCAACGGTGTAAAGCTCCGGTTTGATCTTTTTCAGTTCCGCGATGTACCATTCCCAGAACGCGGCTGAGGCGGGGTCATCGCCGAAGTAGATGTATTTCGCGGCGTCAAAGCGGAAGCCGTCGATCCCCATATCCAGATAGAACTTTGCGACCTTCAGCATCTCTTCGCGAACGGCTTCGTTGTCATAGTTCAGCTCCGGCATGCCGCCCCAGAAGTTGCACTCATAATAGTCGCTGCTGCCGCTGATGCGGGAGAAGGTCCGGCCGGAAAGCCGTGCCTGAGTGCCCCAGGAATAGAAATCATAGTAAGGGTCTTCGGTATCGCCCTTCTGGTGCGCCTTCGTAAAATCCAGGAACCACTGGTGATTGCTCGCCGTATGGTTGATCACAAGGTCCAGGATCAGCTTCACGTTCCGCTCATGGCAGAGCGCGATCAGTTCCTTCAGATCGTCCATAGTCCCGAACTGCGGATCGATCGTATAATAGTCGGTCACATCGTATTTGTGGTAGGTCGGCGACTTGAAGATGGGGGTCAGCCAGATGCCTTCGACGCCAAGGCTGAGCCCGGAATCCGGGTCGCCGTCATTTAAGTAATCCATGCGGTTGATGATGCCGCGCAGATCGCCGATGCCGTTGCCATCGCTGTCCGAGAAGGAGCCCACGAAGATCTCATAGAACACACGGGCATTGTCTTCGGTGGGGCCGGCAGAGGCAAAGGCCTCACCCTTGATGACTGCCTCACCGGTCTTTTCATCCAGGGGGTACTGCCCTGTCTTGTCCATCTCACTGCTTGTTTCCACCGGTACCGACTCCGTTTCCGCGGACGTCGAGTCCGCACTGCTTGATTCCTTCTGCCTGCCGCAGGCGCCAAGGCACAGGCTGACCGCCAGCAGCGCCGCAAGACCTCTCAAATGCCGTTTTTTCATGGCCTCTTCCTCCGGTCGTTTATATCGTTCGTTCCATATACAGGACCGTGTAGCGTTCCTGTTTGTCTTCTTTTCCGTTAAAGGCAAAGCCCTGCTTCTGCCAGAATTCTATGGCCGGCGTGTTCTCTCTGACTACGCCCAGGATGAGCCTGTTATAGCCCTGTGCTTCCAGGGAGGCCCGGATGTCCGCAAAGAGCTGTGAGCCGATGCCCTGCCCCTGCAGCTTTGCGTCCACGATGAACCAGCCAATGAAGGCGCTCCCTGCTTTCGGATAATCCGTGATCAGATCCAGAATGGCTACCAGCTTTTCATTCTCGTCATAAAAGCCCATGAAATGCTTCTGGGAGGCGTCCGTGCCCTCAGGCATCTCGCTAATGACCTCGGTGAGGTTCCGCTTGGTCGGTTCAGTATGCAGGTAGCGGTAGAAGCGGCGGTTCGCGCGGCAAAGATTATAGACCGCCGTGATATCGCCTTCCGTGATCTTCTTTACCTCGTAGACTGTTGACAGGGCGGCCGTATCCAGATTTTCGCTGCCGCCGTTTTCATAATCGATCGCGACGCGGAACTGGGTCTCATACAGCTCGCGGTAGACGCCGCCCATGGCGAGCAGCTCTTCGTGCGTGCCCTGCTCGGCGATCACACCGCCGGACACCACCAGGATCTTGTCTGCCTTCAAAATGGTGCTCAGGCGGTGCGCGATGACGATGCTGGTCCTTCCCTGCATCATGATGTCCAGGGCGTCCTGGATGGCGCTCTCGGAGATCGAATCGAGGGCGCTCGTCGCCTCGTCAAGGATCAGGATCTTCGGATCCTTCAGGATCACGCGGGCGATGGAGATGCGCTGCTTTTCGCCGCCGGAAAGCTTGAGGCCGCGGTTGCCGACCTCGGTGTCATAGCCCTTCGGCTGCCGCATGATGAAGTCATGGATGGACGCCTTTTTGCAGGCTTCCTCGAGCTCCTCCTGCGTCGCGTCTTCCTTTGCGTAGAGCAGATTCTCGCGGATGGTGCCGTTAAAGAGGTAGGTATCCTGCGTCACGATGCCGATGTTTGAGCGCAGCCAGGCAAGGTCCATCTCCCGCACATCCACGCCGGCGATGGTCACTTTCCCGCCGCAGACGTCATACAGGCGCGGGATCATATTGACGACGGTCGATTTGCCGGAGCCCGAAGGCCCTACGACCGCGTACATCTTCCCGCCCGGCACCGTGAAATGCACGTCCGAAAGCAGAGGCTTATCCTCCGTATACTGGAACTTCACGTGGTCGTAAACGATGTCCTGCCGCTCCAGAGAAGGCTTTACACCGTTCTCCGGGCTCTTGATGGTGATGGGTCGGTCCAGATAGTCGAAGATCCTTGTAAACAGCGCCAGCGACCTGGTAAAGTCCACGCCGAGATTCAGCAGCGATTCCACCGGCCGGTAGAGGCGGTTGATGAGAGCCACCGTGGCCGTGATGGTCCCGACGGTCAGCGCCGATCCTTCCTGCCTGATGAGGAAATAGCCGCCGGCCAGGTAGATCAGAAGCGGCCCGACCTGCATCATCATGCCCATCGCCACGCGGAACCACTTGCCGCTGCGGTTCTCCTTTAAGGACAGCTGCGTGACCTCTTCGTTCACCTTGACGAAGTTTTCGTATTCCTTTTCCTCCCGCGTAAACAGCTTCACGAGCATGGAACCGGAGACGCTTAAGGTCTCATTGATCACCTGGTTCATCTCGTCGCGCTTGGCCTGGCTTTCGGTTGCGAGCTTGTAGCGCGTATTGCCGACGGCGCGGGAAGGAAAGATCATGAGGGGGATCACCACCATGCCGATCACGGCGAGCTTCCAGTCCATGGAGAGCAGGGCGATCACCGTGGTCACGACCGTCGCGATATTCGACACGATGCTGGTGAGCGTGCCGCTGATGACCGAGCCCACGCCGGAGATATCCGTATTCATGCGGGTGATGATATCGCCCTGCTTTTCGGTGGTAAAGAAGGCGTGCGGCATGTATTCCAGATGCCGGTACATCTGGTTTTTCATGTCGAAGATGATCCGCTGGCTGATCCAGGAGTTGATGTAGCTTTCCACCACGCCGATGATCTGGCTGATGGCCACGGCACCGAAGGCGGCAAGGCAGAGCTGGATGAGCTGGCCCATGTTGCGGTCAACGAGGGCCTTGTCCACGATCTTCCCGGTGATGATGGAGGGAAGCAGTCCCACGGTCGCGCTTAGAAGGATCGCGATGAACACGAAGACGAACTGCACCCAGTAGGGCTTAAGGTAAGACAGGATGCGCCCGATCAGCGCACCGGTCACTTTCGGTTTGTTGGCTTTTTCTTCCTCGGTCAGATGGCCACGCGGGCCGAGCGAATTCATGGGCGGCATAATAACTCCCCCTTCTTTTGCGCCGCGCCAAGACAAGCGGCGCGGCAGTGCGGCCTCCTAATTCTTCTCCTCTGCTTTCAGTTTTCCGAAGTATTCCTCATGGGCGGCGTTGTACTGAAGGTTAAAATCATTGCTGCGCCCGGCATGCAGCTGGCTCATGTAATCATGGGACTGGCTTTCCAGCTGCGGATTGATGCGGGTAATGGTCTCCACGCCCACGTTTGAGCAAAGATCGGAGATCCTTTCGATATCCGACAGCAGATTCAGGAAGCAGGTTCCCGCGTCCACACTGCATTCTCCGCGGCGCAGGCGCTCAATATGACTTTCCTTCATCGCATTGATCAGATCGTCCACCACCTCTTCCAGGGGCTCGATCCGGGCAGCCGCGTCTCCGTCTCGCTTCTCAAAGGCCTGCCCGGCAAGATCCAGGATCTTTTCGATCAGCTCCCTGACCACGGCAAAGTCGTGCAGCGCGCGTCCGGAGAATTCCAGGCCCTTTTCATGCAGCTCTGTTGCTTCCTCGGAAATATTCATGGCATGGTCGCCGAGTCGCTCGAACTCCGTGACCACTTTATAGTATTCGTCAATGATATGGACCTGATATTCTTCCTTGATATGCGGATTCAGCGCCAGCATGTAGTTGCTCACCGCATCCGTCATCTTATCGATATTCTCTTCTTCCGCCTCGATGATCTCCCGCCGCTCTTCCCGGTAATCGGTGAGCTGCGCGAACGCCGCGTCGATATTTGTCCTTGCCGCCGTAAACATGGTGAGCAGCATATCGTAGCAGCTGCGCAGCGCAAGGGCCGGCGTCTGGAAGAAGGCAGGGCTCAGGGCATCGAACTTGTCCTGATACTTATTGACCGGCACCGCCTCATCCTTAACGATCTTCCGGCTGAGCTTTTCGTACATCCCGGCAAAGGGGAAGAGCAGGAGCGCGCAGGAGAGGTTGAAGATCGTGTTGGTATTCGCGATCAGGCCGGGGCTCGCCGTCGTCTCCCACAGGGTATCGATAGCCCCGAACTGATGCAGCAGGGTGACCACCAGAAGGACCAGGACGGTCTCGGAAAGATTGAAGAGGATATTCACGATACCGACCCTCTTGGCGTCGGATTTCGCGCCGATGGAGCAGACGATCGCGGTCGTCACGCAGTCGCCCAGGTAAATGCCCACGATGACCGCGTAGATGGCCTTGAAGGTGAGCTGGCCGGACATGGAGAAGGCCTGCAGGATGCCGATGGTCGCGGAGGAGCTCTGCAGCACGAAGGCCACGCCCGCACCGGTCACATAGCCAAGCAGCGGATTGCCGCCGAGGCCGGCAAAGAGAGAATCAAAGGCCCCGCTTTCCGACAGGGTGTCCACCGCGCCGGTCATATTCATCAGGCCGGTGAAGAGAATGCCGAAGCCCATGGCAATGCTGCCCACAGTCCGCGAGTTCTTGAACTTGACAAACATGATCAGGACGATGCCGATGATCAGCGTGACCGGCGCCAGTGTGGACGGCTTGAAGATCTTAAGCCAGGCCGTGGCGGAGTCGGAAATATCAAGCAGGCGGATGATCTGGCCGGTCACCGTCGTCCCCACGTTGGCGCCGATAATGATCCCGATGGACTGATGGAGCGAGAGGATGCCTGCCGCCACCAGACCGGAGGTGATCACGATCGTAGCCGTAGAGGACTGGATGAGCGCGGTCACCAGGATCCCCAGACCAAGGGCCTTGAAGGGATTGCCCGTCAGCTTTTCCATGACCTTCTTCAGCGTGCCGGAGGATCCTTCCTTTAGGGAATCTCCCATAAGGCGCATGCCGTAGAGGAAAAGCGCCAGCCCGCCGAAGAGGGAAATAATATCAAAAAAGTCCATGTGATGTCCTTTCCGTGCTTAGCTCCCGGAGACTGCCGGATCGCCCGGCGGTATCCGCTTATTTATACAGATCATCGACGTCGATCCCGCCCTGCAGCGTCCAGTGTGCGAAATCATCTCCGGGGCCGATCACGTTGTACCAGACAAAGGTAGTCTTGCCGTCATGATCCCATTCAAACATATGCGTGCGCTCTGTCTTCTCGCCTTCGGGAACCTCCCAGTAAGCCCGTCCGTAGTCATGCACGCTCGTCTGTTTAAGACCTGCGGACTTCACAAGTGAGGCCGCCAGATTAGCCTGTGAGACCTGGGCTTTGGAATACGCAAGAGGTTCATCGCTTCGTCCCGCCTCCTTGACAAACAACGCCGTCAGGCGCGGCTCGCCCGGCAGGATGCTGTCATTATGCGCCCAGGGATGGTCGCCGGTGATGACGACCGTCGCGTCCTCATACAGGCCGAGCGCCTTCAGCTGATCGAACCAGGCATAGATCATTTTCATGTCGCCGGCAAGCTGGCCCATCATGCTTCCGTTCCATACGCGCTCCTGATCCTCATTCATCAGGTAGGGATCATGACAGCCGCCCATATGCAGGTAGATATAATTGCCCTTGCTGTCATCCGTCGTGATCCTGTGCTCACGGAACTGCGCGCAGATGTTCACGTCATCCATTTCAAACAGCGTGCCGTTGTCGTACGCCACGATATTGTTGAAGCTGTCCGTAGAGACCGCCACATAAGGCTTCAGACGGCGCGGAAGGGCTTTATAGATCGAAAGCCGCAGCATATTTTTGACCAGCGCGCTGCGGTTTGTGATGTGATACTTGTCTGCCTCCGCGATATTGTACGCGCCCAGAGTATCCTTCAGCTGCCCGCCGCTCCGGTAGGCATAATAGCCGGGCATGTACAGCTTGATGCGGTAGTCGTTTGCCTGCAGGTCTTCGATGAAGTCACTGTTTTCATAGATCCCGGACAGCAGCATTTCCACGCCGTCCTGAGCCTCCCGGAGGTCCCTTCCGTCCTTGAAGCCCCGTGAGCCCGCCACGATCGACGCGGCGCCCGGATAGGTGCGGCTGAAGGTGGAGATATTGTCGCTGTAATAGGTAAACCCGGTCAGCCCGGCGAAGAAATCAGGATCCTCCTCCAGCGCCTCTTCGTAGTACATCACATCGAAGCGGTCCAGAATGATCACGATGATATTCTTCTTCGCAGAAACCTCGGTCATGCCCTCCGTGGTGAGATAGTATTCCTTTTTCGGGACTCCTCCTGCCTTAAGCAGAGAGGTAAGCGTTCCCGCAAGCTGCATGCCGATGACCGCCGCGCAGAGGATAACGGCCGCCGTGCGCAGCGTCTCCTTCTTCTTCACAAAGATCAGCGCCGCGATAAAGAGCAGCGCGGCCGCTGCCCAGATCGCCGCATTGACCAGACGGTTCGAATGCTCCAGCGCGTAGGCGCTCGGATCATCCCCCGCCAGGGAATGCGTGGTATTCAGAAAGGCTGCCTGGACATAGCCCATCACGGTAATACCCAGAATGCCTCCCGCGATCCATTTGCCGATCACCGGACCGGTAAACAGGATCAGGGCAGAGGCAAGCAGCCAGGCCAGAAACGCCAGACCGATGACGGGCCAGATAAAATCCTTGAGTGAGAACAGAAATTTTGCCTGATTGCCGGCATAGCTCTGCAGCACGCTGAAGCAGAAAAAGGTCAGGCTGAACGCCGCCCCGATCAGCAGGGCGATGGGCAGACGGTCCTTCAGGCTTTTGCGGTACATGGCAGGATAACCTCCTTGAACAAGTTGTCTGATCAGTAATACAGACTTCCGATATTCGTACGGGATTCAAGCTCCCAGTTGTCAAAATCAGTGCCGGGACCTGTCACCTTAAAGCGAAGGATCTCGGTATCGCCGTCATCCAGAGACAGCTGGAACTGGTGGTAGCGGACCCTGTCTTCCCCTTCCGGGATCTCGCTGTAGGCAAGGCCGTAGTCGTGAGCCGTCGGCACCCCGGCGGACTTAATGATCGTCGCCGCCAGATTCTCCTGAGAGACCTGCGCCTTTGATACGGCAAAGGGCTCGTCGCTTCGCCCGGCCTCCTTTACAAACAGGCCGGTGACCCGCGTCTGGGTAGGCACCTTGGTATCCGAGATCGCGCTCGGGTGATCCCCGGTCACGATGATGGTCGCGTCGCGGTAAAGATCCTTTTTCTTCAGTTCATCGATCAGCTTGTAGATAATGGTGAAATCCCCCATCACCTGCTCGGTCGCCGAGCTCTTTTCCACTTCATTGGCGTTCCTGTCCAGAACATAGGGATCGTGCCCGCCGCGGAAATGCAGGAAGGTATACGCGTTCTCATAGCCTCCGTCAGACAGGCCCTTTTCCGAGATGCCCTGGAAGTATTCCGCATCATTCCAGGCAACGGGTGTGGAGTCGGCATCGTAGCTCACAAAAGAGGAAAACACCTGCGTGGACACATCGATCATCGGCTTAAACAGCTGAGGGACTGCTTTATAGACGGAAAGCAGCAGCATGTTGAGCGTCAGATAGCCGGTATTGGTCACCGTGTAGCCGGTGTAGGTAGCCAGATTGTCCGCAAGGCCGTAAAAGACGCTGCCGCTCCGATAGGAATAGAAATTGCCGGCGTAGAATTTCAGATGATAGCCTGCGTCCTTCAGATCGTGAAGAAGCGGCGAGGTCGGATAGACCCGGCGGAAGAAATCCTCCGGCGTTCCCGAAAGATCCGCGTCCTGGCCGG
>Ga0129307_1002942_pt1 | contig 11857 bp, 10 predicted proteins | sample P1105metagenome_FD_94437 | JGI IMG/M metagenome (GOLD analysis project Ga0129307, IMG submission 94437) | Capybara group fecal microbial communities from Wisconsin, USA - P1105 metagenome | ecosystem: Host-associated > Mammals > Digestive system > Large intestine > Fecal | place: USA: Wisconsin... | reverse complement strand
ATGATTCGAACTGCTCCATAGGATCCACCTTATAGATTTTAATCCCGTTTCGTTCAATCATTGCAAATTCATTTTCAGGATTGTTTCTCGCCTCTTCAAGTTCCCTAAAGTCTTCATCAGTCATTGGGATTAAATGTTCATGTTGGCCAAAGTTAATGTAAATCAAATTCCTTTCATCCTCCAAGGCCTGTTTTACATAAGGATTTACAAAATAAGAAAATTCTTTTAAATTTGATACCTGCCAAACTACATTATCACCTAAACGGATATTATCTAAAGTTTCATCCAACTCCTCAATACCTGATTTTACTCTTTCAAAAGCCGCCATAAAAATTCCTCATTTATTCAGTTTTTAGTCTAAATTAAACTCCATTTTGAAAATATATTCAATTTTATATATAAATATAGTGAATAACATTTAATACGTCGGCAAAATGACTTCCGAGGTCTTTAAGTACAAAATTGGAGCAAAAATAAAAAATTGTATTTATTATAAACAACATACTAACATCATATTTTAAAGGTGAATATATGGAGACTGAATACTTAACGGTATCTCAAGTAAACGCTTACATTAACAAAAAGCTGAAATTTGACCCAAAGCTAAAAAACATCTACATAAAAGGTGAAATTTCCAATTTTAAAACCTATCCAAGCGGACACAGCTACTTTACATTAAAAGATGAAACATCCCAAATTCCAGCAGTGATGTTTAAAGGAAGAAAAAGATCCCTTAAATTCGAGCCCGAAAACGGAATGAAAGTAATTATCAAAGGTAAAATTGAAGTTTACGAAAGAGACGGCAAATATCAGTTATATGCCACAACAATTACAGAAGACGGAATCGGAAACCTGCATGTTGCTTTCGAACAGCTCAAGAAGAAACTTACGGCCGAAGGTTTATTTGACGATGCCCACAAAAAAGAAATTCCAAAATATCCAAAAAGAATTGGAGTCGTTACCGCACAAACCGGAGCTGCAATACGCGATATCATAAGCACAATCAAGAAAAGATACCCATATTGCGAAGTGCTGGTCTTTTCAACATTAGTTCAGGGAAATCAGGCCGCACCACAAATAGCAAGGCAAATCAATTATGCCCAACAATTTGACATTGACACATTGATTGTCGGACGTGGCGGAGGAAGTATAGAAGATTTATGGCCATTTAATGAAGAGATAGTCGCAAGAGCAATTTATGAATGTAAAATTCCAATCATAAGTGCAGTGGGCCACGAAATTGACTATACAATATCTGATTTTGTTGCAGACGAAAGGGCACCAACCCCAACGGGAGCTGCAGTGCTGGCCGTGCCGGACATTAATGAGGTCAAATTAAAGCTAAACCAGTTAACCGACAGAATAAACAAAAGCATAAATGACAGAATTACTCAAAATAAATCTGCATTGGACAATATTTCACAAAAACAAATTTTTAAAAATCCAGAATCAATCTATGAAGTCAAGGGAATGAACTTAGACAATATATTAAATAAACTAGAATTTGCCTCCAAAAACATAATTCTAGAAAATAAAAACAAGTTATTCCAACTTGAGAATAAAAATATTCTGAAAAATCCTGATGAAATACTTAGAATAAAAAAAGAAGCGTATTTAAAAAACATTAATAAATTAGAAGTTCTGAATCCTCTTTTAACATTAAAAAGAGGATATACATTAACAAAAATAGAAGGAAAAGTAATATCTTCAGCAAAAGCTGTGAAAACCGGAGACAAACTTGATGTTGAATTCAATGACGGAACCATAAACACAAGGGTGATATAAATGGAAAATTTAAGTTTTGAAGAAAGTTTAGAAAAATTAGAAGAAATCGTTGCCAAACTAGAAAATGGAGACGTGCCGTTAGATGATGCAATTGATGAATTCGAAAAAGCAATGAAGTTAGTTAAAGTATGCAATCAAAAGTTAACAACAGCAGAAGAGTCAATTGCAAAAATTGTTCAGGATAATGGAGACATTGAAGAATTTAACATTAATGAATGATTTTTAATTTAAAAATAATTTAAGGTAAAAATAAGACCAATTCCATCTTTTGATGAAATAAATCTTATTAATTTACCCATAATAACAATTTTTATTAGATTTAATTTTTCTTTGCAAGGAAAGCCCCTGCGACAATGAAAATTATACCTATTACCAAAGAAATAAGGAATAGAGTAAAGTAGAATTGTATTATTGACAAACTAAAAGCAACATGCTGATAAGATTGTGAAATTACAATAAATACTATTGCCATAATAATACATACAGCACCAATAATCAAAGATGCCAATGCTTTTTTATCCATTTTTTACCTCCATTAACAGGTTATTTTAAAAAAAGAAAGGAATTATTTGGTTGAATATAATAATCCCATAACTCTGTTTAAATAGAATAATAACCATGCATCCAAAATAGATGCTACAATCGGAACAAGTATTGCGGTAATACTATTAGAACCAATTGCTGCTAGAATTAATCCTAATATAAATGAAAGTGCAAATACGATTATGAAACCTACCACTGCAGATACAATAAGAGTTATAATTACATTACCTACACCAATTTGGTTTAAATCTCCAATTGCTTCCCCAATACTTAATGCGGAACCTAAACTATCAGTATCAGCCAATCTGCAGATTGCCATTGTAAAAGCAAATGCAAATATTATAGCAACTATAATTCCAATTATTATTCCAACTAAACCAAGTATGAAGCTTAAACCAACCATTAGGGCAACAGGAATTATGAAATAAACTAAAGATACGATAAGATATTTTACACCATTAACTATTTGTCTTCCTAAATCTATTCCAGGAGCATCCTGTCTCCTGTTTATTCCGAATTTTATAACATCCAATGAAAATCCGGTCATCAATAATGATATTAACACTATTATAATTAAACCGATTATTCCACCAAATCCTAAACCTAAAACTGCATTTCCATCAAGGGCTCCTGTAAATAGACCGCCCAATCCGAAAGCTACAGCTACAATCCCAACTAGAAGACCTAAAAGCAAATAAACTATTAATGCTAAGAAATTCTTAGTAGGATATGAAATTGCATCACTGACAATATCACTCAAATTCATATAATCACTCCTATTTTTCAATATAATATCAGATTACAGCCACATATTATTACAACGGAAGGCCATAATTAATACTTATTTTATTTAAACAAGTATATATACTATAAGATTATTTCCGATTATATTCACTAAATCATCAAAAAGATAACCTATCAAAAAGCAGAATTACATGAAAACTAATTAATCTAGAAAAAATAGCTTATCCAGTACTCCAACAGTTTTTTAATTGGATAACTATCACAATCTTCCTTTACAATTTTTTCAGCAAGATTAAAAGCATTTTCCTTTTTAACCAAACCATTTTCAACTTCATCAATCAAATTAAGAACGGAAGTTGTTACAGCAACATTGTCCTGTTTTTTCATCTCTTTTTGTAAAAGTTCAATAAATTGCTCCTTATCGCAATCCAAACTGTTATAGAATTCATTGATATCCAATTCATATCTGTTTAAACGAACTAAAACGTTTGATTGGGATTTTGGGCTTATCCAAACCTGTTTTCGAACAGCATTCTTAACCGATTCAATTACTGCATTAGCTATTAACTCGCCAAGTTTTGAATGCTTGCCTGCATTTGTCAATATGTTTTCGGAATCCAAATTGGAAAAAACACATAAACCGTCGGTTCCGGTTCCTGTCGCATAGCCATTTGAGTATCGTGAGGGGATTTTCAAATCATTTAACCCTACTGTCTTTGCCTCGGTAGCGGTCATAAATGCTTCAAGCAATGTTTCCTGCGATAAGCAAACATTAAGTAAAATTATAGTGTTTATTGTGCCGAATTTTCCGTTTTCCTCATAAAATGATGCAGGATCGCCCGCCCTTACCGCATTAGTTCTTACACCTGCAGTCGTTATGGCAGTAACTTCCAGATTATCATATTTCTTAACTACAATACTTACATGATTCATCTCGGCAAGTGTGATTAACCCTGTCGCATATTTGGAATCTATGTTTAAAGACTCGCATAGCTGAACTAGATAATCACTTACATCATGGTTTTCAAGATAATCTATGTTTTCCTGGGATAAATGATGGTTAAAAACACTTTTGAAATTACTAGAAAACCCGCCATTAAGTTTAGAAGTGGAAATTCCATTACGTTTAGCACTGAATTTAACAAAAATAGTATCTTTCAAATAATATACTTCATCATCAACTGATGATAGGAAAAAAAGTCTGTCTTTCATAAAAATAAAAAAAAGAAAAGAAATTATAAAAATTTCTTTAAATCTACATCATTGGAGGCATTCCGCCCATTGCGGAAGGATCCATACCCATGTCTTCAGGGCCTTTAGTAGATGCGATTACATCATCAATTCTTAAAATCATTTCAGCTGCTTCAGATGCAGATTGAATAGCTTGTTTTTTGACACGTTTAGGTTCAATTACACCAGCTTCTTTCATGTCTGCTACTTCACCAGAGAATACATCTAATCCCATGTAGAATGAGTCTTCTTGTGCTGCTCTTAAATCTACTAAGGAGTCAATGCTATCTAAACCTGCGTTTTCAGCTAAGGTTTTTGGTACGATTTCTAAAGCTTCTGCAAATGCGTTTACAGCTAATTGTTCTCTTCCAGAAATAGATTCTGCGTAGTCTTTGAGTTTTTTAGCCATTGCAATTTCAGGAGCTCCTCCACCAGCAACGACTTTGTCGTCTTCTACAGTAGCTGCAACTACACCGATAGCGTCTTCGATTGCTCTTACGATTTCATCCACGATGTGTTTGGTACTGCCTCTTACGAATAAGGTTACTGATTTTGCACCGCTGCATTCTTCAACAAAGATCATGTCTTCACCGGAGATTTTTCTTTCTTCTACAACTCCAGCAATACCTAAATCTTCTTCAGTTAAGTCATCTAAGTTAGTGATGACGTTTGCTCCAGTAGCTCTGGATAATTTTTGAATGTCAGATTTTTTAACTCTTCTTACAGCTAAAACACCAGCTTTGGATAAGTAATGTTGTGCTAAGTCATCAATACCTTTTTGTGCGAACAATACGTTTGCGCCAGCACCGACAATTTTATCCACCATGTCTTTGACCATTTTTTCTTCTTGTTCGATGAAAGCTTGCATTTGAGCAGGGTCAGTGATAGTGATTTCAGCATCCATTTCAGTTTCTTTAACTTCTAATGGAGTGTTGATTAATGCGATTTTAGCATCTTTGATTTCAGATGGCATGCCTGGGTGTACTCTTTCTTTGTCTACGATTACACCTTCAACTAAGTTGGATTCTTCAACAACAGCTCCATCTTTTTTCTCGATTTTAATGTTGTCGATGTCTACACCATCATCATCTGCTACTGCTTCTACAGCATCAACGATTAATTTTGCTAATGGTTCACGTGCTGCTTCGGTTCCTTTTCCAGTCATAGCAGTCATAGCTACTTTCAATAATACTTCAGAATCAACATCTTCGATTGCGATTTCATCTAAGATTTCTTGTGCTTTTTCAGCTGCTTTTCTGTATCCCATAGCTATGATGGTTGGGTGAATGTCAGAGTCAAGTAATGTTTCGGATTTCTTCAATAATTCACCAGCGATAATTACTGCAGTGGTGGTTCCGTCTCCGACTTCGTCTTCTTGGGTTTTTGCCACTTCTACAAGCATTTTTGCTGCTGGGTGTTCAATATCCATTTCTTTTAAGATTGTAACTCCGTCATTAGTTACAACAATGTCACCAAGTCCGTCGACTAACATTTTGTCCATTCCTTTAGGACCTAAAGTAGTTCTTACAGTTTCAGCTAATACTTTACCAGCTAAAATGTTATTTCTTTGTGCATCTCTTCCGACAGACCTGTTAGTACCTTCCGGTAAAATAAAAATTGGTTGTCCTTGTGCCATTAATAATCACCTTTTTTTAATTTTCAAATAATTAGATCAGTTTATAATATCAACATGAGAAAATAAGTTATAGTGTTGACTAAACCTTTCTACTTATTACATGAGTTTAAGGTTATATAAATACTTTATGGTATAAAGTAAATTAAAGTAAGAAAAAGAAATTACCGAGAAGAGGGGCTGAAAAAACCATCACAATAATGGCATTTTCACTTGATTATATTAGTGGAATAAAATTAAAACATCGAAATTATCATTGGAAACTTACATTATATTAAAAGCAAACTAAAAAAATAATAAGATTGATGATGATATATAGATGCACTGGAAAAAAATTAAAAATAAAAAAAGTTTTTGAGAAATTAATCTCAAAATATAGACTCAGAATAACCCCATTAAAGGAATTGAATGTAGGTAAGATTACCTACGTTGTTGTTTTTTCTCTAATCTGAAAGGTGGTGTCCTTTCAATAGTATCATAAGCTTCTTGTTCCTCTTGAAGTTCATTAAAGAAAGCATTAATTTCTTCCAATCTTTTAATTTTGTCATTTTTCCTATTCAATTCATTTTGAAGGTTAAGATATTCTTCACGAGGGATAGTTTGCTGTTTTAAATATCTAAGTTCATTTTCTTTTGAATTGAATTCGGATTGAAGGGAAAGGAATTCTTCACGAGGGACAGTTTTCTGTTTTAAGTATTCGAGTTCATTATTTTTAGCGGCAATTTCGCCTTCCAATCTAGTTTGAAGAGTGACTAACTCTTCACGAGGGACAGTTTTCTGTTGTAAATATTCAATTTGAGTATTTTTTGATGCCAATTCATTTTCCAATCTATTTTGAAGGGAAATGTATTCATCTTTAGGGATAGTCTGTTCTTTTAGAGTATTAATTTGATTATCCAAATTAACCATTTCAGTTTCGAATTGGGTCTGGAGATTATTATAATCTTCTTTAGGGATAGTTTGTTCTTTTAGATTGGTAATCTCACTGTTCATTTCATTGATTTTTGCTTCGAACTGATTTTGAAGATCCAAATACTCTTCTTTAGGAATAGTCTGTTCTCTTAAAACATCAATCTGAGTGTCTCTTTGAGATATCTCATTATCTTTTAAAACAAGTTCATTATTCTTAAGCTCAATTTGTTTTTCAAGCTCCATAATTTGAGTTTTAGACTCGACATTATTTTCCAATTTGATTACTTTGATTTTATAATCATCGATGGTTCTTGAAAGCACATTGATTTGAGCATCTCTCTCAGCGACACTTTTATAGGATTCGTTTAATCTTTCGTTGACATCTGCCAATTCCTTTTTCTTATATTCTCTTAATTGATCAGCAAAATATTCTTTAATTTCATCAAGGGAATTATTAACATAATCCAGTTCGTAGATTCTATCCTCTTGATTTTTGATTAAACTGTCCTTTTCCTCTAATTGTCTTTTTAGAAGATTTATTTCATCTTCTGCTTTGAATTTAATAACAGAAACTTCTTTTTCTTTATCTACAATGTCTTTTTCAAGTTCTCGAATCCTTTGGGGAGTGTTATCGTTACATCGCTCCACTTCAAGTTCAGTTAAATCTAATTTTAACTTATTAAGCTCTAATAGGCAAGACCGAATTAAAGATTGTAGAGTATCTTTTTCAGCATCAATTCCTATTTCCATTCTATCCCTTAGTTTAAATTTTATCCCAATATCGTATTCAAATTATTGTATATTTATGAATTTGAAAACTCCGATATATTGTACAATATAATTCCTTGCTATAAATTATTTATTTTATACTATTTAAATTAAACCCTTAAACTATCCTAAAAATGAAAATAAAAACAATAAGAAAAAAGATAGAAAAAACAAAAAAAATTAAAAAAAATAAGAAAAATAAATTGATAAAATTAGAGTATTTTATCATTAATTAATTCAGCATTCAATATTGAAGCTCCTGCAGCTCCACGAATAGTATTATGTCCAACAAGAACATATTTAAAACTATTATCAAATGCTTGGTCCTTTCTCAACCTACCAACAGTAACAGCCATACCATTACCTGCATTTCTGTCCATTCTTGGTTGAGGACGGTCATCTTCTTCTTTGACAATGACTGGATTTTCAGGAGCAGAATATAAATTTAGTTCTTGTGGCAATCCTTTGAAATTTACCATACTATCTTTAACATCCGCAATGTCAAAGTCATCATTTAACTCCACAAATACCGCTTCAGTATGACCATCAATTACAGGCACCCTATGACATGATGCGCTTAAACTGAAATCTGCATCAATTACATCAGTCCCATCAAAAGAACCTAACAGATAGAGGGATTCAGTTTCCATTTTTTCTTCTTCCTGACCAATATATGGAACAAGATTATCCACAATAGCCATTGATGGAACGCCATTATAACCTGCACCGGACACAGCTTGCATGGTTGAAACTCTAACAGATTTTAAATCAAAATTATCCACTAATGGTTTCAATGTCAAAGCTAAAGCAATAGTTGAACAGTTAGGGTTGGTGACAATGAATCCATCCCAATTATTTTCCTTTTGTTGAGCATCAATCATGTCTAAACACTTAGGATTGACTTCAGGAATCACCAATGGAATATTTTTCTTCATCCTATGTGCGCTAGCATTACTTGCAACAACATACTCTTTAGCGAAATCTTTTTCAACTTTTAGAGCGAAATCAGCTGGGAGAGATGAAAATACAATATCCACATCGTTATCCATTGCATCGGGATTAGTTTCTACAACCTTAATATCCTTAACGGATTCTGGCATCTCTTCATTCATATACCAAGTTGTAGCATCCTCATATCTTTTTCCAGCAGAACGAGAAGACGCTGCTAAAGCTGTAATTTCAAAATCCGGATGGTTTTCAAGTAATTGGATAAATCTTTGACCTACCATCCCAGTTGCACCGAGTACTCCAACATTTACCATATAACTCACCTATTCTAATCCTAAAACATCATTCATACTACTTACAATACCTTTTTCAGCAGATGGAATGTATCTAATAGCTCTAATTACACCAGCAATAAATACTTCCCTAGTATGGGCCTGGTGTTTAACTTCCAATCTTTCACCATCACCGACAAACATTACGGTGTGGTCTCCAACAATGTCTCCACCACGGATTGCATGAACACCGATTTCATCAGGAGTTCTTTTACCAACCAATCCTTGTCTACCGTAGACTCCAACTTCATCAGTATCACGGCCAAGCTCTTCAGCTATTACTTCAAAAGCAGTCATGGCAGTTCCTGATGGAGCATCCTTTTTCTGATTGTGATGAGCTTCAATAATCTCAATATCATAATCGTATAAAAGCGGAGCTAATTTCTTTAAAGTATTGAAAAATACATTAACTCCAATAGACATGTTTGATGAAATTACCGCAGGGACATTATTGTCTTTAACGTTTTTAATGTTTTCCGCCATCTGATCATCGCTAAATCCAGTAGTTCCAACAACAACACCTACGCCACATGAGGTAGCCACTTTGATGGTGTCAACTGCGGCATGAGCGATTGTGAAATCAACCAATACATCAGCACCGGAAGCTTTTAAAGCCTTTTCCAAATCTTCAGATCCAACAATTTCAACGCCAAGTTCATCAATTCCGGCCTGAAGACCGGCGTCTTTACCCGCAAGAGGAGTGTTTGGCATTTCAATAGCTGCAACTACTTCCATGTCGTCTTGTTCTGTAATTTTTCTAATAATACCAGAGCCCATTCTACCTGCAGCTCCAGTGACTGCTACTTTAATCATAATAATACCAACTTAAATTAAATCAGAATCTTTTAACGCTTTTTTAAGAACTTCTAAGTTTTCTTCTTTCATTTCACATAATGGTTGTCTGAGAGGTCCTGCAGGAAGTCCCATCAGATTCATTGCAGTTTTTACAGGGACAGGATTGCTTTCTATAAACAGGGCCCTTATAATATCGAGCATCTCATAGTGAAGTTCGAATGCTCTTGTATAATCATCATTTAAAATACTGTTAACCATTAGGGACATTCTTTTTGCATCAATATTTGCAGATGCACTGATTACACCAGTTCCGCCAACAGCCATTATCGGCAATGTTAATGAGTCTTCACCGGAAAGGATGTTGAAGTCATCCTCAAGATTTTCACGGGAAAGTGCCTGGTAAATATCAGATACCTTATCAACGCTACCGCTAGCTTCTTTAATAGCTTCGACACCATCAACTTTAGCCAATTCGACTGCAGTTTCTACTGCAATGTCAGATCCGGTACGTGATGGAACGTTATATGCTATGAGCGGAATATCGCAAGCCTCAGCAATTGTGCTGTAATGGTCCACTAATGCGTGCTGTTGAGGTTTATTGTAATATGGAGTGATTAACAATGCAGCATCAGCACCAGCATCAACGGAAAATTTAGTCAAAGACAATGCTTCTGATGTGGCATTACTGCCTGTTCCGGCAATAGTCTGGACTCTGCCATCAACTTCATCGACTAAAATTTCAATTATCCTTTGATGCTCATCATGAGAAATAGTGGCTGATTCGCCCGTGGTTCCTGCACCAACTAAACCGTCAACACCTTGATCAATTAAATAATTAATGTTTGACCTAAAACCTTCTTCATCGATATTTTTTTCTTTATCAAATGGAGTTACCATTGCAACGTAAGTTCCTTCAAATTTCATTCTAAAACCTCATTAACTAATTTGCATGCTCTTTTACCATCTTTCCAATCAACAAATAATACGACTGCTGTTTGAGAGGAAGTAATTTCAACTATATTAATGTTATTTTTTCTAAGTGGTTCGGTAATGCCTGAGATAATACCTGGAGTTTCAATAATGTCAGGACTGACCAAAGTAATCATTGCTGTGTCTCTACCTAAAGAGAGAGAACTTAATACTTCAGTTTCAACCACTAAATTGTGTAAAATATGATATGCCTGTTCTGCATCCTTCTTATTAACAAATGTTGTGATTGAATTTTGACCTGCAGAAATTCCAAAAATATTAATATCATTTTTAGCAAGACAACCGGTTAAATCGGCCAGCAGCCCTACTTTTTTAAGCATTGCTTCTCCAACAAGAACAATAAGTGAAATAGGATCCTTGTAAAGGGATACAGATTTTAAAATATCTCCTTCAAAGGGTCCGGTAATACGGGTACCCTTAGCTTTTAAATCGCCATGAGCGAAATTGATAATTTTTGCACTGATTAATGGATCTTTATATTTTAATGCATGGGGATGTAAGACTTGTGCACCATGAGTAGCTAAATCTCTCATTTCTTCAACTGTTATCTCCTCCAATAATTCCGCTTCCTCGATTTTATTAGGGTCAGTTGACATTACGCCATCTACATCAGTGACAATTACAACTTCATTTGCATTTAAACAATGTCCAATTAAAAATGCTGAAATATCACTTCCGCCTCTTCCTAAAGTGGTGATTTCTCCACTAGGTCCTTTTCCTAAAAATCCACAAATGACTGGAATAATACCTTGATTTACAAGACTTTCAATACCGTTGATTTTCTTGTTAGTTGTGTTAAAATCAATTTTAGCTTCAAGAGAATTAGAATCAGTTACAATCGGCCATAATTCATTATAAGGATCAATGAATTCGGATTTTACGCCTAAAGATTCAATAGTTGCTGAGAATAATCTAGCACTAGTTAATTCACCCATAGCCATAATCTCTGCCTTCTGCTTGTCTGTTAATCCAGTTCCAATTGCGTCATTGGATAGACCAATTAACTCGTCAGTAGTCTTGTTAACTGCAGAAACTACAACTACTACCTGATTGCCTTTCATATACTCATTTACAACGGACTGCGCCGCTTTTTTAATTCTGGAACCGTCTCCTACCGAGGTTCCACCGAATTTCGCTACTATTAAATCCATAAATTCACCTATTTCATAAAAACTAT
>Ga0129307_1002941_pt1 | contig 11862 bp, 8 predicted proteins | sample P1105metagenome_FD_94437 | JGI IMG/M metagenome (GOLD analysis project Ga0129307, IMG submission 94437) | Capybara group fecal microbial communities from Wisconsin, USA - P1105 metagenome | ecosystem: Host-associated > Mammals > Digestive system > Large intestine > Fecal | place: USA: Wisconsin... | reverse complement strand
GTACTTCAGCACGGACACCGGCACAGCACTGAGAGCGGTCGAGATCGAAGCTGACGTGATCCTGCTGGCAAAAGCCGTAGACGGAGTCTACAGTGCCGATCCCAAGACCGATCCCGATGCAAAGCGCTATGACAGCATCAGCATCAGTGAAGTGGTAGCGAAGGGGCTCAAGGTCATCGACCTTACTGCATCCGTTCTCTGCATGGAGAACCGCCTTCCGCTCGCAGTGTTCTCGCTCAATCGCCCGGGCAATATCGCGGACGCATTGAACGGACACATTGACGGCACGATCGTGACGGCGGAATAATGATTATAATGCGGGCAAAGCCGGCATCAGATAAAAAGAAGAATGTCAGAAATAAAGGAGCATTATCATGGAAGAACTGAAAGTATATGAAGAGAAAATGCAGAAGACCATCGATAACCTGCAGGAGAATTTTCAGAGCATCAGGGCCGGACGTGCCAATCCTCATGTTCTTGACAAGATCAGAGTCAATTATTACGGGACTCCAACGCCCATCCAGCAGGTAGGCAATATCTCCATTCCGGAAGCTCGTATGATCGTGATCCAGCCATGGGAGAAGAGCCTGATCAAGGAAATCGAAAAGGCGATCAATATGTCTGATATCGGCATCAACCCGACCAACGACGGCAACTGCGTCCGTCTTGTTTTCCCGGAGCTGAATGAGGAAAGACGTAAGGATCTTGCGAAGCAGATCAAGAAATACGGTGAGGAGGCAAAGGTTGCGATCCGCAATATCCGTCGTGATGCCAACGATAACTCCAAGAAGCTGGAGAAAGCCGGCGAGATGACGGAAGATGACGTCAAGAATGCCGACAAGGAGATCCAGAAGTACACCGACAACGCGATCGGCACGATCGACAAGATGGTAGAAGAAAAGACCAAGGACATCATGACCGTGTAAACGGGGAGAATGAAACACGCTCCTGCCTGTATAATGGCGTCACGGCTGTTTTAATATTATTAAACTATGGATACGAACTTACACATACCCGAGTCTGTTGCCATCATCATGGACGGAAACGGACGCTGGGCCAAAAAGCGTGGACTTCCCCGCACGATGGGACATAAGGAAGGCTGCAGCGCGATCGAACGGCTGCTTCCGGAGGCCAGCGATCTCGGCATCCGGTATCTTACGGTATACGCATTTTCCACGGAAAACTGGAAGCGTTCAGCGGAAGAAGTCGACGGGCTGATGCAGCTTTTCCGATTTTATGCCGGCAGGCTGCTCAGATCTGCCAAGGAAAAGAACGTTCGCGTTCGGATGATCGGTGACAGACGGCGTTTCCAGCCGGATATCGTGGCATCGATCAACCGTCTGGAAGAGGAAACGAAGAATAATACCGGCATGACTTTTATCGTGGCGGCAAATTATGGCGGAAGGGATGAGATCCGCCGTGCTGTCATGCGCTATGCCGAAGATTACAAGGCGGGCAGAGTTCCTGCGGATGCTTTTGCGGGACCGGATGCCGGCTATCCGGCGGGCGAACTGACAGAACGGGGATTTGCATCATATCTTGACATGCCTGACGTTCCGGATCCGGATCTTCTGATCCGTACTTCCGGCGAACTCAGACTCAGTAATTTCCTGATCTGGGAAGCGGCATATTCGGAGATCGTGGTAACGGATACATTGTGGCCGGATTTTGACAGGGAAGAACTCCTTCGGTGCATCGATGAGTTCAATCACCGCAGCAGAAGATTCGGAGGAGTATAATTTGTTCTGGAAACGGCTGGCAAGCGGAGTAGTCCTTCTGGCGGCAGCGGTCGCGTTCCTTTATATCGGAGGAACACCGCTGCTTCTGGTACTGTGCGCTATTTCCCTTATAGGGCAGAATGAACTGTACCGTGCGATCGGGATCGATCATAAAGGTCTGTCAATGATCGGGTATCTGATGACGATCGTTTACTACATGCTGGTCTTCTTTGAAGGACGCGGTTATATGGCGGCCATGATCGTATTTACGCTGATCATACTGATGACCGCGTATGTGGCGACTTTCCCCGAGTACAAAACTGAAGAGGTCTCGGGCGCGTTCTTCGGTATGTGTTATGTATCCGTTCTGATGAGCTATGTGTACCTTACGCGGCAGCTGAACGACGGGCTGTTTATGGTCTGGCTGATCCTTTTGAGTTCCTGGGGCAGTGATACGCTTGCATACTGCACGGGCATGCTGTTCGGTGAGCATCACATGGTTCCGAGACTCAGCCCCAAAAAGACCTGGGAAGGTGCTGCCGGCGGAGTAGCTGGCGCGGCGATCCTGGGATTTATCTACGGTTTTGTTTTCCGCAACCATATGCCGGATACGATCTCTCCTGCCATGACCTGCTGTATTGCATGTGCCGCAGGCGCCGTGATCTCCATGATCGGAGATCTGGCGGCTTCTGCCATCAAGCGCAACCATAACATCAAGGACTTCGGCAATCTGATCCCCGGCCACGGCGGCGTACTGGACCGGTTCGACTCCATGCTGTTTACGGCACCGGCGATCTACTATGCGGTCACGATGCTGGAGCATTTCCACAGATGAGATATATGAGATGAATTTATGCATACTGGGCAGCACCGGCTCGATCGGGCTGCAGACACTGGATGTGGTCAGGTCTGACGGAACGATCCGTATAAAGACACTGGCCGCAGGTCACAATATAGATATGGTATTAGAGCAGATCCATGAGTTCCATCCCTCGATCTGCTGTGTTTTTGATACGCAAAAAGCGGAGATCCTCGCGGAACGTCTCAAACAGGAAGGCATCGATACGACTGATATCGTCAGCGGTATGGACGGCCTGATCGCCTGTGCGGTCCATGATGAAGTGGATACGGTCCTTGTGAGCGTCGTAGGCATGATCGGCATCCGTCCGACGATCGAAGCGATCAGGGCAGGCAAGAACATTGCCCAGGCCAATAAAGAGCCGATCGTCTGTGCGGGTCACATCATCATGCCCCTGGCGAAAGAGATGGGGGTCAGTTTTATTCCGGTAGACTCGGAACATTCAGCGATCTTCCAGTGTCTTCAGGGCGAAGAAGGAAATCCTGTGGATAAAATATGGCTGACGGCATCCGGCGGTCCGTTCCGTGGCAGAAAGAGAGAAGAACTGGCAGGAATTACGCCGGCAGATGCGCTGAAGCATCCCAGCTGGAATATGGGCGCCAAGATCACGATCGATTCTTCCACGCTTGTCAACAAGGGCCTTGAGGTGATCGAAGCGCATTATCTATTCGGTGTTCCCGCGGATGACATTATCGTTGCGGTGCAGCCGGGTTCGGTCGTTCACAGTATGGTCCAGTTCGAAGACGGGGCGGTCAAAGCCCAGCTCGGAGTACCGGATATGAGAGTGCCGATCTCCTATGCGCTTCACGGATGTCACAGACCGGCGTTTAAGGGAAAGCGAACGCTGGGATTTGAGGAACTTAAGGAGATCCGCTTCATGGAGCCCGATACAGAAACGTTTAAAGGACTGAGGCTCGGCATTGAGGCCTGCCGTACGGAAGGCAGCATCACGACAGTCTACAATGCGGCCAATGAAGAAGCGGTTGCCGCTTTCCTTGCCGGAAAGATCGGCTATCTTGATATCACGGACGGCATCGAAGCCTGCATGAAGGCGCATCACAATATTCCGTCGCCGGACCTCGGTCAGATCTTTGCCGCGGAGCAGGAAGCACGCTCTTTCATCCGCGAGCTTTATCATCTTTAAGAAATAATATGTTTTATGACGCCGTAAAGGCGTGCACAAAATGATCACGGCCGTGATCGGATAAAAAGACAGCAGGGTATATGTTCAGTTTACTGGTCTCCATACTGGCACTCGGTGCCATAATAGCTTTTCATGAATTCGGGCATTTCAGTATTGCCCGGCTTTTCGGTGTAGGTGTGATCGAGTATGCCGTCGGCATGGGGCCGAGGATCTGGAGCACGATCAAAGGCAATACCCGCTACAGCCTGCGGGCCATCCCTTTCGGCGGTTTCTGCATGATGCTGTCGGAAGATCTGGCGGAACCGGATCCTGACCCCGGAGAGGAGAGCACAGGGAGCCGTCAGGACAATGTGCTCGGCGAGCGGGATCCCCAGGTGGTCGTGACGGAGACCGGGATCATCTACGAGGGCAGATACTTTTCAAAAGATGAACAGTTTGCCGTAAAGCCTGCCTGGCAGCGTTTCCTCGTGATCCTTGCAGGACCGGTCTTCAACTTCATCCTTGCATTCGTGCTGGCGCTGATAATCACCGGATACAACGGCTATGACCGTCCCGTTATCCGTGAAGTGGACCCGGGCTTTCCCGCGGCCCAAGCAGGTATTGAGGCGGGCGACGTCGTAACGGCCATTGCGGTCGGGGACAGGACAGCCAGACCGGAAAAGATCGAGACCGCGAGGGATATCATGCTGTATATGAGCGTTCACCAGGACGTCCTGAACAGCGCAGGCATGATGACCATGTACTATCAGGACGTGAGCGACGGCAATAAGGCCTGCTTTGCGGAACTGACGCCCGTTTATGACGAGGCGCTCGGCCGTTACAGGATCGGTTTCAGTTACAGCGGGACTTATGAAAAAGCGGATACTCCGGGAGAGATCCTTTATTACAGCTGGTATAATGTCAAATTCAATTTCCGGACCTCCATCGAGTCTATCCGTATGCTGATTACGGGAAAGGCGGATTCATCTGACCTGATGGGTCCGATCCGTATGGTCGCCACCATGGACGAGTCGGTCGATTCGGCTGCAAGTTACGGCTTTGTTGCGGCACTGATGACGCTTTTCAATCTGATGATACTGATCTCGAGCTCGCTCGGATTCATGAATCTTCTTCCGCTGCCGGCACTGGACGGCGGAAGGCTCCTGTTCATTCTGATCGAAATGGTGACGCGGAGGAAGGTGCCGAAGGAACTGGAGGCGAGGATCCATATGATCGGCACGATGCTGCTGCTGGCGTTGATGATGTTCATCCTGTTCAATGACATTATCATGCTGTACCTCGGACATTGAAGATAAAGGCAGGAGAGAGCATCCATGCGAATGAAGACACATGAAGTGAATATAGGCGGCGTAAGGATCGGCGGCGGCAATCCGGTGGCGATCCAGTCGATGTGCAATACCAGGACTTCGGATACAGCGGCGACAGTGGCACAGATCCGTGCGCTGGAAGCGGAAGGCTGTGAGATCATAAGGGTCGCCGTTCCGGATATGGCGGCAGCGGAGTCGATACGGAAGATCAGGGATCAGATCCGGATCCCGCTGGTCGCGGATATACATTTTGATTACAGGCTCGCTATCGCAGCGATCGAAAACGGCGCGGACAAGATCCGCATCAATCCCGGCAACATCGGAGGCAGGGATAATCTTGCCGCAGTAGTACGTACTGCCATGGAACATGACACACCGATCCGCGTCGGAGTCAATTCGGGATCGCTTGAAAAGGAAGTGATCGCGCGCCATGGAGGACATGTCACGGCGGAGGGACTGGTGGAGTCCGCCCTTGACAAGGCTGCCATGATCGAGGAGATGGGCTGCGGGAATATCGTCATCAGCATCAAGTCATCAGATGTACTGATGTGCGTGCGCGCCCATGAACTGATCGCTTCACGGACGGAGCATCCGCTTCATGTCGGCATTACGGAAGCCGGTACGATATGGGCCGGCAATATCAAATCATCCGTAGGTCTCGGGATCATCCTGTATGAAGGGATCGGCGATACCATCCGCGTCAGTCTGACAGGGGATCCGATAGAAGAGGTCCGGTCGGCAAAACAGATCTTAAAGACTCTGGGACTGAGGCATGGAGGAGTTGAAGTCGTCAGCTGTCCGACCTGCGGGAGGACCGAGATCGACCTTGTGAGTCTTGCGGAGAAGGTCAATGAACTTGTGAGCCGGACGCCCTACAGCGGGCTGGATATGAAGGTGGCATGCATGGGCTGTGTGGTCAACGGTCCCGGAGAAGCAAAGGAAGCGGAGCTCGGGATCTGCGGCGGCAAAGGCCAGGGACTCATCATCCGCCGGGGAGAGGTCGTCCGCAAGTGCCCGGAATCGGAACTGCTGGGTGCATTTCGGGAAGAACTGGACAGATATCTGTAATTAAACGTGGCCGGCGCCTGCTGAAACAGATGCGGGCGCCGGACCGGCATTATATAAAGAAACGGAACAGACAGATGGAAAATCGTTTTTCGGAAGTTTTCGTCAATCTGGACATGGACATTACCGACAGAGCACTCATGAAGGACACGGAGATCACAAAGATCACCGCGTCATCCGACAGGAGTTCTCTTACTGTCTATATAAGAAGCAGGGAAGAACTGCCCCGCCGGACTGTACAGTCTGCGGAACAGGCGATCCGCGACAAGATTTTTGACGGCAAGAACATACGCGTCACTCTGATCGCACTTACCCAGACAGCGGAATCTTATGCATATGACGCAGGAAACGGCAATGGCGTAAAGATCCAGAAAAAGCCCGGACAGGACGGGTTTAAAAAGGCGGAAAACCAGTGGACACCCAAACGGGATAAAAAATCACAGGATCCGGATGTCATTTACGGTTATGATTTCAAGGGGGAAGAGATCCCGATCCATCACCTCGAAGAGGGTATGGGCGAAGTCATAATCGGAGGTCATATCTTCGGCACCGATCTGGTCAGGACCAAGAATGAAAAATTCATCTTCCGTTTTAATCTGACAGACGGAACGGATTCGGTCTCCTGCCGGCTTTTTTGTGATGAAAACGCCAAGAACGAACTGGAAGGAAAACTTAAAGACGGCCAATATGTGCTGCTTACCGGTACGGTGGAGCCTCCCAACCAGTTCTCGCCCGAGCTGACGGTCGGCCACATCAAGAGCATAAAAAAGGCAAAAGACCCTGCTGCGGGACGGATGGACAACTATCCGGGAGTCAAACGCACGGAGCTTTGCATTCATACCAAGATGAGTGATATGGACGGCATAGGAGACGTCTCCGAATATATCAAGGCTGCCGTCCGATGGGGGTGGAAGTCCCTTGCGATCACGGATACCAATTCCGTTCAGGCGTTTCCGACTGCGGCGCACTCCCTGCCGAAAGGATCGGATCTCAAGCTGATCTACGGAGTCACGGGAAGTCTTGTCGATGACACGAAAGACGCAGTGAGAAAGCCGCGCGGACAGGAACTCGACGGTGAGTTTGTCGTATTTGATATAGAAACGACCGGCTTTTCGGAGAGCAATGACCGGATCATCGAGATCGGAGCGGTCAAGGTCCGCGGCGGGCGGGTCGTCAACCGTTTTTCGCAGTTTATCGATCCTGAACGCCCGATTCCCCCGAGGATCACCGAGCTGACCACGATTACGGACGACCAGGTACGGGGACAGGGAAACTATGAATACTGGATACCGAAATTCCTGGAATTTATCGGGGACTGGCATACGGTACCCGTTGTAGGCCACAACGCCAGGTTCGACGTGGGCTTCATCCGGCATTATGCGCGGCTGATCGGGCTGGAGTTCGATCCGACCGTCGTGGACACCCTGGGATTGTCCCATATGCTTTTAAAGGATCTGTACCGCAACAAGCTGGATTATGTCGCCAGGGAACTGAACGTGACCCTTACGACACACCACCGCGCCGTGGATGATGCCGGCGCGACCGCGGATATTTTCCTTACGTTCTGCAGGATGCTGAAAGAAAAGGGGATCACCGATCTGGACATGCTGTACGAAGCGGATGAGATCGATGCGCAGACGATCAAGAAGCTGCACCCGACGGCATTTACCGCGCTTATCAAAAACGACCTTGGCCGGACCAACCTGTACAGGCTGATCTCCGCAGCCCACGTGGATTATTATTACATGGAGCCGCGCAACCCGAAATCCCTGGTCGCCGCTTTGAGGGACGGACTGATCCTGGGTTCGGGCAATGAAGACAGCGAACTGTATGACGCGGTATTCCGCGGCCTTTCCGACGAGACTGTGGAAGAGATCGTTTCATTTTATGATTATATCGAAGTCGTTCCGCCGGCGGATCTTAGATACCTGCTTCATGATGAATATATCCCGGTGGAGACTATGGAGGAACTGATCTCCGCGACCGTGAGGATCATCCGGACGGCACGCAAGCTCGGCAAACCTGTCGTGGCTACGGGCAATGTTCATTTCATGAACAGGGGAGAGTCCATCTACCGCAAGATCATCAAATACTTCGAATATTCATCCAAAGGTCGGCATTTCGACGAGGATAAGTTTTCAACGGAGCTTTATCTGAGGACGACGGAAGAAATGCTTGAAGAATTCCGTTTCCTTGGAGAGGAGACAGCGGAGGAGATCGTTATCACCAATCCGAACCGTATCTCCGACATGTGCGAGAGGATAGCGCCGGTACGGCCTGACAAGTGCCCTCCGGTCATCGAGAATTCAGATAAGGAACTGGAAGACGCCTGCTATCAGACAGCCCGCGATCTTTACGGCAGCGATCTGCCGGATATCGTGAAAAACCGTCTGGACAAAGAACTGCATTCGATCATCAGCAACGGATATTCCGTTATGTACATCATTGCGAAACGTCTCGTGCAGGATTCCATGGAGCACGGATTCCTGGTGGGCTCCCGTGGCTCGGTCGGGTCGAGCCTGGCCGCGACTTTCGGCGGGATCTCGGAAGTCAATCCGCTGCCGCCGCATTACCGCTGCCCGAACTGCCACTATGTGGACTTTGATTCCGAGATCGTTCAGGAGTACAAAGAGCGGACCGGTTACGACATGCCTGACAGGAACTGCCCCGTCTGCGGAAAGCCGCTCATCAAAGACGGTTTTGATATCCCGTTTGAGACTTTCCTCGGTTTCAAGGGTGACAAGGAGCCTGATATCGACCTGAACTTTGCCGGAGAGTACCAGGGCAAGGCACATGCTTATACGGAAGTACTGTTCGGGCGCGGTCAGACTTTTAAAGCCGGCACGATCGGCACGGTGCAGGAAAAGACTGCATACGGATATGTGCTCCGCTACAATGAGGATCACTCAACGCCGGATCATCCGGTGCACATGCGGCGTGCGGAAATAGAGCGCCTTGCCAAAGGCTGCACGGAAGTAAGGCGTACCACCGGACAGCACCCCGGCGGTATCATTGTCCTGCCGCACGGAGAAGAGATCAGTACGTTTACTCCGATACAGCATCCGGCAAACGATATCACGAGTCCGATCACGACGCATTTTGATTACCACAGCATCGACCATAATCTGCTGAAGCTGGACATCCTCGGACACGATGCTCCCGGCATGATCCGTTCACTGCAGGATCTGACAGGCGTGGACCCGATGGATTTTGCGGTCGGAACGCCGGAGATCATGTCGCTCTTTGCCGGCACGGAATCGCTGGGTATTACGCCGGAAGATATCGGGGGCACCCCCTGCGGAACGCTCGGTGTGCCGGAGTTCGGCACGGACTTTGCAATGCAGATGCTGCTGGATGCAAAGCCCAGATATGTATCGGATCTCGTCCGCATCGCGGGCCTGGCACACGGCACCGATGTCTGGATCGGCAATGCGCAGAAGCTGATCAGCGAAGGCACCTGTACGATCCAGACGGCGATCTGCACGCGTGACGATATCATGATCTATCTGATCAGCATGGGTATGGAACCCGGCAAGGCATTCAAGATCATGGAACTCGTGCGTAAGGGCAAGTTCCCCAAAGACGCGAAGCATGAGGAGTATTGCCAGGACATGCGCGATCACGGCGTACCGGAATGGTATATCTGGTCCTGTGATACGATCAAGTACATGTTCCCGAAAGCGCACGCTGCCGCATATGTCGTCATGTCGCTTCGCATCGCTTACTGTAAGGTGCATTATCCGCTGGCTTACTACGCCACCTATTACACGGTCAAGGGCGACGGTTTTGACTATGAAAAGATGTGTGTAAGCCTGCCGAAGCTCCGTTCGAATCTTGCGTCACTTAAAGAGTATCTGAGCACAAACCGGGATGCAACGGCCAACGACAAGCTTCTCTACCGTGACATGCGTATCGTGGAAGAAATGATGGCCAGGGGCATCGAGTTTGAGCCGATCGATATCTTCAAGGCGAAAGCAAGCAAGTTTACGATCACCGAAAACGGGAAGATCATGCCTTCGCTCGATTCCATCGCGGGTCTCGGAACCAATGCGGCGATCGCAATCGAAGAGGATGTGAAGAACGGACCGTACTTAAGTGTGGAAGAGTTCATCGCCCGTACAAAGGTCACGAGGACCAACGCGGAGCTTTTAAAATCCCTGGGACTGCTGGGGAGCATTCCGGAGTCCAACCAGCTGAGCCTGTTCGACATGATGTAATGAATCTTGCGGGATTATGAATGCGTATCTGTTTTTCGTAAGTTTTTATTAGGGAAAAGTTTATTGTAATTCATAAGCGAAAAAGGTAACATGATACCAGATCAATTGAACAGTAACTCATTATTCAACCGGTTTTCCGCAGGATGGGATGGCCCCGATGAAATCAAGTCGGAACATGCAGACGGAAGGCCACCAGAATAAAAGAAAGGCAGATTTAAAGAATGAAGAGAATTGTGAAAGTATTAAGCATCTCTGCCATGATGGCAGCGGCGATGGCAACTGCAGCTTATGCTGAGACCATTACCGAAGTCGTGTTCACCTGCGGCGCACCGGAGGATGATACGATCTCTACCGGCATCACCAGTCCGGAGTTTACTGCTGACGAGGCTACAGGATATGAGCTGGCTTCCTATGCAGACCTCAATGAGGACAGTGAGAAGTATAAGAACCCGCATACCTATGAGCTGGTCTTCAATGCTGAGAGCGGCTACGAGTTCCCGGAAGGTGCAAGCGTTACCGTTAAGGGCAGCGGCATTACCGAGATCACCCGTAAGAAGATGGAAGATGACGGCAGCACGCTGATCATCCGCTGCAAGGCTTATCCGTACTATCAGATGCCGGCTCCGGACGATATCTCCGGATATGACAACTTTGAGAAGAAGATCTCCTGGGACAAGAACGGCGGCAGCAACTTCGAATACTGCCTGACCTATGAGGACAGCAACGGCGACGAGCATCAGAAGCATGGAACGACCTCCAGCTCCTCCGTATCCATCTCCGCTTACAATAAGGAGTACAAGGGAACGAACGAGGATAAGCAGGATACCAAGGTCACGGGTTTTGCAGTCCGTACCATCGCAAGCTCCACCGGCAACCCGAGAGTAGCTCCGTCTGATTGGGCAGGCGACACCGGCATCGTTGATGATTTCGAAGTCACCAGCTACGAGTCCTGGGCAGATCTCGGCATGGGCAAAGCAACAGGAAGTGCAAAGAACACGACCACTGCAGGCCCGGGCAGCAGCTCTTCAAAGGTTGCTACCGGCAAGAACGGCTGGGACGGCTCCGGCGACACCTGGAGATGGTATGAGAACGGCAACATGAAGACCAATTACTGGGTCAATGACGGCGGCAACTGGTACTGGATCGGTGCTGACGGCATCATGAAGTCCGGCTGGCAGTGGGATGGAAACTACTGGTACTACATGAACCAGCAGCACGACGGAACCTTCGGCCGCATGATGTCCGGCTGGATCAACCTGAACGGCGTCAGATACTATCTGAACACCCAGCATGACGGTACCTTCGGACGTATGTTCACCGGTACCCACACGATCGATGGTCAGACCTACACCTTCAACGATCAGGGCGCTCTGCAGTAAGCAGGACATTCACAAACAACATACCTCATAAATCAAAGGGACCGGGTCCATTGGATCCGGTTTCTTTTTTGTCCTATAACTCTAGAATCATTATTTTGGACAAAAAAAACACGGATCTGATGATCCGTGTTTTTCGTGACCTTGCCGGGAATCGAACCCGGGCCTTCGCCGTG
>Ga0129307_1002940_pt1 | contig 11863 bp, 10 predicted proteins | sample P1105metagenome_FD_94437 | JGI IMG/M metagenome (GOLD analysis project Ga0129307, IMG submission 94437) | Capybara group fecal microbial communities from Wisconsin, USA - P1105 metagenome | ecosystem: Host-associated > Mammals > Digestive system > Large intestine > Fecal | place: USA: Wisconsin... | reverse complement strand
TGAGGGGTGTGGGCTGAGGACGTAAACATTTTATTTTTCATTTTTCATTCTTCATTTTTCATTCGATTATAGACTATAGACCATGGGCTTAATTGATCAGAAACGTCTTTGTCTTGCCCTTCCAGGTGGCCTTGACGGTGGCGCGGCCTGCGGCGATGGGGCTGACCTCGAACTGCACGGCGGGAAGGGCCGTAGAAGACGTGGCCTGAATTTTGGAGCTCTCAGTCAGGGGGGCATAGAGCTGGTAGTGGGCGCAGTCGGTATAGCCGTTGGCGTTGGTGCTGTAGAGGGGCGTGGCGGGGATGGCGAGGCGCTTGCCATCGACGGTAATGGTGACGTCAGGGGCTTCCGTGTATGGGCCGACGGCCAGGGAGGTGTTATTGGAGAAGCCTATTCCGTGGAGGTCGAAGAGGCCCTGCGGGCGCTGGGGACCCTGACGGCGTCCGAACTGCGGACGGCCCTCGGGCTGCTGGGGCTGCTCAATCTCAGGACCCTCGACGACAAGATAGATGGCATGCTTGCCCGTGAGGCCTTCGACGGCATCGACCGGCAGCGTGAAGTTTCTGGCCTCGCGCGGCGCGCCCGCCGGCACATCGAGGACGGCAATCTCGCGTCCGTTCCACGTGCTGTTGGCGTAGGGGCCGTCGAGCATGACGTGAATCTTGAAGGCGCCATGTCCGCCAGGGGTGAGGAAGAGGTTGAGCTGGGTGTTGTTGCCCTTCTGCGTACCCTCGAAGGCGGGCACGCCCTTCGTGGTCTGCGCCAGTCCTCCGAAGCCGAAGTACTTGAAGCCGACGATGCCTCCGTTCTTGATGCCGGCGAGGTCCATGTGGTTCTTCCACACGTCGTGGTTGTCCTGCATCCATTCGTTGCTGCCCGGGCCGGCCATGTAGCAGGCATAGCCAGCGGAGTAGTAGGCATAGGGGGGCAGGCCGAAGATCTGGAAGCCCTCGCTGGTGACCTCGGCGCCGCGGTATTCGTTGCCGTCGCTGGCCTTGGCCGTCCACTCGTTAGTGGCTGTGAAGGGGTCGTAGCCCGTGATGCGCACCTGTCCGCCCTTGGCGACGGACTTCTTGTCCCACTCGATCTTCACGGGCGCCACCATGGGCTGGCGGGCGTTGCCGAAGCCGCGTGGCGGACGGTGGTAGAAGACGTACCATTGCCCGTTGATTTCCTGTAGCGAGCCGTGGGTGTTGTGTGCGGCGTTGGTGGTGGTGAGGCGTGTGCCGTTCTCGTTGGGCACGACGCCGCGGCTGTCCACGAGGACGCCGCCCGAGCGCCAGGGGCCGAGAGGGCTGTCGCCGTAGGCATAGCGCAGGGCGCTGTTGGTGTTGCCCAGGCCGTACTCCTTGCCGCTATAGCCGCTGAAAACCATCACGTACTTGTTGCCCACCTGGCGGATGCTGCTGGCCTCAAAGAAGTTGAAGTCGAGCGGGTTCTGTCCCTTGTAGAGCGCCTTGTATTCGCTTCCCTCCTTGTCGAGCAGGCGGCCGTCGGCACTACTGGCGGGGATGAAAGGGTCTATGCGGTCCGTGCCCGGGCGCTGGCTGTACATGGTGTTCTGGTCGAGCTCGACGGCTGTAGAGTGCTGGAAGCCGTAGAAGACGTAGGCACGGAAGCCCTTGTCGAAGTCCTTGTCCTTCTTGTTCGTGATGTTCTCGACGAAGACGCTGGGGTCGAAGTCGATGAACGAGCCATCGACGCAGGCACGTCCGTCGGGCGTCAGGTTCACGGGCGTGAAGGGTCCGTCGGGGCGGTCGCTCTTGCAGACCGTCGCCACGCGGCGCCACCCGCGGCTGTGGGGATAAAGCCAGTAGGTTTTCTTCCCCGTCGTCTTGTCCTTAATCTCCACGAGGTCGGGGGCATACATGGTGTCCCATTGGCCATCAACGAAATGCGTGAAGATGGGGCCCTCGTCGCGCCACTCCGTCAGGTTCTCGACGGGTGCCGACCACATGCGGATGTCGGGCCCGCAGTAGGCGGTATAGGTGACGTCGTGCGAGCCGATGATGTAGGCACGCAGCTTGCCGGGGTTGTCGGGGTCTTCGAAGACGCGGGGTTCGCCGTCGGGCAGATGCTCCCACAGGGGGAGGTAGGGGTTCTGGGCGTTCGTGCCCAGCACGGTCAGCAGCAGGGCAGCAAGGGAAATCAGCTTACGGGTTTTCATTGGGGTAAAATTGTAAAGTGAATATTTTTGCAAAGAAAAGCCTTTTTCTTCGTATTTCCAAATTTTTCCGCTATCTTCGCGGCAAAAAAAAGAGAGGTTAACCTTATCAATCTGTAATTATGAAAAGCAGGAGTATTTTTTTTTCCTTATTCATCATTTCTTTTTCATACTTCTTCCTCTCCTGTGCCCCTTCGGCCCCCGACATGAAGTACTACCGCCGTGTGGTGACGGAGCTCAGCTCGTCGCGCTACCAGGGCAGGGGCTATGCTAGGGAGGGCGTACGGCTGACGTCGGCCTACCTCCAGCGCGAGTACCGCCACGCAGGCGTGGATAACGTGGAGCTGCAGCCCTTCACCTTCGACGTCAACACCCACTCCGGCCATGCCTCGCTCAGCATCGACGGCCACGCCCTCGCCCCAGGCTACGAATGGACCCTGCGCGAGTTCTCGCCCGCCGTCCACGGCACCTTCCCCCTCTACCGCCTCGACACGCTCGGCTACACGCCCGGCCGGCTCCTCGACGACCTGCGGCGGCCCGAGTACCGCGGCGCCTTCGTGGTGTGCGACTACTTCATGGCCCGCCACTTCCGCGCCGACCTTGCGCGCCTCAAGGCCGACACCACCCTCGCGTGGGCAGGCATGATGCTGCTGTGGGAACACCCCGAGCAACGCACGCTCACCTACGAGCCGTACGTGAGCGCAGCCTCACCCCAGCCCTCCCCTAAAGGGAAGGGAGCCGTGAGCGGAAGTAATCAGTCTCCCCTCCTTCAGGAGGGGGTGGGGGAGGCCCCCCTGCCGCTGAAGTACTACAAGGCCGAGTCCGCCACCGTCCTTTCGAAGCCCGACGTCTGGGTGCGCGCCGACGCCCTGCCTGCCGATGCCAGGCGTGTCACCATCGATGTGGATAACCAGTTCTATAAAGACTACGCTACGGAGAACGTCATCGCCCGCATCGACGGCCTTCGCCACGACAGCTGCTACGTCCTGACCGCCCACTACGACCATCTGGGCACGTTCGGTCCCGACGTCTTCTACGGCGGCGCCAACGACAACGCCTCGGGCACGGCCGCCCTGCTGACGCTCGCCCGCTACTTCGCCCGCCACCGCCCGCCGTTCGACATCCTCCTCGTCTCCTTCTCGGGCGAGGACTGCGGGCTCTACGGCTCCACCTATTATGCCGAGCACCCCCTCGTGCCGCTCGACCGCGTGAAATACCTTATTAATATCGACATGATAGGCGACAACAACCCCACGCTCTATTCCGAGGCCAGCGAGGCGGGCATGGACGGCTGGCGCCGCTTCGACGAGCTGAATAAACAGGGCGGCTATTTCCGCGCCCTCGAGCGCGGCGCCCTTGCCGCCAATAGCGACCATTACCCCTTTGCCGTCCGCGGCGTGCCCTGCATCTTCCTCGAGAACGAGGGTGGCGACGCCTTCCCCTACTACCACACCCCGCTCGACGACGTCGCCCACATCCGCTTCGACAGCGCCCTGCCCGTCATACAGCTCGTCATCGACTTCGTGGAAAAGTAACAGCAGGCCATAAAAACCATCCGTCATCTTAACAAATGCAAAAAAGCGCACCCCCGAACTGATAATTGTTAAAAACGGCTTTTACAGCATCGGAGGTCTTACATTTTGTCGTATTTTTGCGTCCAAGTTGAATCAATTTATAATGAAAACGATGAAAAAATGGATGGTTTTCCTTTTTCTGCCCTGCTGGGCATTTCTCTGGACGAGCTGCGCGACAAACGATGAAACGGAGGCGGACAGCGGTCTCACGAACGATGACACCCTCGCCATCAGCAGCATCGATGTCGATGACGCTGAAGACAGCATCGCCAACACGCCGTTCGACCGCACCATCTACATCGCTTATGCCTCCGACGGCGTCACCATTACAGGCGACTCGGCTGGCATCGTCTCTGCCGACGGCAGCGACGTCACCGTCGTCAACACCACCTCCGAAAAGATCATCTACGAGCTGAGCGGCACCTGCGCCGACGGCTATTTCAAGACCTACAGTAACTACAAACAGGCCTTCGTGCTGAACGGCCTGAACCTCACCAACAAGCGCGGCGCGGCCATCAACAACCAGGGCAAGAAACGTTGCTTTGTCGTGGTGAAGGGTACGAACACGCTGGCCGACGGCTCGTCCTACACGCTCACGCCCTCCGGCGAGGACGAGAAGGCAGCCCTTTTCAGCGAGGGTCAGCTCATCTTCAGTGGCGACGGCACCCTCGACGTCACGGCGACGGGCAAGGCGGGCATCACGTCCGACGACTACCTCCATTTCATGTCCTCGCCCACCATCAACGTCACCTCGTCTGCCGGTCATGCCCTGCGCGGCAAGGAGGCGGTTATCATCTCCGACGGCACCCTCTCGGCTACGGCTTCCGCCGACATGAAGAAGGGCATCACCTCCGACTCGCTGGTCTCCATCAGCGGCGGCGTCACCACCATCAAGGTGACGGGTTCTGCCGCCTACGACGACGATGATGCTGGATATACCGGTACGGCAGGCATCAAGGCCGACCAGCGGTTCGAGATGTACGGCGGCAGCCTCACCCTCACCAATACGGGTACCGGCGGCAAGGGCATCAGCGGCGACGCCGACGGCTACTTCTACGGCGGGACGCTGGACATCTCCGTCTCGGGCAGCAACTACGGCAGTTCGTCAGGTGGCGGAGGTTTTGGAGGCGGATTCGGCGGAGGCTTCGGCGGAGGCAGCAGCTCGTCCTCCAACAGCGTGGCCGCCAAGGGCATCAAGTTCGACGGTAACCTGACGTTTGCCGGCAGCAAGGTCAGCGTCAGCTGCAAGTCCCACGAGGGCATCGAGGCGAAGGGCACGCTCACCATCTCCGACGGCATCGTCTATAGCTATTCCGCCTCGGACGACGCCGTCAACTCGGGCAGCACCTTCACCGTCTCCGGCGGCTACCTCTGCGGCTATGCCCCCTCGAACGACGCCCTCGATGCCAACGGCAACTTCTACGTCAAGGGCGGCACCGTCTATGCCATCGGCTCCACGGCTCCCGAGGTAGCCCTCGACGCCAACACCGAGGGAGGCTTCAAGCTCTATGTGCAGGGCGGCACCCTCGTTGCCATCGGCGGCCTGGAGTCAGGCGCCACGCTCTCACAGAGCTGCTACCAAGCCTCGTCGTGGACGAAGAACACGTGGTATGCGCTCACCAGTGGCAGCACCACGTTTGCCTTCAAGACGCCCTCCAGCGGCGGTACCGGTCTGGTCGTCTCAGCCGCGTCCACGCCCACGCTCAAGTCGGGCGTCACCGTCTCGGGCGGCACCAGCTGTTTCGACGGCATGACCTCCCTCGGCGCCACCGTCTCGGGCGGTTCCAGCGTCTCCCTCTCCACCTACACCGGCGGCACCAACGGCGGGCCTGGCGGAGGAAGATGGTGATGGAAAGCCAGGAACGCTGTTCAGTTAAGAGTCAAGAACCGCTGCTCCAAGAATTGACTATGTCTTTTCTTGTCGCGACTCGGCAAAATGAGCAAGCTCCTTTGCTCTCGCTGCTCCAAGAATTGACTATGTCTTTTCTTGTCGCGACTCGGCAAAATGAGCAAACTCCTTTGCTCTCGCTGCTCCAAGAATTCGTATAATTCGTAAAATTCGTAATCAAAGAAAGTGTCAAGAAAGATGAGATATGGCAGATAATTATTTGGAAAAACGTTATGAAGAGTTGTTCGGCTCGGGAGCGGGACGGAAGCCTGTGGTGAAGCGTGTGGGCCAGCCGCTTGACACGCTGCTGCTGCGCAACCGCAGCCACCGCGCCTACAAGAAGGAGGTGGCCGTCACCCGCGAGCAGCTGCTGCGCATCATTGGCGTCAACACCAAGCTGCCTTCGGCCCGCAACCAGCAGGTGCTGCGCTTCCGTCCGGTCGCGGAGGACGCGGAGGTGGAGGCCGTACTGAAGCATATCCGTCTGGGCGCGGCCCTGCCCGAACTGCAGCTGCCGCCCGAGGGGCAGGAGCCGCGTGCGTTCATTGTCGTCTGCTCTACCGTGCCCGAAGGCCGCTATGTGGACATCGACCTCGGCATCAGCGTGCAGAGCATGTTGCTGAAAGCGGTTGAGATGGGGCTGAACGGCATCTGCATCTGTGCCTTCAACCCTGCCGCGATAACCGAAGCCCTGCACCTCGCCCACGCTCCCCTTGCCATCGTGGCTATAGGGCGAGGAGCCGAGCGCATCCGTCTCGTGCCCATCCACGAAGGCGACCCGCAGAACTACTACCGTACACCCGACGACACGCATTGCGTCCCCAAGCTGCAGCTTGAGGACCTGGTGATCGGCGACTAACCCTTTACTGGGCGTGTTAGAGAAGGATGTTCCATCCGTTCGGGCGAAACGGCCCGAACGGCTCAGTCCTTTCTGTATCCTTGTCCGTAGCTGTTCCACTTCATCATCTGGAAGCGGTTGGTGCTGCCCTCGGGTCGTACGCCGACGTGGAAGAACTTTCCGTAGTCGATGAGTTGGTCCCACTCCTCGCCCACCCAGTCCTGCTCGAGCTGGAGGGTGTAGGCGCGGGCTTCGAGCTTATCCTTGAACCATCGTCGGATTTTTGCCATGCGCTCGGCCATTTGCTCGGTGCTGGTGTAGTTGGGGCGGAAGTCGGCAGCGAGGCCCAGCAGGTGCTGACTCGTCGGGCTGCCGCCAATGCTACGGTTCACCTCTGAGCAGCGGTAGCCGCTGGTAATGATGAGGGGAAAGTCCATCGCTTCACGCAGGGGGTCTAGCAGACTATTGACAAAGTACTCAATGTTGCGCCGAGCATCGCCCGGTGCTTCGTTATCAAAACCACACAGCGAGGCGGTGAGGCTTTGCTCAAATTCGGAAAAAGTAAAAAATTTCATTTTTTTTAGTTAAGAATTAAGAATTAAAAAAATCCAAGGAGTGTAGGAGTGATGGTGTGTAGACAATAGTTTTGCTGTTCTCCGCCTGATCGGCAGGAAAAACACTTCCAGCGGAGCATCCTATGAGGGTGAGAGCGGAGACGGTCAACGTCACGATTTTAATCCATTGTGTGTCCATAACTTTGAGCTATGTGTTTAAACTATGAACTACATGCAGCTCACTACGCCGAGTGTGCCCAGTAGGGCAGTCAGTACAGCAATTAGTATTTCGAGAACTTTTTTCCATGAGATATTCTTCATAATGTTGGTTTTTTAGTTTTTATTGTTTTTAGTTGAGAAAATAAGCAAAGGCGCAGGGGCTTCAACCTGCCTGCGCCCTCGCTCATGTTTACGCGAGCAATTCGCTCGGTACGCGCTTCAGCTTGCGGTTCGTACGGACGTACGAGAGCAGCTGAACATCGGGACGGAAGCGGATGCCGACGCCCTTGATGTACGACGCGGAATCGAACGAATCGGCGGGGATGACGCTTTGGGCGAAGCACTTCGAGCGAATGTTCGCCTGCAATGTGCCAATCTCCTGGAGCACGATGCGCTGGCCCTGCAGGAGGTGCGTCTTGATGTATTCCTTGGCAGCGGTGAGAACAGCCACGACGTCGGCTTTGGTGACCGTGGTGGCAAACTGGATGTCTTCGGCAAGCTGACTGAAGTCATAGTCGCTGGTTTTGACGGCATGGTTGGTGGCGTAATTGACGCCCTCGCTACCCTTCGGGTTGGTGCAACCCACAATCTTGTAAGTGATAGGCATAGTTTTAAAATTTTTTTAATGGATAAATGGATAATTGTCTGCCCAGTTTTGAGTCATGGAAGGACGGTCTTGAGCTCATTGACGCTGCAAAGGTACGACGAGTTCCTGACACTAGATTGACAGTTGCACGGTAGGAGAGAATTTTATTTTTTTAAGCGCCTGGGCTTCCGTATAAGAGGAAAATCTGTCGCACCTGAGCGCAGGTGAAGCGGTGGGCTTGCTTCGGGTGGTGCAGGCGTTCGAGTGCATCGGTGAGGTCGTGGCAGCAGCGTAACTCGTAGGAGAGCTGTGCCACGGCGCAATGGATGTTGACAGCCTCGGGAAAGTACATTGTCGCCAGCGTGCGGATGTGAATGCCGCGGTGTTCGCTGGCTTGCCACAGACGGGCGATGAGTGTTGCATCCTCGGGGTGCAGGCCGCGGATCTTTCCATACGAATCTCCTTTAGCCGGACAGTCTATCAAAGTAGGCCATTCGTTCTGGCGGTACCATTCGGCAAGTGTCATGCCTCGCCTTGCAGCGCGGGTCGAAAGGGGATTCTTCTTTTTCTTCTTATTTGAACTTGTTTTCATTGTGATTGATTATTATAACGTTTATTTCTAAAGCTCGAAGGGCGTTTTTACAGCGCAGCGTTCTGCAGGCCGCTGGCCGTTCTACAGCGAATCGCGTGTTCTATCAAATCGGCTAAGTCGCCTTTGGCGGGGCCTTCGCGTATGTGGGTGAGGTAGGTGGCAGGGAAGCGGAAGTCAATGCTGAGCCGCGGGCCGAGGGTGGCAGCGGTCTCCATCCATTCGTTGATGGCGTCGGCATCGGGCCAGACGAGCACAGTCCGTCCCGCCAGCACGTGCAAACGATCGGCCGTTAAGCTGCTCTTGCCGCCGGTGGCGAGCCAGGTGCAATCAGGTCGCCACAGCTTCGCCACGAGGGCCGTCTTCTCGCTCTCCACGAGACAGACGGGCGCGAAGGGGAGCGAGCCCAGCAGGTCCTCGCCGAACAGTGGCAGTGCCATCGGCCGCTCCAGACGGTCGAGGGCATGGAGCCAAGTGACGGGAGAGATTGATGATTGACAATTGATGATTGAAAATTGATAATCGTTTCCGGTCTTTTGGGCGCATTGGGTAGCATCCCCTGTTTTTTCAATCTTTATCCTGTGGCCGTCGGGGCCGTAGGCCATCACCTTGCCGTCGATGACTTGTCCCTTGCGGTTGGCGTAGGTAAAGACAGTTCGGCCGTCGGGTAGCGCGCCCACGCCATACAGCGCACGCGTGAAACCCGTTTGCGCGGGCGGGAAGAGGCTCTCTAACCATCGCGAAAGCGTGTCTGGCTCCCCCACAAGACGTAGCATGCGCTGCTCCATGTGACGCAAATACGACACTTCCCCTGCACTTAGTGTGCACTTGGTGGACACATGATGGATATTTTTTTCGGCGTCTTTTTGCTGATACATAGTATCTTCGGTTGTTTTGGGGGTGGTTTTGCATGGTGTCAGTTTTTCCTGCGCCCGCACGCACGACCCTTCGCTGTCTTCTCGTACTCGCCGTCGGTCGTCTCCCGGATGAAACCCTGTCCGAGCCACTTCACGATGCGTCGTCCCGTGGAGCGGTTCTGTATGCCGCAGAGTTTTCCGGCGGTGTTGGCATCATCGCGGTTGAAGACGTCTGGCAGCAGGCGCAGGTGCTCCAGCGGGTTGCGGCGCGTGGCCGGCTCGTCGGCCTTTACATCCTCGGCCTGCGCAGATCCTGCCACGAGGCGGTGCATGAAGACGCTCTGGCAGATCAGATAGTCGGCATAGTCGAGCACGGCACGGAGGTCGTCGTCGGTAGGACGGACGAGGCCGTCGACGGGCAGGAAGATGCGCCCCGCACTGTCGCGGTAGAGTTCCTCTGTGCGACGGCAGAGGCTCCATATCATCAGTATGCGGCGGGCATCGACGGCACGGCGGCGGACGATGGGCACCGCCTCCTCGCCCAGGTCGTCCAGCGCGACGTAGAACTCCATCAGCGCCTTGAAGTGGCGCGTGAACCGTGCCTGCTGGTCCGCCGAGAAGGAGAGCTGAAGCCCGCCTCGGGGCGGGACTCCAGAATCCACGGAACACCGGTCCTCTCTCCCCTTAAGGCTCTGCCACAGCTCCTCTACCTGCTCCGTCAGGCTCTCCATGCGGGCGTTGAAGGCGGCCATCGCCTCAGGAGAGGGGTCTGGGTCGAAGGTGGGTTCCGAGGCCGTGAAGTGGCCAATGATGCGGCTGGCCAGACCATCCTCGTACGACCCGATGAAATCCTTCAATACCCCGGGCGTGGTGCTGAACACCGTTGCTAGCCCCACGCGACGGATGTAGTAGCCCTCATCTTCCGTGCGAAGTTGCTTCTCGTGCTTGCCGTTGTCGAACGCCTTCTTGAGGATGTCGCCGAAGCCTCCGCAACGGTCTTCGAGCGCGTTCTTCAGCGTGGACAGCTCGTCGTGGCGCATCAGCGAAAGGTGGCCGTCGTTGCCCGCCAGCCAGCGTACCAGTGCCGCTTGTGTGGTGGCGTCGGCCAGCATCAGGCTGCGCGGCAGCGGTTCGTCGGGCGGTAGGGGAGGGTCGTCCCGTCCGCCGTTTTTCTTCCAGTCCTGAAGGGCAGCGGCATGACGCAGCAGGTCGCGGTGGTAGTCATCCACACGCCGGCGGTAAGCCAGCCGCAGCTCCCGGTCTATGGGTTCCACCAGCCGATCCAGCAGCGCCACGCGGCTTTTGCCCGACCCCGCGCCGCCTACAATCATCACTTGTAGGTTCAACATGTAGAGGTTCTCTTGCTGGCGCACAAAGCAGTTTTCCAGCACCGAGCCGATGACGGCATGGGCGGCGGTGAACTGCTGCCCCACGATGTTCGCCCCCTTGTCGCGCCACAGCTCCGCCACGTCGCGCAGCAGCCTCGGCGCCCGCTGGATGATGGACGAGCTCATCGGCAGCGGCACCTCGTTGCCCAGCCGGTCGGTGTAGGTCTTGAGTCCCATTCCGTAGTAGGCTTTCACCTGCGTCTTCTCGCGGCCACGCTTCGTGTGCGCTCTCGTACGCGGGAGGTCACGTCCCAGTTCCTGTAAAATGTCATCGTTCTTCATAATTCAGCGATTGTCAATTGGTTAATAGTATTTTTGATGTCGTCCAAGTGCACGGTAAGTGCAGGGTAAGTGCACAGTTGGTGCACGGTTGGTGCAGCCAAACGTCATTTTGGGGCCGGTTCATGCGGTTTTTTCCCGCGTTTGCACTGCGTTTTCCTGCGCGCATCATGCCCAGGCGTGGACGCACTGCGCCCAAACGCAAACGCATTACGTTGATTCGCGAACGCACTGCGTTGATTCGCGAACGCACTGCGTTGGCACGCGAACGCACTGCGTTCTGACCGGTGATGAATAGCGGTTTCCTGCTTCATATCCTTTTGATTTTCCTTCGGCAAAGATAGCGATTGTCTTTCTCGACAAGCTTCCACAGTGGAAGGTCTTCGAGAAAAAAACACATTTATTTTGCACTCGTGATCATCAAGAAAAACCCCATGGAATCCAACTCCTATCCCCGTCCCGAAACGGTTCCCCCCTCGCGTTCGGCGCTGCGCGAGCTAGTGCGTCAACTGAAGCAGACCTACCCCGCTCTTCGCGGAGAAAGCATCACCGAGGGCTACGTCATCCACCCGCGCGACATAGCCCTGCTCAACGCCGGCTACTGTCCGTTCGACGGTGCAGCGTGGCGTTTCCTCAAGGCTGTCATTGATGTCGTCGGCGACTCCAAGCCCGAGAGCACCGAGCTTATAGCCTTCGTCGCTCGCACCCTACGCGATGCCCCGAGGAAACCAAAGAAGAAAGTATAGTCATTCGTTTATAGTGGAATAACCGGGCGGTTTTTCTTTTTTTTCGTAAAGAATCTGCACTTTATTAACAATTCTTGAAAAAAAATGTTTAAAAACTTGCAAAAAAAAAAAAAAAAAAAAATTTGCACCGATTTTTTTAATAAAAAATTAAAAAAAGAACGAAATAAAAATTTATTGATTT
>Ga0129307_1002938_pt1 | contig 11866 bp, 11 predicted proteins | sample P1105metagenome_FD_94437 | JGI IMG/M metagenome (GOLD analysis project Ga0129307, IMG submission 94437) | Capybara group fecal microbial communities from Wisconsin, USA - P1105 metagenome | ecosystem: Host-associated > Mammals > Digestive system > Large intestine > Fecal | place: USA: Wisconsin... | reverse complement strand
GTACACATCGGAAATGCGCTTGAAGAACAGAATTGGAATGACGTATGATTTGTAGTCATCCTGATCGATGGGGCCACGGAGGATGTTGCAGGCTTCATATAAATGATTGTACAGCGCGTTTGCCGTGGTCTCGCGAGAGACGATGTCGATGCTGCGCTGTGCCTGATCGGCTGCGTCCATAGCATCAAACATGGACTGCTGTCGATCCGCTGTTTCCGTTTTCTTATCCGGCACAAAGCTCACAGGGCGGGACACATCCTTACTCATGTTTTTTTCAACGATCATTCCGAATTGGGCCTCAAAAGCGTTCACAATATCAAGCTGCGTTTTATCCAGGAAAGTCAGGGCGTGTTTACGGACAGTCGTCGGAATTCCATAATATGCCTCTGCGATACCTCCGGCGATCGCGGCGATCGTGTCGCTGTCTCCACCGATGGAAATAGCATTTTTGATAGTGTCCTCAAAACCGGTCGACTCAAAAAATGCTTCAAACGCCTGGGGAACACTGCCCTGACAGGTGACATCAAAGGAATATGTTGGACGGATGCTGTCTAATGTAAATCCAATTTTGTAGTAACTTGCCTCGATGAAATCTCGGATCTCCAACATGCTTTTGCCACTTCTGGCAAGGAATACTGCTGCAGCCGTCGCTTCGGCAGCCTTCATACCCTCCGGATGGTTGTGCGTGACCTTTGTGACAGCACGGGCGAGAAATATGGCCTCCTCCAATGTTGATGCCGCGAAACCGCAGGGGCTTACACGCATGGCGGCTCCGTTGCCGAAACTGTTATACGGGCAGGGGTCATCCGAATAGATCCATTTATGGAATTTCCCGCCGTACCCGGCGCGAGGGTATATCCTGCCAAGCTCCTGCATGCATGACACAGCCTGCCGATCAAGGTGTGTGTAGTCACCCTTACAATTCATTATCGCTTTGGCAATGGCAAGAGACATGACGCTGTCATCTGTCGGTCGGCAGTTGCCCACAGAGGTAAGCAATTCAAAGTCTTTTGTTTTGATATTGTTCCACTCAAAACGCGAGCCGGCGATATCACCGATCAATGCTCCAAGCATTTGCTGACCACCTCATTTTTACCGGTTTGCACAGTGCCGTCGACCGATAAATTTTTATTGAAATTATATCACGGAAGTGTTGATTTCGCAAAACATTATGGGGGAGATGTTTACTCCGTTCATGCTGCTATGTAGTTATCGGCTATCAATGCTTCCAGAGTTCTTTTAAAGTTGCTCTTTGTGATCTTCAGCGTCCCTTCCTCTGTTCTGAGAGCAACTGTGCGTGGGTACTTATCTGGATGATTCTCCAGTTCGGCAAGCAAACTCCCCGACTGACCAGTGCCAGTCGTGCTGTGCGGCGTAGCACCGACCAAGATCACCCGGTACTTGGTGTTATAAGCAAGCTTGCTGTAGTTAAAGGTCTGAGCTCCCTCATAGTCCAGCTCAAATTCGAATCGGTCGATATCCAAGCCGAGCTTTTTGGCCGTCAGCTGAAGTTTTTCGAGGGGTACGGTCTGCTCGCCGATAACGAGGATCTTCCCGTTGGCGAAGGTATAGAGCGGCTCTGCTTCGCTTGCTAGGAGGTCTCCCCAGCCGAGTTTTTCAAGAAGGTCATGCAGGGTTCCGTCTATATTTGCCTTTGAGAAGCGATGTGTGATTTCATCCATCAAGTCTTCAAATTCGGCGTACTCAAGAACCAATGTTCAACCCTCCCTGCTGTTGTCGTAAACGTGATTCATCCGGTCAAGAGCCTTTGCAGTCTTGCGCCGGAGGAGCTTCAACTCAGTCACGCAGGCCCTGTATTCATCTGCGATCCGCTTTTGTTCATCCAGGGGGAGGAGCGGAATCAATAGCTTCTTGAGCTGCTCCACACCAAGGTTTGGAATGGTTGTTCCCACGGTGATCCGTTTGAGCGCAGCAGAGCCTTTTTCACTCTCAAGGTAAGCTTTTAAATAATAGGGATCGGCACGAGTCTCGTCCACGGTCATTACATACAGGTTCCCGTTGGCGAGGATATGCTGTCCGGGCTGAACATCCGCAACAGCGACCTTAAAAGGCGCACCGTTTTTCGAGAGAATCAGGTTGTTGTTCTTCAGGCAGTACTTCTCCAGCTTATCGTCGATCTCTCGGAGATACGGGAGCTCCTCGTCGATGATACCGTTCTGGATATTTGCCAGCATCAGATATTGATACTCGGTCACTTTGTCAGAGGCCATTTCATCCAGAACTGACGCCTGGAGCTGTGCACCCCTCGTGATCGTAACGATAGAACCCAATTCCACACCATTCTCAATGGGTTCCTCTTCCGGCTCAAGATAGGCGGTCGGACTGAGGTTGAACTGCCTTTCTGCGATTTCATCAAAGGTAACAGCACGGCTGATCTCTGTCTCACGGCTGCAGGCATCCAGAATCCTCTCAATGTTCTCGTCTGTGATGACGTTCATCCGGCGGCCTTTTTCGCAAAGCTCAGAGGCATCGACCATCATCGTTTTAATGTTGCCATGACTGAATACGATCATGGTGGTTCCAACTCCCATTGCCTCATAAATCCGAGAAGGCAGAGTTATCACCATTTCAACGATACCAAGCTCCATAAAGTATCGACGTGCATTACGATCGATCGTGTTCCAGGTGCTGCCGTTGGCCATCATGCAAATCACCCGACCCGGACCGGAGATACAATCATAGGCCTTGCGATTGAATACCCAGTCCAGCGAGTTAAGTCTTGCAAACCCAGGAGCTTTCTCGGAGAGCTTCCGGACGTATTCTTCTCCGAGACTTCCTGCTCCGCGAGCGCGCATGCCAATTGGGTAGTTGGCAAACACTGCGTCATACTGACGATCGTTCGCATCTTCATCAAACAGGTTTTCAAGGCGAATCTGGATGTCCCAGCCAAGGATCTCGGCACGGATATTCGCAATAACGGCCATTTCGGTATTGATTTCCAATCCTGTATAAGATGCGTTAGGTGCCAGCGCGACGCACTCACGGATGAAACCGCCCATTCCGGTACCAACGTCCAGTACTTTCATACCAGGCTTGATATTAAGGAGCCTTGCGGCAAGGCGGGAGACGCTATCTGGAGTGGGGCTGTCCCAGCCTCTGTTCCCACTACCGTTGTAGAAAAGCAAAAGAGCTTTGAATTCCTCTGCGCTGAACCGGTACTTCAATTCACGGATACTATCCCAGCAGCCATCAAGCGACTGGCGAATAAAAAGCTCTCGTGTTTCGTTTTCTTCTGCAGTCTTGAAGTAATAATCCATCGAATCGACGCTGATTTGAAAATCCTCGAGAGCTCGCATCAGTACATATGCAGCCGCAAAGACTGAGTAGTCGGAATATCCCGCACCTCGGCACGAACTTCCGATAGCCGATGCTATCTTTTCCACATCGTAGGACCGCAGCTTCTCCAGTTCATTCACGTTTAGCAACTTCGTATCCTCCTTGGTTATTAATAATCTTTGATGATTGAACTATAACACAGGCCCTTTCCGATGTCAATAGGTTATGCAAAATATTTTTTGGTTTTTATTAACCTTTTTGCGGTCGCTTGGTTTGGTTCATCTTGGCAAGCTTTTATAAGTAGACGTTATTTGAATACCCACTTTGCTACGCTTATGACGTTTTCTTTCTGATGTACTATCGTTTTCAGGTGGGAGGTTCGCCTTCTCCCGCCATAGTGACAGGTACCACCTCTCACCAAAAGGGTATAGTAACCCCTTGGTGGATGATGACCAAATAAAAAGCAGTCTACTCTTTTAGCGTAAAGAGCAGGCTGCTTTTTCCTCCTGTCTTCCTATAGCGCTGTTTTGTCTCAATGAGATTGGCCTTTCTCAAGTCTTCAAGAGCTCGTCTTACTGTGGATTGAGAAATTTTTAGATCTTTAGCAATTGTAGGTATTGCAGGCCAGCACTGATCATTCTTGCCAGCCCGATCTGCCAGATAGGTATATACAGATACTGCTCTGTGGGAAAGATCTGAGTGATATAAAAACTCAAGCCTCCGCACTATCTTTCACCTCCATATCAGCAGTCTTCAATTCCTCCGCTGTGTGTGTTTCAGCGCGATTAACAGGTGGTTTCGTCTGGAGCGGCTTCCCGGCTTTTCCACGGCTTCCTGCTCTGTTTGGCCTAGTTGCATGGGGCTTCGGATCTTGGCTGGTATGGATGTCCATGGTATCGGCTTGGCCGGTCATCCCGCCTCCACCCGGACCGTCTGCTCCGGCTTCGGCTAACATCTCGGGATGGTACTTTTTCATGATTCCATCCAAGATTTCCTTCTTCTCTGCGTACTTCACAACACGATTTCCGTTTTCGGAAACTGTATAGGGGTTGTCATTATCGAATTTGATTCCCCATTTGAAGAAGAGTTTAAGGTGGACACGCATCGGATGGGCGCCTGTCTTCATAACAATGAAGTCGCCTTTTGGAAGGCTCTTCAGCTCGTCAGGAGTCATCAACGGTCGCTCTATCATTTGTAGAGACTGTGAAGGGTCATTCTTCCCGCGGGATACGCTGCCAGACATGACTGTACGGCTGCCGAGCGCCTTGGACAGCGTATCTGCCGAGGAGCTGTTAGGCGCAAAGCCCCCGAAGAGCGTGATTTGTGTGTTGTCTACGATGATTTCAGCGCCTTCTTTGCCGTAGTTCTTATCTAGCTGGGCAAAGCTCTGCACCACGGGGACGATCTGAAGCCTTCGGGATCGGGCCGCGGAGAACATCATTTCGGCAGATTCGATCTTCGGCAGGGTGCCAAACTCATCACAGTAGAAAACACAGCGATTCTTTAGTTTGCCTCCGTTCTCGTCGGCCACAGCAAGGATTTCCCGATAGAGCTGCTGGATGATAAGCGAGATCATGAAGAAAGTATTGGGGTTCTCCTCGGGCATGATAATAAAAATGGCGGACTTTTCATTGCAGAATTTCTCCGCATCGATCTCGGTATCAAAGCAAAGCAGTTGCTCCAGCTCCGAGTCGAGGAAAGAATTCAAACGGGATAGGGCTGTGGACATGACAGAGGCCATAGATTGCTCTGCGGTATTCAAGGCGGCACCTGCGAACCATTTGGCTTTGTGATCATCGGGAAGCAATGCCATGAGCTGCTGAAATTGGTTTTTTCCTTTCTGGCCGGAGGGAGCCAACAGTTCCTGAATGATTTTGAACACGGATACGATATGGCGCTTCTGCGGCTCACAGAATTCTGCGACAAGAAGGATAGTTGCTGTCAGCAAACCTTCTGCGGCATCATAGAAATATGCGTTCTGTCCGAAACTGGCGGCGTCCATGCCGGACAGAATAATCGTCTTTGAGATGATCTTCGCGTACTTCTCCGCTTTGGCCTTATAGACAAGCACATCCGGATGCTCCTTATGGAGATCCATATACTTGTTTACCAAGTGCAGGAGATTATTCCCGTTAGAACGTGTTGGATTGCGGAGATCAATCACTGAGACATTATAGCCATAGCCCTTGGCAATGTTTCCGTAGTTGCGCATGACGTCGCCCTTGGTGTCAGTTGACAGGAAAGACATGCCGGAGGCGCAGGCGTATTCGATACACGGATAAAGCCAGAACGCTGTTTTGCCGACGCCGGCCGCGCCGATCATCAGAACATGGACATCGCCGGGATCGATGAGAGCTGTCGTGTTTCCCTCACATCCAACAACGATGCCCTGCGGGAGTTCTTTTCCTTTTTCATCCGTGGGCTGTTTGCCCTCGGCGGCCTGTTTGCGCCACCGATCAGGGGTAAACGGAACATGTTTATAGGTAGAGCGAATCTCTGCCTTTGTCGCCCATCGAGCTGCACCGTGCTGACCGTCACCAACGGTTTTCGATTTAATACCATCCAGGTTATACATCTGGGAGGTCAGCGTTATTAGGCCGAACACCGCAAAGATTGCAAGTCCGGCAAGGATCATTGGCCAAAAACTTGGCATGTCTCTTCCACCTCACTTTCGTCAATTGGGCATAGTAAATCCTCGTTCCAGTCTTTCAGCCTAGGAGCGAGGATTTCTGATTTTATTCCTTCTAAAAACAGCTTGTCGCTTGTTCTCTCTGCGGCCTTCTGGCCTGGGCCGTCGTTGTCATAGCACAGAAAGACCTGCGAGATGTTCGGGTGATCCTCCAGCATTTGAAACAGCACTCTATCGGATGTGCAGCAAGCAGCAGCATAGCTGTGGTTTCGCCAGTTGTCCTGATTCATGGATATAAACGACAGCATATCTATTGGAGCTTCGAATAGATATAGCTTCTCGCTTTTTCCGTTCCAGTGAAAGCTATACTCCGGAATGCTGCCCTCAGCATTTCCCTTAAAGGTGCTTTCGCTGCCGGTACCTCGCATATTCGCATGAACGGGCTTTCCAGCTTTGTCAAAGCCCACGAAGACCACATTATGATACTTCGCAGATTCATAGATCATTTTGTGGTGGGCAAAGGCGTCAATCACACCTCTGTCAAGCCCTCTGCGATTCATGAGATAGGCAAAGGCTCTCCGCATATTATCATTTCGTTCTGGTAGTTCAAATACAACCGGCTCTCTTTTTGGAATAGGAGCCGCTTGCAGGAAGCCCTCACTATCTCCGAGAAGATAGCTTACTGCTTCTGGGTAGTTCTTGTGATAGAACCGCTTTACAAAATCTATCGCGTCACCACCTTCCCGATCATATTGGTGATACCATAGGTTGCCGCGGACAGTGACTTTTTCCGAGCCATCCCGCCATTCATACTCCCTGCCAGAGCGTTTGAGTGTTTCACCCTGCGAGCGGAGAAGCGAAACAAGATCTGTCGTTCTTGCTCTTTCTTTTTGTTCCTCTGTAAATGGTATGTATGCCGAAGGCATATTGATGTTCCTCCTTATCCAGATTTCAAGCCATGAGCTTGCTTCTTTTCCTCAATCTTCCGTCTCAACTTCCTGTCCACATAAGCACCGCTGTTTCGACGCTCATCTTCCATCTTCCTTTGAAAGATTCGACTGATTGCCTGAAGCAACCGCAAGGAACCAAGAGCCGCTGACCAGTTGCGATTACTCTGTATACTTTTCAGCAGTTGGGCCGCATACTGGTTTCCGTGTTCTGCCGCTTGTACAAGGTAGCTGATTGCTTTTTCTCGGTCCTGGTCTACCTCTTTTCCAAACAGGTAGAGTTTACCAAGCTGGTATTCTGCGAAGTCGTTTCCGTTCTCGGCTGCGATTTCAAAGCCTCGAATAATCTTTGCGATGTCTTTATAGTCTTCCTCCGAAAGACGGATCTTTGCGGCAAGGTAAGCGGCATAAGCATTTTTCTTCGCTGCCGCTGACTCGAGATAATCCAGCGAGCCGAGGATATCCTTTGGGAGCAGTTCGCCTTGGTATAGCATTTTTCCAAATACATACTGCGCTACGGGAAAGCCCTGATCTGCGGCAACTTTTATCTGCATGATCGCTTCTGGGATGTCCTGCAGCAACAGATTGCCATCGAGCAATGCCTTGCCAAGAGCATACTGAGCGAACCTATTGTGTTTGCTTGCAGAGCGCCGCAGTAGAGCCTCACCGCGAAGAACATCTTGTTCAACTTCATCTCCGCGAAGAAGTATTTTACCAAGCAGGTATTCAGCGTACTGGTTTTGATCTGCAACGGCATCTTCCAACCAACGCAAAGCATAGGGGATATTTTTCTGCACCTGATCACCATGCAGAAACATCCTGCCAAGCTTGTACTTGGCCACTGTGTAGCCCTGCTCTGCGGACTTTATAAGCCACTCTACCGCGGCTCCGGTATCGTGGTGTTCACTATCTTTTTCCAGCAGCTTCTTTGCTAAGCCATACTGCGCCCATTTATTTCCGGCCTTGGCCCGTCTTAACAGTTGCAGGTACTCGCCATTCGTCTTCGGAGGCTCGACCTCTTCAGCTTCGGTTTCAGATTCTGGTGGAGGTTCCGGTATTGGGTTGTCATCTTCTGTGCTTTCCTCAACAGTGCTTCTGTCCAGAACGATATTCATGGCCTCCTGGATGATCGCGTTTTTGATTGGCTTGAACTCCGTGTTATCACGCAGCGGTATTCTTTCAGGAATGCTATCAGTATATGTTCTTATGATGTACTCTTTTCGCAGATACCACTGATCGTATAATGCAGCTATCTTCTCATCCTTCTCCAGTTCATTCACGACAGAGTCAACCGTTTCTTTTACATCTGAAGGGAGATACCCATAAACTTTTTTCCCTTTGAGCTTGGACAGTTGATTTGCAAGTGTCATGAGCTTTTCTTCAAGTACAGGGTTTTCATATGTTCCCGTGTTGATCTGTGAAATGATTTGAGAAACTAAATCGCGACTGAAGGAGCGAAGTTCATCACGGTGTTCTGTCTGTTTTTCATATTCGCAGAGTAGATCCTGTGCAAATATTTCCCTTGCAAGTGTTGACCGTAAAGACAAAACCCCTTCTCGGTCAAGATAGCCCTGATTCGAATGCTTTGAGTAGACTATAAGATGGCAATGTGGATGATGCGATTCATTATGAAAAGCTGCGTACCATCTAATGTCCTCCATGGGAATGCGAAAGCAACTTGACAATTCTTGCTTGTGCGCGCGCAGTAGGTTCCGCCAGCGCTCTCCGTTATCGAAACCTAGTCGCTCTGCATCTTCACGGTGAAGAGAGATTATTGTAGTCCACATTTTCCCATTGTACTGATTAAGTTCCTCGGATACTTTCGATAGAATTATTGGTTTGCCTTCGTCAGAGAAGAGACCGTGAGAACCGAACCGTTGAGCGCGTGGTCTCGTGGCGATGTAGTCTGCATAGGTCTTCTTGTTGGTGAGGGATTCGTAGTTTTCTTCTACTGCTCGTGAAATAAAATCAGAAGCATTGGCGATAGTTGGGACTGCAATAAAATCTTCATACTCCAACATATCCATGCATTCAGGAAAGTCCTCCAGGAGCTTTGTTACCAGTTCTTTTTGCCTAAGCGTCGCAGGAGTCGTTTTGAATGTGTCGTCTATTTTTTCTACGCCTTCTCGGGTGGCAATGTATTTTGCATACCTACCACGATGCTCAGCTTTTTTTGCGTTTAGATATTTGAATTTGGTTACAAGTTTTGCCATCGGCTTTATTCACCATTTTCATCTTGTATAGTTCCACGCTGCCACTCATATGCTTCTTCCATCGAGAGACTACCATTTATTCGTTTGACTTCTTTTACACACTCGCCGCGGAGTCTTGCGAGAGAGATTTCGTCGATATCAAACTGCGAAGCAACAATGTTCATCATCAAGGCCATTTCAACTGCGAGCTTGAACAAAACTCTGCTCGTGCGATTATCGCTTTCATTAACAATGCTCTGGAGATTTGATAGAAGAGCATTAGGCAAATATGAGGTATCATCGTCAGCAGTAATGTGACCTACATAGTATAGAATAGCTCTTTCAATGAACTCAGACTGGGTGCGGCTATGGTCTTTACGATAATTGTTTTTCACTAGTTGCAGTGTGTTAGGAAAGGCCCAGAGTAAAAACTTCTTTTTTCCTTTGGGATTTGCCATTTAATCACCTCCAAATATGCAACCGCTGTCAAACCCTCCGTTTGACGCGGAAAACAGGCAACGCAACCCACTTTTTGAATTTGGTTTAGGTTTGCAACCCACCTTAAAACATCAAAAACTAAATCGCAAAAAGCCATGAACGGTCGGCGTTGCCGGCCGATGTGATCGAGAGGTGGGTGCAACAGCAACCCACCTCTCTTTCTCCTGCTTGAAATTCCATCGGCGGAATTTCAGGCCATTTTTCGCTTCATCGCACCGTCCTATGCCAGAACAGGTGCGCTCGTCGGCATATAATCTTCGAGTGTACCGGCGTATTCCATTGCCAGAACATCATCGAGCTCTCCACCTGTTGCCAGGAATCTTGCCGCGCCTTCCATCTCCCAGGGCATCGGGCACGAGTACAATTCCGCGAGCGAGACGATCTGTCCGGCAACAGTATCGCCATACATCGAGCGGATAGAGCGCAGGTGATCTGCGTATTCTTTGAGGTAAGCCTCCTTTGTTTTAGAACCGTCATGGGACCGATGACTGTGTATGCTGTCGAAGTATGCGAGTTCTTCAGCCCATTTGATCCAGACCTTGGAAGCATTTTTGCTCTCAGGATATATCTCTCGGATGAGCGAGACGAAATCTTCAGCCCGCATTGCACACCTCACATCTGAAGGACAGGGCCTTCGCTTTCATCCTCCGAGGCTTCTTCAAAGAGTATCTCTTTTCCCTCGAGAGCCTCATCGAAGATGGCCTCCCGTGCTTCCATCTGCAATCCGGTTTTGCGATTTGCTTTGAACACGGCTGTCGATACATCTTTCAGATCGTAGGTTCGCCACTCATCGCCACGCTCGCAGATGCTCACGGTATTGTTTTCGAAATCGAAATCGGCAACGGCAGTGATGCGAGGATCATCTGGCATCGTGTTGCAGAGTATAGAGAAGGTTACATCATCGACCGGCTCGTACTCACCAAAGTGTCGGGCCAGACTGTCGAGAGTAACAGCACCCACCTCGTCCTTTATGAACTCCCGATATCGATAGGCCATGGTGTAGAACTTGTTGGACAGCTCGGTAGTGAAATTGAAATCATCATCTGCGTCGTGGAAATGAACAACAGCAAATCGACGCGCAGCCTGTTGACGAGCATACTCCTCAGATGCTTCCCGAGTGATCTGCGCCTCAATCTGTTCGCGCTCCGTTATAGGAACAAGCTCTTGATAGATGCTGTCCAGCGCTCGCTCGAGGCGATCTTCCAGATTGACGCCGGTATTCTTCAGCGCTCTTTCCATCGCTGCGACTCGATGCTCATTGTAGAATACGGTCACATCAACATCAGACATTACTTCTCACCTCCGTTTCGCTATCGTCTTCTGATGCGGAAACTCTTGCTCGCCGACCTTTAACAGGAGCCTGCTCAACTGCTTTGCCCGCACGGAGATCCAAGAACTCTCTGACAACAGAAGGAACCGTTTTTGTATAGAGCGCTTCCAGATGCCTGACTAATTCATCTTCGACAGAGACTCCCTTTTGATCCAGGTATAGCTTCATCGTGGAGTACTTCTCTTCGTCGAATGTGATATTCAGCGTAGCTTTTCTCATACCGCACCTCCATTACATGCTTTGAACTGGATGATCTTCTTCTCGATGATACACATCCTCGTCCAAAACATCAGCTCCGAGCATGCCAAGCATGTTGCTGATCCGCTCACCGGCGCTACAGCAGGCAGGCGCATTGGAGGCATAGATTGTCGTTTCTACACAGTCTTCAAGCGAAATCATATCATTGAGCTGCTTCTCATCTTTTTCACGCTTGTCACTCAAGAGTCATCCCTCCGTTCAATTCTTCGTTTTCATATGCAGATGGATCAGCGCCTGGGGTATTCCAACCGTACATGCTTCCACACTCCATGGCTTTTCTCTGCGCAAGTGTGACACCCATGCGCTCATTGTTGTAATCTGCAAGCTCACGGTTGTGTTCTACGTCGGAGGTGCTCCAGTCTGACAGGTAGTAACCGCTTTCACCACGCCTGATGATAATCAGAGCGCCGCTCCCAGGCAGGATAGAGAAACAAGTTTCCGGAAGGTCAGATATGTATTTCGGTGCGAACCTTTCGGCTTCTGTTTCTATGCTCCAGCTTTTGTCGAAGCTCCACAGATGCACATACAGTTCAGAGCCTCTATCGAGCTCAATGGGTCTCTGCTCAAATCCTTCGCCCCAGCCATCTGAGGCTTGGCCGGAGATATAGTCTTTCAGTGTCTCCAGCTCCTGTGAATTCAGTTCTCCAGCCACCTGACACTCAGCGACTCCCCAGAGACGTCCTTCTCGTTCCTCTACAGTGAAGACAACGGATTT
>Ga0129307_1002937_pt1 | contig 11868 bp, 11 predicted proteins | sample P1105metagenome_FD_94437 | JGI IMG/M metagenome (GOLD analysis project Ga0129307, IMG submission 94437) | Capybara group fecal microbial communities from Wisconsin, USA - P1105 metagenome | ecosystem: Host-associated > Mammals > Digestive system > Large intestine > Fecal | place: USA: Wisconsin... | reverse complement strand
TGTTCCCACTCCCAATACACATCTCTTGCTCACGTAGTAACCGGCAGTGAGATGGGTGTAGCTATGAAAGAACTGGACGTTCTCTCTGATTGTAAACTCCAAGTCGCCTTTGCGGTCTTCATTATTTAAATTAGATTTGACTTGAGCACTCGCTGTAGTGCCCGTCAAAAGTATGACGGTTATTGCAAGAATGTATAGAAAGCGTTGTGTCATATTTCCGACTGCAAAGATATTACTTTTCTTTGAATCAATAGTACTTTTTGAGTTATAATTAAGTATTATTGAGCGAAAAACGTCAAGCTCGAGTTGCTTATCTCTGTACAAGGCGATGCGAGAGCCCGGATGTGGGATAGGCGAGTGTAGAGCACCCACGTCATTCTTTTACCTTATTTTTTACCGCCGACTCTGGGTGACTGTAGGCAAGAAAAATAGCAATTATGAAGATACCAGAACAAATGAATGAGGTCACAATCCATTTTGATCTAGACTCAGAAAACAGAACCCAAATGACCGTTATCGGTAAAACGTTTAATTCATAAAGTTGAAGGTGATTATTTAAAAAAGGGAGTTAGTGTAAGCGATGCTTTTACCGTTTCCTCAGACAATGGATTCAAATAACGTTTCGAGAACTGCTCTGGCCTGATCTCCGTCACCATTTGTAGTAGCTCAATAATGCCCAGTGCTTTTGAGGGCTGTACCAGCCTAACCTCTGTCTATATGTCAGAAAGTGTGGAATACATAGGAAGTGAAGCTTTCTATGGTGCGGATAATCTCATTTTGGTCACAGTTGCAGCGTCAGATCCAGCAACTGGAACGGACGCGCGAAACAGTTGACAACTCCATCACTTACTTGAAAGAGGTGCAGAAACAGTTGTCAGACACCTTGAAGGCTTTCAATGCTGCAGAGTGTTCTGCCGATAACATCATTAATGGCATCGTAGCCCAGATATGCAAGGTGGAGCATACACGCTTCACCGCCAATCTGGACGAGGCAAGCGTAAGTCAGGTGCAAGAGACCAACAGGTTAGCCATTGACAATGAGAAGGAAGTGCTTGAAGCCCACCTAAAGAAACAGGCTGACATGTGGAACGACCAGTCATACAAGATGCTGAATATTCTCAGTAGAAACGAGGGTGTCTGGATGTCATCGAAACTGTTCTACATTGTAGCGTCAATATCCTTGCTGTCAATGTTTACAATCGTTCTTTATATTTCCTTTTGTGTACTTTAACTGGATTAAATAATATGAAGACGTGAACACTTACAAACAACCAATAAATAAGCAAGGATATGACATCAGTAAAGATAAAGTTTCGACCTTCCACGGTCACTTGAAAAGAAGGCGGTATCTACTTTCAGATAATCCATAATAGGGTTGTCCGTCAGTTGAATACCGACTACAAGATTTTTGCAGAAGAATGGGATGCAGAGGAAGAAACCATTGTCATCCCAAACGAGGGTGAACGCTCCAATTTCCTCTATAGCATCAAGGAACGTTTGGAATGGGACATGGCGAGATTTGAGAAGGTTATCGCTAATATGGAGTTGGGACATACGAAGTTCACGGCAGACGATGTGATTGCCCAATTCCAGAGGGCATCCAAAGAGTCTTCCCTTTTCTCTTTCATGCATCAGTCCATTGCACAGTTGAAGCGACTCGGACGAGAAAGAACTTCCGAGACCTATTCATCAACATTGCGTAGCTTTATGGCTTTCAGGAATGACGTGGATGTTCCGCTTGACGCAATCACGTCTGACCTTGTCATGCTATATGAGGCATGGTTGAAGTCCCGCGGTGTCAGGATGAATACCATTTCATTCTACATGCGCATTCTTCGGGCGGTGTATAATCGTGCGGTGGAGAAAGGACTTACTGAACAGCAACATCCTTTCCGTCACGTCTATACAGGGGTTGAGAAAACGGTAAAGAGAGCCGTACCTGTTAAAACCATTAAGACATTGAAGGACATGGACTTGTCATTGAAGCCGCCATTGGAGAAAGCGCGTGACCTTTTCCTGTTTAGTTTCTACACTCGTGGAATGTCTTTCATTGATATGGCATACCTCAGAAAGAGCAATTTGCAAAACGAAATACTGACCTACCATCGGAGGAAAACAGGACAACGACTGACTATCAAGTGGGAGAAGTGTATGGCAGACATCGTGAACAAATACCCTGTCAATGGTACGGAGTACCTGCTGCCTATCATCACTGAGGAAGGGAACGAGCGTAAGCAGTATGATAGTGCCATCCACACCACCAACTATTATTTGCGGAAACTATCTGATATGCTGGAACTAACGCGACCGCTGACAATGTATGTGGCACGTCATTCATGGGCGAGTGCAGCAAAAGCCTCCAACATACCTCTTGCTGTCATCAGCGAGGGCATGGGACATGACTCAGAATCCACGACGCAGATTTATCTGGCATCATTGGAATCATCGGTGGTAGATAATGCAAACAAGAAGATATTGAAAATGCTCTGAGATTTGTTTAGCAAAACGTGAAATCTCTTTGTAAGAGATGGAGAATTCAGTACAAAAGTACTAAAAATGGCGGAGAATCATACATTATTATAAAAGAAATCTTCGTTTTAAGAGGCATTTTTAATAATTGTTTAGCAAATTGCAAGGTAAAAGGCTCGAAAACCAATCAATTTCGAGCCTTTTACATCTCTTACAAAGAGATGGAAAAGAAACTATAAGAAAAAATGAGAAAGACAAGATATAAGAAGAAATTAAAACCTCGCTCTCGTAATAATACGATGGCCATTTTTTCTCATGGCCCAACCATTATGAAAAGTGATGGTGTAAATGGAGATTATGTCTTGATAAGCTCTGGCGAAATGGATTTTTTATCAAAGTGCATACTTGATTATAAAACCATAGAAACAGGAGGACAACTTTTCGGACATTGGACTTTTGATGGCGCTCCCGTCGTACAATATGTCCTAGGTCCTGGTCCTAATGCAGGACATCATAATGCCTTTTTTATGCAAGACCTTGACTACTTGAAGTCATGCGCAAAGTTATTGAAACAAAAATACGGCTTAGATCATATTGGAGAATGGCATTCCCACCATCAACTGGGATTGGCGCACCCTAGTGGTCATGATGCACGAAATTTGAATACGAACATACGACGTTTAGGTTATTCTAAATTTCTATTGTGTATCGGAACATGTACTAGTACATCTTCTTCAATAAATGCTTTTTTGTTTACAAATAAAACGGAAACCTATTGCCATGTGCCTTGGATGATTAAAATAATGGATAGTCCATATAGGAAACTTATTGAAGCAGACGATGAGTCAAACTTTTTTTGTTCTCCAAAAACTACCGATGCAAAAATGACGGACTTATATGTCAAGGGTGATAGATTAAAATCGAATAAGATTATTTTTAATAAAAACTATTGGCTACAAGATAAGAGAAACCGAATGATCTTAAAAAGTATTATTGATTTCTTGACAAGTTGCACTTCTACACTTAGATGCACAGCTACAATAGATGCCAATCAGGAAGTTCATTTGGAACTATATCAAGACAGCATCTTGATTAATGAAATCTATTTTCCAAAAGATTTTCCGATTGAACCTCCTGTAATAAAGGATGCTTTTGGTAAGTCGCTTAGAAACGCTTCCAACTGGAATTATAAGGGAGATATTTTTCACTCATTTCAATTATATTACCTTCTAAAGAATTAACAATTATGATGACCGCAAGTAGATATCATGCAGAAATTGATGCTTTGCAACGATCTCTTCCGAGCAACATGTTCAGATTTTGTGACATGGATACTGATGAGCCATATCTTAAAATGGCAGCTGTAACTAACAGCAAGAAAGTATATACCCTGCGCATCGACCTGAATCAATTTCCTGAGACGATGCCAAAGGTATTCATAACACAAATGCTTAAGAGCAAGGATGGCAAGGACTTGAATTCTCCAAGCCATGAAATGCACACATTAGGCAGCGAACACGGATATACAAGAATATGTCATTATGGAAATACATCTTGGAGACCCAATGTTTCGCTGAACAAGGTGTATCTCAAATGCCGCGTTTGGCTTGAAGCTTACGAGGAGCATCTTCGTACTGGCGACACAATGGCCGACCTGTTAGGAACACAAGATTAAAGTTATACTATTAAAATCAATCAAGATGGAAGAGAACAATAATTCCCAAATGGGGTCCGGACTGAAGAGAATAAGAAAAAATGACCCTCGCACCCGAATCGTTTTTGATGAAGAAACTGGCGATTTTATTATCAAGAGTGTTGATGATCCTTTAAAGGAAGGACAACAGGACGCAACTGATTTTGCTAAAGAAGGTTTTGCATGATATGAGTATACAAGCCTACATATCATCAGAAGAGGTTGTTGCTTTCAGTTCTCAAACAGAGCTTCATACTCTCATCGGCCATTATTATGAATGGGAGGGAGAGAATGTTGTACATCTTCATTCTCACCCCCTTACTCATTCTTTTGGCAAATCAGGAAAATGCCTGTTTACGAAAGATGCAGAGGTTAACAAAGATAGTTTCAACAACGGAATAGACTATATTGTAGTAGTTCGTAATATAACATGCGTACTAGTCTTCTCCAAGAAAGGTGACAATCTTCTGGAAATAGAGGCATCATTTATTCCTTCCCAAAATGACCTTTATTCAAGAAATAAAGGCTTGTTAGAGGTTGACGTCTTATCAAAAAAACATGTCGCTATCGTTGGATTAGGTAGCTTTGGTTCGCAGATTGCCATTGAACTCACGAAAGCAGGAGTAGGAGTATTCTCTTTGTTTGACTTTGATAGAGTTGAACTGCACAACTTAGCTCGTCACACCTGTACGATAAAAGATTTAGGGCGCCTCAAAATCAATGCGATTGAGGATGCCATATTAGGTAAAAATCCCTATGCTATTGTTCACAAATACGCTACCAATATTTCATCCGATGTTAAGACGATAGAAAGCATCATGCCATCTATAGACCTTTTGATATGCGCTACTGATAATAACGAAAGTCGCTTCGTCATCTCTAAACTGCTATATAAATATGGTAAAATTGGTGTTTTTGGACGTGCAATAACAAGAGCCGCAGGTGGTGACGTATTTCGCTACCGTCCAGGCGGTCCATGCTACAATTGTCTTATTGGTAGCCAATTTATCAATCCAGACGACGAAGAAATCTCCAGCGAACTTGCGGGAAGAAGAAGTGGAATCATCCCAGCTTATGCTTCATCAGATGATGTTAACACAATGGTTCAGGTGGGACTTTCAGCTGATATTGAACCAATATGTAACCTCATGCTGAAGATTACCCTCGTTGAGCTTTCTAAAGATGAGGAGTCTGGCATATCTTCTCTTGAAGATGACTTGAAATACGATGCATATATTTGGGCTAATCGCCGAGACAAAAATTTTGCTAACTGGCACCCATTCTATAAGTCAGGTAAAGCACACACCATTCTTAAGTGGTATGGGATAACTGTCCCAAAAGATGAACATTGTCCTATCTGTTCGGAAGACGTTGAACTTGATTTAGGAGAAAAATATAGATTAAATTCTGTTGATATTGAAGGCGTTGATATAAATCTTGACAAATAAAGACTATGGATCTATCGTTGTTTACAGAGAAATCTCAAAGAGCCATTTTGAAATCATTCAAGATGACGGAACAATGCGCCTATAAATTTCTCGAACCTCAGATTCTTATGGCAGGAATTGTCAACGAAGGTCGTGACATGTTATCTTTTATTATGCAGTGTCTTCAAGTTGATAAACTTGATTTCTGCAGAAAAGTCAACGAGTCCATAGCTTCTATTCAAGAATCATCAGAAAATGACCCAGAGCTAAGTCCTGCCACCGAAGCAATTCTTGAGCAGTCGCAAGTGATTTCCCGAGAATATGGGTGTAGGCTAACACCGATAGAATTTATCTTCTTTGCGATGTATCAAGTGCCTTCTAATGTTCAAGATATTTTCTTGCAATATAACATAGAGGAAACACAATTCCTCTATGCAATAAGACTATACCGCAGAGATACCGAAACGCCAGCATCATCTGAAGAATCTGATATAGAAAGTCAATATCCATATCTTTACAAATATGGTCGAAACCTTTGTGCAGATGCAAGAAATGGTATAATCCATCGCGCTATTGGACGTGACAATGAAATACGACGTGTGATTCACATCCTTTCACGTCAGACGAAGAACAATCCAATATTGGTTGGTGAGCCTGGTACAGGGAAAACAGCTATCGTCGAAGGATTAGCACATCGCATTATTGAGGGCGATATACCCACGGAATTGAGTACCATTCAATTGTTCTCTCTTGATCTGGCTTCTTTGATAGCAGGAGCAAGTCATATGGGAGAATTTGAGGAGCGCCTCAAAGGTGTCATTGATGAGGTAATAAATTCAGATGGTAACGTCATTTTATTCATTGACGAGATTCATCTGCTCATTGGACAAGGAAGAACCAGTGGAGCAATGGATGCCGCGAATATCATGAAGCCTGAACTTGCACGGGGTCGAATCAAAGTCATCGGTGCGACGACTTTTGATGAGTACAAACAATATGTCGAGCAGGATAAAGCCTTTGAAAGACGTTTCCAAAAAGTCTCGGTTGAGGAACCTGATGAAGAATCAGCCTTAGCCATTCTACGCGGTATCCGTCTGCGATTTGAAGACTTCCATAAGATTCGCATCAAAGACGAGGCAATAAGAGCTGCTGTCAAATTGTCAATGAGATATATTCAGGATCGATATTTGCCTGACAAAGCAATAGACCTGCTTGATGAAGCTTCTGCTAAAATGAAAATCGCCCGTTCATCGTCACCTGCTGAATTGGATAACTTGCGTAGAAAAATCACGAGTAAAGAAATTGAGTGTGAGTCTATAAAACGTGATGACGAATCTAACCCTGATATCATTCTTTTACAAGCAGAAATCACCAATTTAAAAGAGGAAGAAAATTCCCTGTATGCAAAGTGGATTAGTGAGCGTCAATTGTTAGATGAAATTCAATCAAAACGAAACGAAGTCACTCGATTAAATGATGAAAAGGAGATTGCTGCAACGCAAGGAACTGCATCTATTGTCGTAAACCTTACAATGCAAATTCAATCTCTTGAAAATGAAATACACCATCTTATAGAGTCACTTGACGATGGCGAGAATGGAACTATGCTCAAACCTGAACTGGATGAATTAGATGTCATGTCCGTCATTACTGAATGGACTGGAATACCTGTATCAAAGTTATCCGAAACAGAAACCGAGAAACTGGCATTCATTGAAGAATATCTAAACAAATCAGTAATCGGTCAAGACGAAGCTAAGGCGGCTGTTGCTAATGCAATCAGACGCAACAGAATGGGTTTTAGCGACGAAAATAAGCCTATAGGGTCATTTCTTTTTTTAGGTACTACTGGCGTTGGTAAAACCGAACTTTGCAAGGCTTTGAGTGAATATCTCTTTGACAGCAAAGATGCTCTGATCCGCATTGACATGAGTGAATATCAGCAAGAACATGAAGTTGCAAAACTATTTGGTGCACCTCCGGGGTATGTGGGATATGAACAAGGCGGTCAACTTACTGAAGCTGTAAGACGAAAACCATATTCCGTTGTCCTGTTTGACGAGATTGAGAAAGCACACCCCAAAGTATTCGAGACTCTTCTTCAAGTTCTTGATGATGGGCGAATGACCGATGGCAAAGGCAGAACCATTAATTTCAAAAACTCAATTATCGTAATGACTTCAAATTTGGGGCACCAAGTTATTTATTCCACGCTGCAAGGACACAGAGTGTTGTCTCATAGGAGGATAGGTTTCAACGCAGAACCTGATAGAGATGAAATGCAAACAAATGATGGCATTATAACAGATGCTAAAATTTCCAAAGCGAAATCTCTTATACTTGCCGAATTAAAGTCGAAGGTTGCACCAGAATTCATCAATCGAATTGACGACATTGTTATGTTCCTTCCTTTGACAAAAGAAGATGTCAAAAGAATAGTTGTTCTTCAAGTTTCATCCCTCGTGGAGAAAATGAAAAACCGAGGATTGAATATTGAAGTTAAAGATGATGCTATTGATTTCTTGACAAAAGTAGGTTTTCAACCCGAATACGGAGCAAGACCTGTTAAGAGAGCAATCAATGCTTTCCTTATTGATGAATTAAGTGTTAATATGATCAATGGAAATGTTACAAGTGATAAGATTATTGTCATTACAGCCGATGATAATTCGTTAGTGTTTAACAATAAAAATTAAATAATATGCCAACTTATGATCCAAGAACAGGTACAATAACAGGAGAGACCGAGAATAAATGGTTTGTGCCAGAAGATCGCCTCAATCCTGATCAGCAACGTTTCCTCTCGTCTGTTGATATAAATCGTCAGAACATTTGGATAAAAGGATTTGCGGGCTCTGGAAAATCTATCCTATTGGTTCATGTCGCTAAAAAGATTTTAGCGAGCAAACCAGACGCAAGAATTGTGCTAATTGTATATACACAATCGTTGGTAGAAATGTTTAAAACGGCATTGCGTGAATTGAGACTCCACATTCCCGTCGAAACCTATTTCGCCTTCATGAGTTCTTATAATTCTTATGACTACATCCTTTGTGACGAAGTTCAAGACTTAACTCCTAGAGTCCTAAACAAAATGTATGATCGTTCCGCTCATATCGTTGTCGCAGGTGATTCTAATCAATCTATTTATCCAGAGGATCCTCGCTGGAGAGAAAGAACGGTGGATGTAAATCAAATCCCTTCTTTAATTCATGGCTCTGACTTTGAATTGACAATCGTAGAACGTTTGACAGAATCAATTATGAAGGCTGTCAAGGCATTTCGTCGATTGAATATTTTTGGAACAAAAGTCAACTTGAATCATACCGATACAAAAATTTCTTTGTGTAGTGCTTCTTCAAACGTAAGTGAGATTGATTTTGTTATGAAACAATCTGCTCGAGTCATCCAGCGAGGATACACAGCTGCTGTTCTTATCCCAACACAGAAGAAGATAGTTGAATTTGTAAATTCAGCATTACGGTCACAAGGGAAACCCGAATGGATTATCACAACAAACAATTATGGAAAAGTTGACTTTGGAGCCATGAACCGACATCTAAAAAGCAACAATGTCAAAATGCAACTTGTCGGTAATGGATATGGCAGTTTCAATGACAACAACGACTATGTTGTTCTAATGACATATCATAGTTCTAAAGGTCTAGACTTTGACTATGTATGTGCCATATTGCAACAATTATCTATGGATAAGCTATCAAGAAGAATATGCTAAAACACTCTTCATGGTAGCCATCACTCGTGCACGAATGAACTTGTATCTAACATATACTGGCTCATTGCATCCCTACATCCAACCATTTGCTAATGATTGTTCTAAACGAGATATATAAAATTATGAATTACATTTCGATAATTAGAAGGTCTGATTTTAACGACCTATACAAGTTTGGGCATATCTTTGTACACAATGCCATTCCCTTCGAAGGAGAATTAGAAGATCATGTCGCAGATAAGGCACTGTTTAGCGCAGTAACTGCTTGCATGAACACCTTCGAATACCCTTCTGAATACATGCTTCTGCACATCAGCAGAGAGGCTTTCGTTGGTAGTACGGTAGAAACCTTTACTAAAGATATTGCTGCAATTTACGCATTAACCAAGGAAGCTCAGGCACAGCTTGCTGCTTCTCTTGACCCTCGCATCAGTCTTCAAGTTTCTTGCTGGCAAGAGATGTTCAATCGATTAATGGCAAAACAATCTGTTCGTCAGGCAAAAGCAGGCATCTATAATTGTCAAGAGATATTTGCCATAACAGCTGAAGAACGCAGTCGTGTGGCAACTCTTCTTCCGAAATCCTTTATTGAAGACTTGTTTAATGATCTGTATGCAAAGAAAAGGCCAGCTGGGGATAAATCTATTTGGACTTATCTTATTCGATATGAGAGACATAATCCATATTGGAATGATGCTCGCGGATTCTTTTTAGATGCAATTCATGTTTATGAGAACTTTCTAAGAAAAGAAGAAATTGACTATGAAATAGCAGATGAATTGCCTATAGGCGACAAAATAGCCCTGTGTGAAACAAACTATCTTGAAGTTTTATCATTCATTTCTTCGCAAAGCGAGAGCGCCAAATACACTATCGATGGCTGCAATTACTTTACTGTCGCATCACTGTACCTGTATATGAGAAGTATCTTCAAGGATGGAGGTTTAACAACGTCTAAGCTCCAAGCGAACTCATTTCTCGGCCAATATCGTCAAAAATTCGGTCTGGACTTTGCTTTTGCGGTAACATTGTTGGGTATTTCTTTAGGACAGGAACTGACATATAGTTGCTATTACGAAAAGGCGAACTTGAACATCTTCAACAAGCAATTGGCCCATTCTAGTAAACTAAATAATAATTCAGCCTTGCTGCATCCTCAAACCAAAGTACCGATGTCGAATGAAGATGCTCAAACTCTTCTAAATGATATGTACGAACAAATGCGTTCTTTTCGTGAAGAAAATGAGTCGCTGAAGAGTCAGATTACAGAGCTTGCTCAAATACCTGCTTCTAATAACGAAATACAGGAACAAAAAGAATGCACACAAGAGATAATTCAAGTAATTTCAACAGATGGCCTAACAGAGAAAGAACTTACTGACACCCCAAAACAGACTATTGAAATTGAATCAGAATCTGAAAACAGTGTTCAAGAGGCTATAAACCAAGTGGAACAGCAAACTCATGCCACACCTCAAAAAGAAATAAGTGAAGATGAAACTGAGTCGTATTTTGAACCTGTTGAGATGAAAAAAAGATATAAAAATGGCAAACTTGCCAAGTCTTCAAAAATTGCTCATAATCGTGAAGAATTTGAAATATTACGCCAGCAAGGATATGTGACAACGGACATGTTAACAAATGGCTCAATTCTTGGTTTATAAATATATAAAATATGACAAATATTAATTTTCAACAGAAGATAGCTGTCCTACGTATCCTTTTGGATATTATTAATGCAGACGGCCGTATTGATGCTAGAGAGACCTTTTATTACAAAAAGATATCAAAGCTTTTGGGAATCTCTGAGGAAGAACATTCGTTTGTAGATGATGCAAATTCACTTCTATGCCTTGTTGAAATCAAAAATTTCAGCAAAGAACAAAAAAAGGAACTTGCCAAATTTATGGGGCAGCAGATTGTCGTTGATACTGACATAAATGTCAATGAAATGGCAATATATGAATTAGTATGCCAAACCTGTGATATAGATGTCAAATTTGAAGAGACTGTGTTTATCGACGAATTTGAAGGTGCCACTCACTCTTAACAATATTGTATATGAAAATACCTGGTTTAAGTTTTTCTTGGAGACGTGCCTTAGGTATAACTAAGGCTAAGCAGCAGTTTGCTCGTCAAACTGGCGTACCCACATCAAAGGTGGGGATAGAACGGAAAATAGGAAGTGTTATCATTTCAACAATCATAGGAAAAAAAACAGGCAAACGATAAAAAATGTGATAAAAGTTGTGTGTTTCAGAAAAAAACATTAACTTTGCAGCCGAAATAAGAAGATTCTCGGAATAGTTCCGAATCAACGATAACAGAACCCGTCGGCATCCCGTATAACTGCTGGCGGGTCACCTTTTTATATATGGGCAACCAAAAACCACGCACGATAGAAGAACAGTTACACTTGCTGTAAATGATAACGCAAAAGTATACCAACAAATAATTCAATAGTATACCAGTCCAAAAGAGCGCTGCAAATATACAAAGAGTTGGTTATACATTACTTTTTTTCTATTAATTTTTTTGTTTCT
>Ga0129307_1002934_pt1 | contig 11876 bp, 8 predicted proteins | sample P1105metagenome_FD_94437 | JGI IMG/M metagenome (GOLD analysis project Ga0129307, IMG submission 94437) | Capybara group fecal microbial communities from Wisconsin, USA - P1105 metagenome | ecosystem: Host-associated > Mammals > Digestive system > Large intestine > Fecal | place: USA: Wisconsin... | reverse complement strand
TTGGCGGTTGTCATCGGCCTTGTCATTCTGGTCTGGAGTGCTGACCGGTTTGTTGACGGGGCTGTTGGCGTGGCCCAATTTTTAGGTATGAGCACGTTCCTTATCGGGATGCTGGTGGTTGGCTTTGGCACATCGGCTCCTGAAATGGTCGTGTCTGTCTTGTCGGCGTTGAACGATACGCCGCAACTTGCTCTTGGTAACGCTTACGGCTCCAACATTGCAAACATTGCTTTGATTCTGGGGGCGACCGCAGTTGTCGCTCCTGTTGTCGTTAAAAAGCAGGCCATGTCGCGAGACATCCCGATTCTCATTTTGGTTACTGGACTGACGTTCTTTTTAATCAAGGACGGTAATGTTTCGTTTGGCGATGGTGCCGTTTTGCTGATTGCGTTTGTTGCAATAACTTTATTCAATATTTGGCTTGAATTGAAAGATAAACGCAAAAAAGAGAACTCTTCGGACGAATCGGAAAATGAAATTGTAAAAACGTCCATCGTGAAATCGCTTTTGTGGTTGATTGCCGGTCTTGTTCTTTTGGTTGTAAGTTCGCGAATGCTTGTGTGGGGTGCAGTCAATATTGCTCAAGCTCTTGGTGTGAGCGATTTGCTGATAGGGCTTACGATTGTTGCGATTGGTACGTCGCTCCCGGAATTGGCGAGTTCGATTGCGGCGGCTCGTAGGGGAGAGAACGATTTAGCTGTCGGCAATGTAATAGGCTCTAATCTTTTTAACACGCTTGTCGTGGTTGGGATTGCCGCTGTAATTGCTCCGATTAATGCAATGGAGCCTGCGGTGTTGAGCCGTGATTTGCCGATAATGTCTGTGCTTACGCTTTTGCTGTTCTTAGTTTGTTTTTCAATCAAGAAAAAGAACGGCAAACGAAATTTTGGATTCGGACGTGTCATAGGAGCATTCTTTTTGCTCTTGTATGTTGGATATCTGACGCTACTTGGTGTTGGTGCTGCTTAAAATTTCATGCATCAATATTTAATTTTGTAAATTTATGCTATGGTGCGGAACTTGAAAACACTCAAAAATGCCATTGCGGAAAATGGGCGCGAAGTGAATCTTCGCGGACACCGCATGGCTGTTTTTGCGGGTTCATTTGATCCGTTCACAGTCGGGCATTTGGATCTTGTGAAGCGTGCCGCAACGATGTTTGATTCCTTGTATGTCGTTGTTGCGCAGAACGCAAGCAAGAAGAACATGTTTGATGCCGAAACCCGCAAAGCGATGGTGGAGGAAGCCGTCTCTGGAATCCCGAATGTTTCGGTTGCTGTCCACGATGGGCTTACAGTCGATTTCATGAAGTCCGTGGGAGCGCGCTACCTCGTTCGCGGAATCCGCAATGCGTCTGACCTCGATATGGAACAGGCGGTCGCTTGGAATAACAAGGTCATTTATGGTAGTGATGATATCGAAACCGTGTTTTTGATGAGTGCGCAGGAACACCTCGCCGTGAGCAGTAGCGTTGTCCGTGAACTCCTCAAGTGCGGTTGCGGCAAAGAAAAAAGCTTGGCCGAACGGAAAAATCTCCTTTCGAAATTCGTTCCGAAAAATATTGTTAGAATGCTTTTAATTGCTTTTAGGAAAAATTATGAAACCATTTAAATATTTAACCACACCCTTACGGCTCTTGTTGCTTGTGAACGCGGCTGTTTTCTTGATGGCCTTGTTTGGGAAAGATCTTGCTCTGAATTTGCCGGGAGTCGGTTACGGTAGTTTACGCGAGTATATCGTTTATTTCGGGGCGTTTTTCCCGACGAGTCCGCTCGAAGTATGGCGTTACGTGACGTATATGTTTGTCCATGTCGATTTTATGCACTTCTTCTTCAACATGCTGATGCTTTGGATGTTCGGCTCCGAAGTGGCGGAATGGATGGGGACGCGGCATTTTGTGTCGATGTACTTCTTTTGTGGTATTTTTGCGGCCTTGTTCAGTTTCTTTATGTGCTTGCTCGGTCTTACGAACAATCCGATTATCGGTGCATCGGGTGCGTTGATGGGTATCTTTGTCGCCTATTACAAGTTCTTCCCGGAACGCATGCTCCTCATGTTCTTTATCATTCCGATGAAAATCAAGCATGCTATATGGGTGATGATTTTTCTGGATATTTTCTTTGCGGGGTCAGGTGACATGATAGCGCATTTTGCCCACTTGGGCGGCGTTGTCGCCGGTTTCATTTATATGTCGATTTACCAGAACGGTTCGAATTTTCTTTACAACTCTCCGTTGTCTGGGTTGTTCCGCCTGTTCTCTCGCAATCCTGAAAAATATAATCGAGCAAGTTCATCGCGCTCATCATCTTACCGCCGCGATAGCGTTGAAGAACCGGAAGTTCTCGAAGGTGAAGTGTTCTACGTAGATGAACAGAAACGCATGGACGATATTCTCAAGAAAGTGGAACGCGAAGGCATCCAGTCCTTGAGCGAATCGGAACGTGAATTTTTATTGAAAGCGGGCGACAAGTTGCGTCGCCGTCGCGGAGGATTCTAATGAAAAAAGTACTTGGTATGGGCGCTGCCCTTGTTGATATTTTGGCTAACGTAAGCGATGAATGGATCGCGGCCCAGGGCGTGCAGAAAGGCGGCATGAACATGGTCGATTGGCCGCAGATGGAAAAGTTCCTGGGTTCGCTTGAAAATCCGATTCGCGTTCCGGGCGGCTCTACTTGCAATACGATGGTGGGCGTTGCCCGTCTCGGTGGCAAGGCAGCGTTTATCAGCAAGGTGGGCGATGACGAACTTGGCAAGCTCTTCCAAGCTCATTTGAAGAACAACGGTGTGGAATCGAAGGTCGGCCTTTCCGAAGCGGCAACAGGTTGCGTATTCTCTGCCGTGACTCCGGATGCCCAGCGTTCGATGTGGACGTATCTTGGTGCTTCTGATTTCCTCGGTTCGGATGATTTTACGCCGGCGCTTTATGACGATGTGGGACTTTTGTATGCCGAAGGCTACCGTGCTTTTAACGGCGAATGCTTCAAAAAATCGTTTACACTTGCCCGCAGTCTCGGTGTCGAAACGGCTCTCGACTTTAGCTCGTTTGGCGTGGTCGATGCTTGCCGCAAGTTGTTCGATGAACTTTTCGAAAACAAGATGATTGATATCATCATCGCGAACGAAGACGAAGCATTTGCTTATGCCGGCGTGAAGGAAGAAGCTGCTCTCGAAGTTCTGGCGAAGAAGGCGAAGGTCGCAGTCGTGAAGATTGGCAAGCGCGGTGCCTTGATTGCGAAGGACGGCGTGGTGACTCGTGTGTCGGCTGGTGCAGCCAAGGCGATTGACACGACGGGCGCCGGTGACCTTTGGGCATCGGGATTTTTGTATGGCTACATGAACGGCTGGGACATGGAACGCTCGGGCAACCTCGGCAGTATCGTCTCGAACGAAGTCGTTCAAGTCATGGGCGCCCAGATTCCTGAAGAGGGCTGGCAACGCATTCATGCACAGATGTAGTTGAGGGGATATGGTTTCTGTTGTTCATTCTTTTGTGAAGTTGTTGGCTGTTGCTTTGTTTGTTTCCGTTTTTGCTGCTGGGCCAGCTTTGGCAAAGGGGCCTGCTAAGGGTGGTGCTGTGTTGGCTGCCATTACGGCGAATGCAACTCAAGCGGAACTTGTGGCGGAACTTGCCGTTCGCGATAGCGTGATGGCTCTCCGCGATAGCGCCTGCACTGTCGAGAAAAAATCACTTCGCACGGAACTCGAAGTTGAACGCGCCAAGTGTGAAAATTGGGAACAAAGTTACAACACGCTCAAGAAGAACAACGAAACTTGTGCCAAGGCTCTCAGTGTCGCGATGGAAGCGAGTCAGGAGCAAGCCGAAAAGCAAAAAGCTAAGGATGAAAAAGCCAAGGATGAAACTCAAAATGATATGATGATGCGGTCTGCGTCCATGCTAGGAAGTTTTGGACTGGGCATGCTTATCATGTGGCTGATTTTGGATTAACTTGTTTGAATTTTCTCGCGGTTGAGCTGCGGTGGGGGTCAAAATGAAAAGAATCGCTTTTGTCTGTAGTTTGCTCTTGGGAGCGACTTGCGGCACTGGTATTTCGTTTGCAAAAAAGGCGGATGCTCCGGCAGGGCCGTTCCAGATGGGTTCTGTGCTAAAGCAAATCTCATCGATCCCCATGACGACGGCTGAAATTTCGGCATTTATGCCCGAGATGAAGGATCTGTTCGTGGTTGGCGGCGAAAACGTTCTTGAAGTCGTGGATATGGCAGACCCTGCGAATCCGAAAAAGGTAATCGAAGTCAAGTTGCCGGGGGGTGCTTCTAGCGTGACTGTTCATGGCCATGACGACCTCGTGGCCGTGAGTTTGCTCAATAATCCCGAATGGAAGATGGGCCATGTGCAGGTGATGCGCTACATTAAACATAAAGGGTTAGATGTGCTTGGCTTGTACGAACTCTGCTACATGCCCGACATGATTACGTTTACGCCGGACGGAAAGAATTTGCTTGTCGCCTGCGAAGGCTCGCCGGACGAGACGTTCTCCGAAGACCCCGAAGGCGGCATTGGTGTGCTCTCGATTGCGGTCGGTTGGGACAAAGCTGCATCATGGGTAAAACCACAAAAAACTGTAGTGGGTTTTAATGGGCTTGATTCGCTAAAGCTGATGGCGGCGGGTGTCCGCAAGACCGGCGTGAAAAGCTTTGCGCAGTCCCTTGAACCGGAGTACATTACGGTTTCCGAGGATTCCAAGACGGCCTGGATTAGTCTGCAAGAAAATAACGCCCTTCTCAAGTTCGATATTGAGGCCAGGAAAATTCTAGATGTGTTCCCGCTTGGTTACGTGGATCATTCTAAGCCGGGTTTTGGGCTTGATATCAAGAAGGACAAAAAAATTGATATCAAGAATTATCCACTGCGCGGATTGCGTCAGCCGGATGGAATTTCTTCGTTCACGGTGAACGGAAAGACGTTTGTGCTTACTGCAAACGAAGGTGCTCCGGTCAATGATTACAAGGCTTGGTCGGATGTGACGACTCCGATGATGCTTATGCAGCAGGGAGCCCTTGATTCGAGTGTGTTTAACACGGGTATGCTGGATGAACTGAAAAACGCGACGGTCAGCAGCTTGGAACGTTGTGATGTTGCGCCCGATAAAACGCAGAATGGCAAGTGCCCTTACATGTACAGCTTTGGGGCGCGTTCGGTCAGCATTTTTGACGGGGCTACGGGAAAGCTGGTGTGGGATTCTGGCGATGCTTTTGAACAAACGATGGCAAAAGTCGCTCCTGATTACTTCAACTGGAATTCCAAGAAAGGCAAAGTCAAGATGGATGCCCGCAGCGAAGACAAGGGCTGCGAACCGGAAAATGTAACGACGGGTGTCGTTGGCAAAAAGCGCTATGCTTTTGTTGGCTTGGAACGTGCGAGTGCCATTGGCGTGATTGATATTACAGGAATCGAAAATGGAAGCACGCCGAAGATTGTCGATTTTTATTTGAATCCGAAAGACCGCGGTCCTGAAGGCATTCTGTTTATCCCCGCCGAAAAAAGCCCGAATAAAAAGCCCCTCTTAGTCGTCGGCTACGAGTACAGCAAGACGCTTGCGATTTATACGGTAAAGTAGTTTAGACGAAAGACGAGAGACTAAAGACGAAAGAGAAATAATGGCACTTCGTGCTTTTAAGGTTGTCTCTTCGGTGCTTTGAGGTATGAGCCATGAGCATCGTCATCCTGAACCCGTAAGGGTGAAGGATCTAGTTATGTCTTGTTAATGCAAAATACATTGGATTTTTGCCCTTACTGGGGCTGAATGACGTTTGCTGTCATGCCGCACTTGTTGCGGCATCTGTTGTTTTAAATTGCATAAACAGATCCCACAGAGTGAGGGATGACATTAAAAAACTAACCCCTGAAACCTGATGCCTAATACCTATTCCACCTTTTCTGGCCACGGGTGTTTGGGGTATCTTCCTCTTAGCTCTTTGCGGACTTCGGCGTAGGTGTTTTGCCAGAAGCTTGAGAGGTCCCAAGTCTTTTGTATTGTGCGGAAGTTCGGGGCGAGAATATCGTAACGCACTTTGAGTTTTCCGTCGGCGATTTTGTGTTCACCGCGGAGCTGCATAAAGTCTTCGATGCGGGCGGAGATTTCGACGAGCACGCCGTCTGCACTTTGGACAATCCTGCCGCTGCTTTGCTCGTCGGCGGTGGCAACGGCTTGGTAGCTGTAGCTGCGCGTTTGCCGTTCGGGAGTACGTAATGGTCGGGGAAAGTCTTTTGCAGCCACGATAGCATTGACTTCCCGAAGTAATCTTCGACGATGTTCCTGTAACGGTCTTCGTTGATGTCGCGCAGTAAAAAGATGCCGTCCGTGAGCTCGTTGAAGATTAACTCCATGTCTTCATCGTTAAATTCAGGCAGTCCGAAGTCTGGATAAAGCTTTGCGGCAAGGCGCATCTTGATGAGGAGCGTTTGCATGTTTTCGGTCAAGTAGCGGCCCGTCCAGTTTTCTTTTTCGAGTTTGTCTTGCCATGCTTCGACGGTTAATTCTTTGAGTTTTTCGAGAACTTTGGGCGATGCTTCTTGCGGGAGAATTTCCTTGCGGCTGATTTCGCGGACTTCGCCAGTGGGGGAGTTGTCCTCGTGAATTTCGACGCCGATAAAGCGTTCTTGGCCGCTTCGCCACAGGAGTTCATAACGGACGATTTCGTTATCGCCACCGAGCAGATTTTGCGGGATGGGAACGTAAAGGCTTACGCGGAGTTCCGACTTGTTTCCGCCACCGGTGCGTAACATCGTGAGGGCGAGCAATGCGTAAGGCGGTTCAGCTACTTGCAACCGGATTGTATTGCCGTTGCTTAGCTTGTATGCACTTCCGCTCGGAGTCGCAAGCCTATCCGGGAATGCAGTCAGAAGCTTTTGGGCTACGAGGTGTGGGATTGGGACTGAAGCACCCTTTGAGGACGCTGTGCTTTGAGTAGAATTGTCATCCTGAGCGGAACCCCTTTGGGGCGAAGTGGATATGTCATCCTGGAGCCATCCTGGAGCGCAGCGATAGGAACAGGCGATAGGATCCATAGCAATTTTATCGCGGTACTCTCTCAACTGCCTCAGCGTAAAGCTTACTTCTTTCGGGATGTTCACCGCTTTCGAAAGTGTGTCCTTCGCGAGCGTGAGCAAGTCCAGCGAAACTTTGGACTTCTGGACGAATTCCGTTCCCGAATGGATCCATGCCATCGCGGCTAAAAGCAAGTCTGGGAGGTCTGCGGCGCTGTTCGCTTTTGCAAGAATAAGGGCGAGTGGAATGCTTGAAATCGGCGTCTGGATGGCGCGTTCGCCGAGCTCCGTGATGCGTCCGTCCTGGAGCATGCCGAAACCTTCGAGAAGCTTGGTCGCGACTCTTTCGCGAACTTCGGGAATCGCTGTGGGAAGAATGATTTTGAAATCACTGGATCCTTCGTCGTTGCACTCCTCAGGATGACGTGCAAGATTCGACAATATGTGAGTTTGTGATTGTCTTTTATCGATTGTCTCCCTGGAGCCTGTCATCCTCGAAGCGAAGCGGAGGGGATCCATTATTTTTTGAATAGCATTTGGCGATAGGGTCCATGAAGATTCAAGCATTGCTTTCTGTAGTATCAGTTCCGACGGCTCAATTTGCAGGACTTCGGGTACGATACCTTGCGGCATGTGCTTTTCTGCATCTTCGGTCCACAAGCGGATGGCGCAGCCGTTCTGCGTACGTCCGCTGCGGCCACTGCGCTGGATGGCGTTCTGCAAGGAGATGGGGAGCGTTCGCAGCACGTTCACTTTTTCGCTGTCGTCGTATTCGCTCACGCGTTCGATGCCGCTATCGACAACGCCCGTGACGTTAGGCACTGTGATGGAAGTCTCTGCGATGTTCGTCGTGAAGATGACTCGCGGACGTTCCGTCTCTTCGAAAATGCGGTCTTGCGTTGCGCGGTCCTGCCCGCCGTAGAGTTCCAAAAATTCTGCGACGTTCTCGCCAAGTGTTTCGCTTGCAGCCGTATGGCAACGGGCGATTTCAGCTTTTCCCGGCAAGAACACGAGCGTCGTTTGCCAAATGTTGTTGCGGTACAGCGTACGCAATGCGCGGACAACTTCGCTTTCGAGGCCTTGCCCTGCGGTGATGTTTATTCCTGCGGCAGGTTTCTGGTGCAGAATCTGGACAGGATAAAGCGGATGGCCGAGCTGCAAGCATTTTACGCCAAGGGCTTCTTCGAGTTCATCACGATTCAGAGCCGCCGACATCACCGCAACCCGCGGAAGATTCTCGCCTTCGCGAGAATGACGAACCGAATTGTCTTTAGAGCCATCGACGGAGTTTACCTTGAGCTTGTTGAATGGGCTTAGGATGACATTTTTCTCTCGTCTTTCGTCTTTCGTCTTTCGTCTATTTAAATACGCGAACAGCAAGTCCATGTCGGCTTTGCGTTCGTGGTATTCGTCGAACACCACCCAGTCCGCGTCAAGTTTCCCATGCAAAAGTTCCTGCAAAAAGTTTCCGTAAGTCTGGAATAAAATGCGGGTCTCGCTCGATTTGCAACTCTCTTGCCTGAACTGGTAACCGACCGTCTTTCCGCACGGTTCGTTGTGTAACTTTGCCGAATACTGCGCAAGCGCGAGGGCCGCGATTCGCCTCGGCTGCAAAACGACAATGCGACCGCTACTGTGCCTGCTCAAGAACCACGGAATGAACAAGGACTTACCACTACCTGTAGGCGCTTCAATCAATAAATTCCTTGAAGTTTCGATGGCTTGGACAAGCTTATCTTCTTCTTCGGCTATGGCTAGGTCTTTGTACGTTCGCATGCGTCTTTTTCTCTTAGTTTCTCTTTAAACAACTGACCCCGGCACGGTGACCGGGGCATATAAATGAATAATTAACTAGATCCTTTGTGGCTGCTTCGTCTCTTTCGTCTTTGCTCTTCGAGCCTAGACTGGTCGGCTCAGCAATGAGCCTGCAAGCAGTCTCGCTGCATTCGCCTCTTTCGTCTTTCGTCTGTAAGCGAAGCGGTCTTTCGTCTAAATCTAGGCCTTCGGGTATCTCAGCTTTTCGCCGGTAGCATCGTCCATGTAGGGCGGCTTGCCTTCGCGGAACTTCTGGTTGATGACCAAGTTCTGGAGTCTTCTCTTGATGCCGGCTTCGGTCTTGCAGAAGAAGAATACGACTTTATTCGTTCCCGGCACTTGGAAAACGGCAAGCTTGAACTTTTGCGATACGGCACGGCGGAAGAACTTGATGTCTTCTTTTTTCGGGATGACCTGGTCGCTACCCGGCTTGATTTCGCAAATCATGTCGGCATCGGCGAGCAACGCCTTGGACTTTTGCTGGAGTGCAAGGAAGTTCGGTTCGGTGCTCTTGCGGATATTTTCCATGTTGAACGGGCTTCTGGCCTTTAAGCCTTTCAAAGCACCACGGATAGCAAAAAACAAAACGACGACCACCACCAGAATAAGGATGTACGGCCAGTAGTTTGCAAAAAAGTCTAACATAATCACCTCAACATTCGGTTCAGACGACCCAAATATAGAAAAAATGGTTCATTGCCCAAAGCCCATATTTTCAAATAAATCTGTAATTCAAGAAATTGTAAACTACAAATAAGAATCGCTGGATTTGCAGTGCGTTAATTTGCTATATTGAAATAGCTTGTGTGTAGGGTAGGAGTTTTATGAATTTTAAATTAGCTTTATTCGCGTGCCATGGCGTGCGTAACATTACTTCGTCTTTCTGTCATCCTGGAAGGAGCCGTAGGCGACTGATAGGATCCATGCTTTTTGCCATTGCGTTAAGCCTTACCGCTTGCGGTGACGACAGCAGCACATCCGTAAATGACGGAGATGGCGGCTCGGAGGCCGCCATGACGAGTAGCAGCCGTCATTCCGGACCTGGTCCGGAATCTAGTAGCAGCAAGAAGGTCTCGTCCTCCTCATCCTCGACAAAGATTGTCTCGTCATCCTGGACCCCTGATGGGGGGATAGGATCCAGTAACAGTACCAAAAAGCCTTCCTCCTCCTCCAAAACCGTCGTTCAAAGCAGTAGCAGTGTCACCCTGAGCGCAACGTCAGTGGAGTCGAATGGGTCCAGTGCGGCATCCTCCAGCAGTGAGTATGTGCCTTTCGACCACTCGAATACTTTGGCTGCTGGCTGGCGTATAGGTGGTGATGATCGTTACAAGCAGTTTACGGACCCGCGCAATGGTCGCAGTTATTACTATATCAAGATTATTGGGAAAAAATCGTCCGGTCGAAAGGATTCCGTGACTATCATGGCGGAAAATCTGAACATCGGCGAGATGGTTTTGGGCAAAAATGACCAGAGTGATGATTCCAAGATAGAACGTTACTGCTACAATAACGATACCACCAAGTGCGATGAATTTGGCGGACTTTATCAGTGGGCTGAGATGATGCAACTGCCCAGCCGTTGCAATACGGAAAGTTGTTCTGAATTGATTCAAGAAAACCATCGAGGCATTTGCCCAGAAGGCTGGCGACTGATGACCTATGAAGACTTTTATATCGCATGGCATGCAGAAACGAACGAATATGGCATTAAAGGAACTCGCTCTGCTTATGGTTTTGCTGGTAACAACTATAGTGGCTTGTCTCTTACCGGTGCTGGATTGAGAAGGGCTGAGGGGAAATTTAATGGTTTAAAGGATGGGGCGTATTGGCTTTTCCCGGAAGAATTTGAAAAGAAAAAAAATACACATGCTTATGCAGGTTTTGTGTCCGCGTTAGATGATTATGCTCCCAGTCGAAATACTAACGATAGTAAGATGATTGGCATTTCCGTTCGTTGCGTAATGGTTGAATAGAAACGACTACAAAGATCTAGTGTTCTTTTTTATATTTCCACCCATGTTTAGTTTTTGGAAAAAATGCGTTTTTGGGGGTGTGGTACTTGGTTTTTCTGGGCAAGCTTGTGCAGGTCTAATTATTGATAATTCCGTTCCTTGTACTGACGATGCCTTGATCGCTTCCATAGAACTCAAGGGGTTGGAGCATACTCAGCCTCATGTAGTCTTGCGGGAACTCATCCAGAAAGTAGGGGATTCTTTTTCACAAAAGACTTTTGAAGCGGAAAAATTGAGACTTCAAGATCTCGATCTTTTTACCGAAATTACTGTCACTTGCGAGCCGACAAAAGAATCCATTAATGAAATTCTTGCAGTCTCGGAAGAACCGGCCCCGGAACCTCCGCCAAGCGTTCCCATAGAAACTTCGAGTTCGTCAAATTCCATCTCGCCAAATTCGGATACGCTCTCGTCTTTTGTTTCTCGCCTTTCATCGAATACCGAATTACTCTCGTCTCTGCTTGCTCGCCTCTCGGCAAATAACGATACTCTTTCGTCTTTAATCTCTCGTCTTTCGTCTGACACGGACTCTCTCTCGTCTCTCGTCACTCGTCTCTCGTCTAACACCGACTCTCTTTCGTCTCTTGTCACTCGTCTCTTATCGAATATAGCTGCACTCTCGAGTCTGGTTCCGGTAGATAAGCCTGTTGAAACAGCTTCTTCTAATACAAATTCTCAATCGTCTGATAAGGGCTACCTTTCGACTGTACGTTCGCTGAATTCGTATAAAGTCACTTACCACTTCAAGGAAATTTTCCGTTGGATTCCTGCTCCCGCCGGCAAAAAGACGGACCGCGACGGTCTCATGCTGGGGCTTGCTCTTGCAAACTTGAACGTCCTTGGCGAAGACATCCGTGCTGAGGTGCAGTACCGGACTTCGGTTAACCCGTTCTTCGAAAATAACGAGTATGCCTTGTACGCCAGTTCTCCGTATTTATTGGGGCTTCCGCTGGGTTGGAATTTTGAATTTTTGCGGACGAACAGTTGGGATGATATCCGCGGCTTCCAAGATGCAAGTTGGTTGTTTAGTTTGGATGTGAATT
>Ga0129307_1002933_pt1 | contig 11883 bp, 10 predicted proteins | sample P1105metagenome_FD_94437 | JGI IMG/M metagenome (GOLD analysis project Ga0129307, IMG submission 94437) | Capybara group fecal microbial communities from Wisconsin, USA - P1105 metagenome | ecosystem: Host-associated > Mammals > Digestive system > Large intestine > Fecal | place: USA: Wisconsin... | reverse complement strand
CCGCATCGCGCTCTGGGATTCCATCCATTCCTGCGAGATCACCGGTTCCAGCGACAGCTCCATCCGGGATGTGGTGCCCAATGATTTCACGGAGCTTTTCCGCGGGGCGGACATCCGGAGGATCTACACCAACGGAAGCGCCTCGCATAAGATCTATATGAAGTACTGCTATCCCGTAAACGGAAGAGCAGCCGTGCAGCTGCCCTCCACCTCGCCTGCCAACGCGGCCTGGAGCCTGGAGCGGCTGGCGGGCGCGTGGCGGCAGATCCTGGAGGCCGACGGATATGGCGGATAAGAAGAACAGACAGGCGGGCATCATGCTCATTGCCAGCATGGTCATCTGGGGCTCGATCGGCGTGTTCAGAAAGAACGTGCCGGTGGAGTCTTCTTTCCTGGCCATGATGCGCGGCCTGCTGGGCATGGCGTTCCTGCTGGGCGCCGCCATGCTGCGGCAGAAGCGGGACAGCGCCGTGCAGCCGGGCGGGGACGGCGCTGCGGGGCAGAGGAAGATGCGGGACGGCGCCGCACAGCCGGGCAGGGACGGCGCTGCCGGGCAGCCCGCGGCCGGCCGCCGGGCGGAGCTCATTTACCTGGTCTCCGACGCCCTCATCGGCATCAACTGGATCCTGCTCTTTGAGGCCTACCGCTATACCTCCGTGGCTGTGGCCACGCTCTGCTATTACATGGCGCCGGTCTTTACGGTCATGGCATCGGTCCCGGTGCTGGGTGAGAAGCTGAGCAGGGCGCGCCTTGGCTGCATCGCGCTGGCGTTTCTGGGGATGCTGCCGGTTTCCGGGGTCCTGCAGGGGCAGCCGGGAGCAGGCGGCCTGAAGGGCGTCTTCTTTGGCCTGGGCGCTGCCGTGCTCTACGCCTCGGTGGTTCTGATCAATAAAAAAACGGAGAGCGGGGATGCCCTCCGTAAGACCATTCTGCAAATGGGCAGCGCCGGCTTTGTGCTGCTTCCCTATGTCCTGCTGAGCGGCGCCATGCCGGCCGAACGCCTTTCCGGTTCTGCCGTTCTGCTCATTCTGTTCATGGGCCTGGTCCACACGGGACTGGCCTATCTGATGTACTTCAGGGCGCTGGAGCAGCTGCCGGCACAGACCGTGTCCGTGTACAGCTACATCGACCCGGTGGTGGCCATTTTCTGTTCGGCCATACTGCTGGGAGAGCCGATGACGCCCGCCGCGATGCTGGGCTCCGTGCTGATCCTGGGCGCCGCTTTTCTTTCCGAACGCGTCTGACGCCGTATGCCTGCAGGGTAAAAAACGGCCGGGGCTGTCATGCAGCGCCCGGCTGATTTGTTTTCTGCGGCGGGCAAGGCGCCCGTTTAATCCCCTGTTTTCCGGATATTGGAATCGAGGAACTTGGAGTATCCGAGCCAGCCGTCCGCATTGATGGGCTGCTTGGAAAGAAGGGACTCGTGCATGATCTCTGTCTTGGCGTCCAGGTTGTCCATGAAGCTTAAGATCAGCGCCTCGATGAGGGCCGGCTTTTTGGGAGAGCCGAATTCCAGCTCGCCGTGGTGGGCGAGGATGAGATGGCTCAGCTCCCGCAGGAGCTTATCCGGGAAATCCGGAATGCAGCGGGCTTTTTCGCGGACCATTTCCGTGCCGATGACGATGTGACCCAGGAGCTGCCCTTCATCCGTATAGTCGTTCAGGGGAAACTCGGAGAGCTCCCTGATCTTTCCGATGTCATGGAGCAGGGCCGCCGTGACCAGCAGGTCCCGCTTGACAAAGGAATAGTGGACAGCCGCCTGATTGCAGAGCCATGCCACGCTGAGGCTGTGCTCCATGAGCCCGCCGATGCAGCTGTGGTGGATGTTTTTAGCGGCGCTGTGCCTGGAAAAGGCGCGGTAAAAGTCTTTGTCCTCGCGGAAGAAGGCCTCCAGCAGGGCGTGAAGATGCGGCTCCTCCACGCTTTCAATGAGCTCAAGCAGCTCTTTGCGCATCTCATCCTGGCTGCGGCCCGAAACCGGAAAGTAATCCGAGGGGTCGTAGCTGCCTTCCGCTGCGGGCGCGATGCGCTGGATGTTCAGCTGGTTGGTGTTGTTGAAGGCGGTGACTCTGGCGTCCACTTCAACATAGCTCATGGGCTCAAAGTCCCGGATGCCGGGGCTGAAGGGCTCCCAGATCTTTCCCTCGATCTGTCCTGTCTTATCCTGAAGCACTACATTCTCATATTCCTTGCCGTTTTTGGTCAGGGCGACGGTCTTGGACTTGCAGAGAAAGACCTCGTGGATGTGCATGCCTTCCGTATAGCTTTCGATATAACGCATTTTCCGTGATTCCTGTTCTGAGTGTATTGACCTGCGCGCTGCGGATGCCTGCCGCGGCCGTAAGGCCCCGGCGGCAGGGCGTAAGTCCTTCCGGTCAGCGAGGGTCTTTTTTATTATAGTGGGAAAGGCGCTTCAAAACAATAAAAAAAGCCCCCTGAAAAGGAGGAACCCCCGGAAGTCTTACGGCTCCGGGGATAAGTATTATGAAAAAATCATATTAGCATTGCAGCAGCAACTCTTTACAGTTCATAGTCTATCTGTAAAAAATGGCCGGAATGTGTGGAGTGCGTAAATATATTTTTAAAGCTTTGTAAATAAATTGTTAACGCTGGTTTTTGTATTTTTTTCTGTAATTACCTATTGTATTTCCTTGGTTTTACGGGTAAACTGTGGATATAAATTGTATATTGTATACAAAACCAGGAGTGTCGTATATGAATTCTGATTTCACGGTTGTTTTCAACGAATATATGCCCCTTCGCGAACTGGTGTTTACCACCCTCAGACAGGCCATCCTGAAAGGAGAGCTTCAGCCCGGAGAAAGGCTGATGGAAATTCAGCTGGCCGAAAAGATGGGCGTCAGCAGGACACCTATACGTGAGGCGATTCGTAAGCTGGAAAAGGAAGGACTTGTGACCATGATCCCCAGAAGGGGAGCAGAGGTGGCCGCTATCTCCGAAAAGATGCTGCAGGACGTGCTTCAGGTCAGAGTCACGCTGGAGGTGCTTGCCTACAAGCTGGCGTTCGACAACATGACGGACAATGCCGTCAGCAGGCTGGAGGAGGCGGAGACGAAGTTTGCCGAAGCCATCGAAAGCGGCAGCATCGTTGAGATGGCCACAGCGGACGAGGCCTTCCATTTCGTGATCTATGACATGGCGGACAACGACAAGCTCAGGGAAGTACTGAACAATCTGAAGGAAAACATGTACCGCTACCGGATGGAGTATCTGAAGGATCAGAACGCAAGGGCCAAGCTGATCATGGAGCATCAGGAGATCATCCGCAGCCTGAAGGAAAAAGACAGGGAAAAAGGCCTTCAGCTGATCGAGGAACATATTTCCGGCCAGGAAACTTCCGTTCTGGACAAACTGAAACAGGAAGAGGAGGAAAAGAAAGAAAGCGCTCCCCGCAGAGGAAGCGAAAGTGTAAAGGGAAGAAAGAGCAGAGTATAAGACCGATTCGATATGTGTTTATGGAAGAAAACTTCATTGACATATGACGGACATCGAGAAAGAGACTTAAAGGAGGTTGACAATGTCAGTATTGACATGGGTTTTGATTGCCCTTGTTTGCCTGGCAATAGCGGCTGCGGCCGGCTTTTTTTCAGGAAAAAGCAAAGCAAACAGGGACTATGAAAGTAAGGTAGGTTCAGCGGAGGTCAGAGCCAGAGCAATTATAGATGATGCGGTGAAGACAGCGGAGACCAAGAAGCGGGAGGCGCTTCTGGAAGCAAAGGAAGAAGCCCTCAGAAACAAGAACGAGTTTGAGAAGGAACAGAGAGAAAGACGGCGCGAGCTGCAGCAGCAGGAGCAGAGGATCCTGAAAAAGGAAAGCAACGTCGACAAGCTGCAGTCAGAGCTTTCCAAGAAGGAAAAGGAACTCAACACTAAGGACAATACTTTAAACAAAAAGGCAGAGGAGATCCGCCAGCTGCATCAGCAGAAGCTCCAGGAACTGGAGAGGATCTCATCGCTCACGGCGGAACAGGCCAAGGAAGAGCTGCTGGATTCCGTCCGGGATGACATCAAGCACGATACAGCCAAGCTGATCAGAGAATACGATAACATTGCCAGGGAGGAATGCGAAAAGCGGGCCAAGGATTACATCGTCACAGCCATTCAGAGATGCGCTGCGGACCATGTGGCGGAGAACACCGTGTCTGTGGTCCAGCTGCCCAGCGAGGAAATGAAGGGACGCATCATCGGCAGAGAGGGCCGCAACATCCGCACCCTTGAGACCCTGACCGGCGTGGAGCTGATCATTGACGATACCCCCGAGGCCGTGGTGCTTTCCGGCTTTGATCCCATCCGCAGAGAAATCGCCAGAGTGGCTCTGGAGAAGCTCATCGTGGACGGACGCATCCACCCCGCCCGCATCGAGGAGAGCGTGGAGAAGGCCAGAAAAGAAGTGGAGAACACCATCCGCGAGCAGGGCGAGGCCGCCATTCTGGAGACCGGCGTGCACGGCATCCATCCGGAGCTGGTCAAGCTGCTCGGCCGCATGCATTTCAGAACATCTTACGGCCAGAACGGCCTGAAGCACAGCATCGAGGTGGCGCAGCTCAGCGGACTGCTGGCGTCTGAGATGGGCTATGACGTACGTCTGGCCAAGCGCGCCGGCCTGCTGCACGATATCGGCAAGGCTGTGGACCATGAGCAGGAAGGAACGCACGTACAGCTGGGTTCCGAGCTCTGCAAAAAGTATAAGGAGCCCGCAGTGGTGGTCAACGCCGTGGAATCCCACCACGGAGATGTTCCCGCCAACAACCCCATTTCCTTCATTGTGGCGGCTGCGGATGCCATTTCCGCATCCAGACCCGGCGCAAGAAGAGAATCTCTGGAGGCTTATACGCAGAGGCTCAGGCAGCTTGAGGAGATCACCAGCTCTTACAAGGGCGTGGAGAAATCTTTCGCAGTACAGGCAGGACGTGAAGTGCGCATCATGGTAGTGCCCTCCGAGGTCAGCGAAGACCAGATGACGCTTCTGTCCAGAGACATCGCAAAGCGCATTGAAGATGAGGTGACCTATCCCGGTCAGATCAAGGTCAATGTGATCCGGGAGACAAGAGTCACGGCAACGGCAAAATAACACTATGTATCAAATCGATTTCAGCAGACCCTGTCACATCCACTTTATAGGCATCGGCGGCATCAGCATGTCCGGTCTGGCGGCCATCCTTCTTTCTGAAGGCTTTGAGGTCAGCGGTTCGGATATGAATGAGACGGCGCTGGTCAGAAAGCTGGGTGAGCAGGGAGCAGGCGTATACATCGGCCATAAGGCCGAACAGGTAGAGGGAGCCGACGTGGTGGTATACACGGCGGCTATCCGTCTTTCTGACAACCCGGAGTATCTGAGGGCAAAGGAACTGGGGCTTCCCATTCTGAGCAGGGCGGAGCTGCTGGGGGAGCTGATGCGCAACTACCGCGAGGCGGTCAACATCAGCGGAACGCACGGAAAGACCACGACCACGTCCATGATCACCCAGATCCTGATGGAGGCGGACAAGGATCCGACCGTCACGGTGGGCGGCATGCTCAGCTGCATCGGCGGCAACATCCGCATCGGGGGACCGGATTATTTTGTGGCGGAAGCCTGTGAATACACGGACAGCTTTCTGAGCTTCTTCCCCACCATCGGCATCATTCTGAATGTGGAGGCGGATCATCTGGATTACTTCAGCAGTCTTCCCGCCATCAGGGAGAGCTTCCGGCGTTTTGCCATGCGGCTGCCGCAGAATGAGAAGGGCTTCCTGATCATCAACCATGACATAGAGGACATTGACTTTTTCCTGAAGGACCTGAAGTGTCCCTACGTTACGTTCGGAAAAACGGATGAAGCGGATTACACGGCCGCGGAGCTGGATTTCGATCTCTATGCAAGGCCTGAGTACACCCTGGTGGTCCGGGGAGAGGAGCAGGGCAGGATCCGTCTGGGCGTGGCAGGAGAGCACAACGTCTACAATTCCCTGGCAGCCATTGCAGTGGCCGACAGGCTGGGCATTGACCGGGATGTCTGCAGGCGCGCGCTCAGCCGCTTTACCGGCACGGACCGGCGCTTTGAATACAAGGGAAGTCTGGGGGGCTGCAGCATCATCGACGACTATGCCCATCATCCCCAGGAGATCGAGGCCACGCTGAAGGCGGCGAAGCGCTATCCCCATAACCGGCTCTTCGTGGTTTTCCAGCCTCACACCTATTCCAGGACCGTGGCGTTCATGGACGATTTCGCGGACGCCCTGATGGCAGCCGACCGGCTGATCCTGGCGGATATCTATGCCGCCAGAGAGAAAAACACCTTCGGCGTCAGCTCCGCAGACCTGGCGGACAGGATCAACGAAAAGGGCGGAAACGCGGTTTATCTGGACTCGTTTGAAAAAATAAAATCGTTGATTCGGCATGAAGTTCAGGACGGCGATTTGTTGATAACTATGGGAGCCGGAAATGTCGTAGAAATCGGAAATCAGCTGCTTTCCGAATGATTGTCCACATTATCCACAGGGCGGTGCATGATTTATGTCAACCATAACTGTGGATTTTTTGTACCCTGAAATGCGCGGAAAATAAGGACTTATTTTACAGCTTTGCACTTTGTCCACAAAAGAATTATGGAAACCTGCAGGCTGTTTTCTTTTGCTTTTCGCTGTGCTATGATGACCCCAGATGTTTTTTTGGGGTAGTGAAATGGAGTACAGAAATTTCTTTCAGATAGATGCAACACCTGTCGCCAATGAGTTCCTGGAAAAGTATATGCCCAAGGCCAACGGAGATTATGTCAAGGTCTATCTCTGCCTGCTGAAAAAGCGCAGCGAGAGTGTGGATCTGGGCAGCATCGCGGAGGAATTGGAGCTGACGGAGGGCGATGTCAGAAGAGCGATCCGCTATTGGGAGAAGCAGGGGATCGTTTCTTTGGGTACCGGGGAAAGCGTGCCTGTAAAGGGCACGGAAAGCAGCGCGGAACAGACTGCGGCAAAAGAGACTGCACCGGCGGCTTCAAAGGCATCGAAGGCCTCGAAGACAGCAGATGCTTCAAAGGCAACCGAGGCTTCAAATGCGCCGGAGTGTTCAAAGGCATCGGAGGCAGCGTCCGGAAAAGGCCGCGGCGCGTCAAGGACGAAGACCGCCGGCAGCAAAGAGACGCTTGCAAGGCTGGAAAACGACAGGGAGTTTTCCGAGCTTCTCATCATCGTGCAGAGATACAGGGCCAAGATCCTGACGGAGAAAGAGGTGCAGACCATGGCCTATCTGTATGAAGAGCTCGGACTGCCCTGCGACGTGCTGGATTATCTGGTCCAGTACTGCGTGCAGGCCGGCCACAACAATATGCGCTACATAGAGAAAGCGGCGCTTGACTGGGCCGGGCTGGGCATCAGGGACCTGGCCTCCGCAAAGGAAAGGGTCAGGGAGTTTGAGGGCATCAAGACAAAGACTGCCCGCAGGCGCTCGGTCAGCGAGGCCAGAAAAGGCACGGAAAGAAGCACGGATTATGACGCCATGCTGCTGAACAGCATTATTCATGGGTAAGGGCCGTGACGAGGGATCAGTACAATCAGATCATGCAGGTCTATACGGAGCGGCGCAGGGAGGCCGAAACGGCGGCACAGAGGCGCCGCGATGAGGTCGAACTGAAGCTGCCCGGTTTCGTGGCGCTGGAAGAAGAGCTGTCCGGCCTCAGAATGGATGCCCTGAAAGCGCGCATGGCAGGCGATGAAGTAAAGACGGCGGATTTATCTTCAAAAATCTCGGATAGAATAGAAAAAAGAAACGAGTTGCTCCAGAGGTTCGGGTATACAGAGGAGTATTTGAAGGTCAAATACCATTGCCCCATCTGTCAGGATACCGGCTATGTCGGAAACGAAAAATGCGGATGCATGCGGCAACTGGAGTCTGAGCTCATCGACAGCGAGGCGGGCCTTCCGGTCAGCAGGACGACCGGCGATTTTTCTTCGTTTGACATCAGGGTGTTTGATGACAGCCGCGTGCTGGAGGAACTGCACGGCCTGCAGCTCACCCAGCGGCAGTATGTGAGGCAGAAGGTGCTTCCGGCCGTCAAGCGCTATTTGGATGATTTCGCACAGCCCGGCGCCCACAATCTGTTCGTGACGGGACCGGCGGGGACCGGCAAGACCTTCCTTTGCAGCTGCATCGCCAGAAAACTGATCAGCAAGCAGTATACGGTCTTTTATGTGGCTGCGGGAAAGCTGTTTGAATTTTTCGAGAAAGAGGCCTTTCCGCAGGACAGGGCGGAGGAACTGGCGGCGACCAGAAAGCGGCTGGAGGAATGCCAGATCCTGATCATCGACGATCTGGGAACGGATTATCCGACCGAACGGACAAAATCGAGGTTTTTCAGTCTGATCAACGGGCGGCAGCTGAAGGGATCGTCCACGATCATCTCGTCCAATCTGTCGCTGAATGACATCAGTATCGTATATGGAGAACGCATCGTATCAAGGCTCAGCGGAGAATACATGCTTCTGCCGTTTTATGGAAGCGATATCAGACTTAAAAGAATGGGGGACAAGCAGAATGACAGAAACAGATAAGCTATCCAGTGCAACAGAGATCATCGAGACCATACCCGTAGGCGAGCTCAACCTGGTCGCCATGAAGGGCACAGAAAACATTGCTTCACAGATCAACGAATATCTGGTGCGGTGGAGAACGGAAAGAGAATCGGAACACAAGGAAAACATCCTGTTCAACAACTATGAAAAGGACAGTTACATTCTGGATGCCAGATGTCCCAGATTCGGCTCGGGAGAGGCCAAGGGCGAGATCAACCAGTCAGTCAGAGGCCACGATCTGTTCATTCTGACCGATATTACAAACTATTCCGTGACCTATAAGATGTGCGGTATGATCAATCACTATTCACCCGACGATCATTTCCAGGATCTGAAGAGGATCATCGCCGCCGCTGCCGGAAAGGCCAAGAGGATCACGGTCATCATGCCCTTCCTGTATGAGGGCAGACAGCACAAGAGAAGCGGCAGGGAGTCCCTGGACTGCGCTCTGATGCTGCAGGAGCTGGTGAACATGGGCGTGAACAACATCATCACCTTTGACGCCCACGACCCCAGGGTGCAGAATGCCATCCCGCTGAACGGCTTTGACACCGTGTCTCCCACCTATCAGTATATCAAGGCGCTGCTCAAGACCTACAACGATCTGGATCTGGACAGCCATCACATGGTCGTGATCAGCCCGGATGAAGGCGGCACCAGCAGAGCGGTGTATTTTGCCAATATGCTGAAGCTGCAGATCGGCATGTTCTACAAGAGAAGAGACTACACCAGAGTGGTGGACGGAAAGAACCCCATCCTTTCGCATGTGTTCATGGGCGCTTCCGTGAAGGGCAAGGACGTGGTCATCGTGGACGATATGATCTCATCCGGCGACAGCATGCTGGACGTGGCATCCAAGCTGAAGGCCAAGGGCGCAAAGAGGGTGTTCTGCTGCGCGACCTTCGGACTCTTCACCAACGGCCTGGAGCGCTTCGACAAGGCGCAGGAAGCGGGCATCATCGACAAGGTCTTTACCACCAATCTGGTTTACCAGACGCCCGAGCTCCTTTCCAGAAGCTGGTACAAGAGCGTGGAAATGTCCAAGTATGTGGCGCTGCTCGTTGACCGCCTGAATCACGACGTTTCCATCAGCTCGCTGCTGGACCCCGCTGACAGGATCAACAGGAGAGTCAGCGCATACAAGCAAAAGAGGGAGGCAGACCTGCTTGCAGAAAAGCAAAACGCTTAAAATCAGTGTATACAGCTTTATCCTGACGGTGCTGGTGATCTTTGTGCATGCCTTTAATACCGAAGGCATGAGAGAGGGCGCTCCCCTTCTCGGTCTTGCCGTCCGGACGGAGTATTTCTTCAGTGATTTCCTGGGACAGCTTGCTGTCCCGGGATTCTTTATGCTGAGCGGCTATCTGTTTTTCCGGAACGGCGGACCGGAGCGGGGAAAGGAGATCCCGTTTTTCCTGGGCAAATGGAGGCGGAGAGTAGAGACGCTGCTCTATCCCTATCTGCTCTGGAACGCGCTGTATCTGCTGTTTCATCTGATCTATAAGGGCGTCCCGGCCGATCTTGCCGCCGGCCTGTTTCTGTATGGCTGCGCGCCTCATCTGTGGTTCCTCTGGCAGCTGATGCTCCTGACGCTGTTTACGCCCCTTGTCTGGCTGATGGGCAGAAGTAAAGGGCCCGGCCTCTGCTTCTGGCTTCTGACGCTTCTGGCAGCCGTGTTTTATGCGCGCATTCCCTTCCATCTGTTCAATGAAGATGCTTTCTTCTATTATTATACGGGGGCCTTCCTGGCCCTTTGCTTCCGGAAAGACGCGGAACGGGGCGGGGGAACGCTGCTGCTTTCCGCCATCGCCGCGCTGCTTGTCTCTTTTCTCTTTGCACGCATTCCCCTGAAGGCGGCCGTCCTGCTGCCGGTGCTCTGCTTCCGCTTCGGAGGCGCGCTGCTGCTGTGGATGTGGGTCATGCGCTTCGTGCCTGAGGGCGGAAAAGCGCCTTTCTTCGGAGAACAGCGTCTTTTCATTTATGCCTATCATTATCTGCCGGTGCGGGTCATCAGCCTGGCAGCGCTTTCCGTCACAAAAGGAGCGCCGTTGGCGCTCCTTGGAGTCTATCTTCTGATGCCGGCAGCCGTCTGCCTGACCGGCCTTCTTGTGTACCGCGTTCTGGACAGGCGGTTTCCCGTGCTTTTACAGCTTCTTGGCGGCGGCCGCTGAGAACCACCATCCCGAGGCGCCGCAGGGCAGCACATGCCTGCCGCCGTCTGCCGGCAGGCCCAGTTCATCTGCCTGCACGCTTCCCTGATGCCGCGTTTCCACACTCAGCTGCAGCAGATACGCCAGTACGCCGGGCTGCAGTCCGGTCGTGTAGGAGTTGATGAGGAAAAACAGGGGCTCATCCGAAAGAAGCTCCGCGCAGCGCTGCACAAAGGGGAAAATGCTTTCCTCGATTTTCCAGATCTCGCCCTTGGGTCCCCTGCCGTAGGAAGGAGGATCCATGATGATGGCATCGTACTTTCTGCCTCTTCTGATCTCCCTTTCCACGAATTTCATGCAGTCATCCACCAGCCAGCGGATGGGCGCGGCGCCAAGGCCCGAGCTTTCCGCGTTTTCTTTTGCCCAGCTGACCATGCCCTTTGAGGCATCCACATGCGTGACAGCAGCGCCTGCGGCAGCGGCGGCCAGGGTGGCGCCTCCGGTATAGGCAAAGAGATTGAGCACCTTCGGCGCTTCCTGCCTGTGCTCTGCGGCGTCCTTCAGCAGACGGAAGCTCACGTCCCAGTTGGCAGCCTGCTCCGGAAAGACCCCGGTGTGCTTAAAGGCAAAGGGCTTCAGATGAAAAGAGAGCTGCTGCGATCCGCTGACCGGGGAGGTCCCGGGGAGCGCGTAGTGCAGCATCCATTCCTCCGGGAGATCAAAAAAATCCCAGTGTCCGCCGCCTTGGCTGCTTCTGTGGTAAACGGCGTTCGGCTTCTTCCAGCCGGGATGTGTTTCCCCGGTCGTCCATATGACCTGGGGATCCGGCCGCACAAGGGTATAGCCGTTCCATAGCTCCAGCCTTCTGCCGGCGGAAGCATCCTGAACGCGGTATTCCGTCCATCTGTCTGCAACTCGCATAAACTGCCTCTTTTCTTTGTAATGGCACAAGTATAGCGGATAAAGCGGGGTTTGACAATAAAGGAAACAAGCCTCTATGGGCTCGAGCGGCGCCTGCGGCTTGCTCTCGCCTCATATCAGCTTGTACATGAAAGTAACACTCGAACTGCACTGACGCTTGTTCTCGTTAACTTTCTTAGGAAACAAGCCTCTATGGGCTCGAGCGGCGCCTGCGGCTTGCTCTCGCCTCATATCAGCTTGTACAT
>Ga0129307_1002932_pt1 | contig 11885 bp, 10 predicted proteins | sample P1105metagenome_FD_94437 | JGI IMG/M metagenome (GOLD analysis project Ga0129307, IMG submission 94437) | Capybara group fecal microbial communities from Wisconsin, USA - P1105 metagenome | ecosystem: Host-associated > Mammals > Digestive system > Large intestine > Fecal | place: USA: Wisconsin... | reverse complement strand
TGATGCGGCGCCCATAGGTTCCGTTTCCTTCGTCGTCGGCATCCACATAGATGAGGCCGTAGCGCTCCGACATGACACCCTTGCCGACGCTGATCGAGTCGACGGTTTCCCAGAACATGCAGCCGCGCACATCGACGCCGTCCACAAAGAGGGCGTCCTTGATCGCCTTCAGGTGTCCTTGCAGGAAATGCACCCTGTTTTCATCGTGAACTTCGCCGTCTTCCAGGACATCGATCGACTTGTATGCCAGTTCGCCGATGATGATCGGGATCTGATATCTGTCATAGATCAGGTTCAGGATGATCCTGAGCCCGATCGGGTCGTCATCGTTTTCGACGAAGGGATTGCTGATGACGTCGTAGCTGTCGTGGCGTATGACCTGCGAGTTGTAGTAGGAGAACATCACAAAGGAAATCGTATTGTCCCTCAACAGCTTCTCATCTCCTTCTTCAAGGGGAATGACGAGGCCTTTTCTTTCAAATTCCTTTACGGCATAAGGCGGATAGTAACCGCGGATCATGACGTCCGCATAGAGCCAGTTCAGCATCCTCTCCCTGACCGCCAGCAGCTGGTCTTTCGGATCGGGAGAGTAGGGATACTTGTAGGTGAGACCGATCATCGTCCCGACGATCGCCTCAGGAAATCTTCCCCTTATGTATTGAGCCGCTCTGGCGCTCGCCACAAACATGTGGTGGGAAGCGTCGAGTTTGTCCTGCGGCCAGCTTTCCTTGTTTTTCATCACCAGCCCGCAGGCGACGAAGGGATAGTCGTGCATGCAGTCGGGTTCGTGGATCGTCAGCCAGTATCTGATCTCTTCGCCGAAGCTGTTGCACAGGGCTTCCACGAGCTTCATATAGCAGTCGATGAGCTTTCTGCTTTTCCAGCCGCCGTACTTCACCGACAAGGCGAGGGGCAGATCCCAGTGGGTGATCTCCAGGATCGGTTCCATCCGATGGTCTTTCAGTTCCCTGATCAGGCTCCTGTAGAAAGCCAGGCCCTTTTCGTTTGGCTCGTCTTCTTCGCCGGTCGGGAAGATCCGCGCCCAGGAGATTGAGACCTTATAGGAATTGAGACCGAGCTTCGCCATCAGATCAACGTCTTCCTTATGGCGGTGATAGAAATCAGCCGCCTTGCGGGAAGGAAAATATGTTCCGATATGGCCGTCGCGGTTGTCCAGCCTGCCCTTGGCGATCTGCTTGCGTTTCTCTCCGAAAGGGACAACATCAAAGACGGACAATCCCTTGCCATCTTCATCATAGGCACCCTCCGCCTGGGTCGCGCACATCGCGCCGCACCAGAAGAAATCATCCGGGAATTCGTGTTCTTCCGAACGATAGGGATGACGATCCTTTCCCCAGGCGTTTGCCCGCTCTTCGGCGTTGACGCCGATGGTCTTTTCCAGAGTTTTCTCTTTCATGTGTCCTCACTCCTTTGCCAAGGCGTATTCCTTGTTTAACAGATACGGACGCAGATAGGCGACCGTCGAACACATTGGAAGCACATCTTCCGACAGATTGATGCCGAGCTCTTCTTTGATATAGTCTCTTCTCTTGCACATACGTTCGTAGACTTCCGGATACTGTTTTTGCAGTTCCTCTTTTAATTTGTCATCTGCCAGCACGACGGTACTTTCCGCGCTGACGCCGCCGTAGCCCTTCACGGAAGGAATGATGTCGATCTGTAACAGCATCCCCGATTTCAGGATCTCCTTTGAACCTTCATAGACGGGTGAACACAGCCACTCCTCTTCCGCGACCAGATGGCCGGGATTGAGCTTCCAGCCGTATGTCTCTTTCGGCAGAACTTCTTCGATGGCCTCATAGAGCTCGTTTCCTTCCATGCCGATGCGTATCGTCTCCAGCCAGGTCACATAGGCTTTGAAGTAGGGCTTGACGACTTTCTCCAGGTAATCCGCTGCGTTTTCAAAAAGCCCGCTTTCGTCCTGTACAGCATAACCGGCACGGGAAGATGAACCCCCGAAGTAGCCGTTGGTCAGCGAGATCGTATCGCCGGTTTTCACTTTCCTGTCGGTCGGAAACATGTTGGCTTTGATGAAGCGCTCGCCGGCAGCAGCGATCGTGACGACGCTGGTATGCTGGCCCTCTCTGACCAAGAGATCGCCAAGTTCGCTTTCCCTGACGCCGATGTCCAGATGATCCATCGCATCCAGCATCGCATCGGATGCCAGAGAGGCGCCATACTCGTAGTGGGCGATCTCGTTGGCGCTGTTGGTCGTCCTGGCGCCATCCTCCCCGATGAAGAGGGCGGTCGCGTTGACCAGCTTCGCATTTGATATCCTGCGCAAGGCTTCGACGATGAAGGAGGGCAGGTCGAACATCGCTTCGTTTTCGTCGTATTTCGAGGTGAAGAGTTTCCAGCCGACAAGGCCGATCTTCCCCTCCTTTAGGATACCCGCTTCTTCAAGCGACTCTTCGATCGGCCGTCTGCTGAAGTCGGGCTGGTTGGGCAGGGAAAATTCCGATATCAGTACGCTCTTTGCTTCGATGCGGGCCTTTGAGGCTTTGTTCAGGCTCTCGTTACCCAGAACAAGACAAGCGCTTTTGTCCGCATTCAATACGAGCAGACCCTCTTCAAACCTCGTGAAGTAGCCGGTCAGATACATGAAGTTGTAGGCGTGTTCGACGTCGTTGTAAATGATTAGCTGATCGATACCCTTCTGCTTCATTCGCTTCAGGATCTTTTCTCTTCTCATTGCCATCGTCTCATCGCTCAGGAAGATCGCGGCGTCGTGGTCTTTTTCGGGTCTTTTCACTTTTCTGTAGACGACGTTCATGTCTGTTTCCTCCCTTTTGAAAAAGCTATGCGGTTCATAGCTTTTTCTGTTTCTGTTTTATTGTTCTTCGTCCCCGGGTTTCAGGATCGCCTTTATCGACGGCGTTTCCGGGAATTTCTTCAAGAGCCTGTTGATGTTGCTCAGCTGGCGGCCGATCGGGTTGAGGATGCCGGAGAAGTAGATGATCGTCGCGACGATCAGGTAGACGCCGACAAAGGGCAGGACGTCCATCTTCTGGTTGGCGGTCAGCGCGAGGAAAGTGATGATGCCGCTGAGCACCATCAGTTCGGCCGGCCGGTTGCCTTTCTGGACTTCCTCCTTGGGAATGCTGCGGAAGTCTTCCCTGAGCAGCAGCAGGTACATCTGGTCGTTTTCGATCCTGTGTTCCTTCTTGAACTGTTCGAGTTTTGACCGCGTTTTGCCATCCGCTTTCCTGTAGGTTTCCGTATCTCTGTAGTTTCCTGTGATCACTTTATCCGCCATATGAAAACTCTCTTTTCTATACTGTTATTTTAACTGAAAACTTCTTAAAGTTCTTCGCCGTTGGATGCGATGACCTTTTTATACCATTCGAAAGAATCTTTCTTCATCCTCTTTCCGCTGCCCTTGCCGTGGTCGTCGAGATCCACATAGACGTAGCCGTAGCGCTTGGACATCTGGGCACTCGATGAGGAGACGATGTCGATCGGACCCCAGCTCAGATAGGAGAAGACCTCCGCACCGTCTTCGATCGCGTGTCTCACCTGCTGAATGTGTTTTCTCAGATAGTCGATGCGGTAATCGTCGTGGATGCTTCCGTCCTCTTCGATCGTGTCGTAGGCGCCAAAGCCGTTCTCGGCGATCATCAAAGGTACGTGGTACCTGTCGGAGAGTTGGCACAGGGCATTGTAAAGACCCAGCGGGTCAGCACGCCATTCCCAGGGCGTGGGCTCGAGGTTGGGGTTCTGCGAGGCGACGTAGGGTTTTATGCCGTCCTTCTTCGCGTCGACGATCGACGTCGAGTAGAAGGACATCGCCAGATAGTCCATCGTGTTTTCCTTTAAGAGCTTTTCGTCCTCTTCCGTAATGTCAACATGAATGTTGTTGTTTTTGAAGTATCTCAACATGTAGACCGGATACTCGCCCCTGAGCTGCACGTCGGTGAAGAAGTACTGCTGGATGCGGTTCTTGTTCATGCAGGCGATGACGTCTTCCGGTTTGCAGGAAGCGGGATACATCGTGCCATCCGCAACCATCGTTCCCAGTATCGCTTCAGGATCGATCGAAGACGCAAGCTGCTTGACCTTTGCGCAGGCCACGAATTGGTTGTGGACCGCCTGGTACATCGTCTCTTCCATCTTCTCTTTCGCTACCTGGTCGTCATAGATGCCCAGGGAACCGAACATCACAGTCGGTAAGAGGTTGACCTGGTTGCAGACGATCCAGTACTTTACTTTCCCTTTGTATCTTTCCAGAAGAAGCGTCGCATATTTCACGAAAAAATCAACGACCTTGCGGTTGGCGAAGCCGCCGTACTTTGTGACCAGTCCCAGCGGGATGTCGTAGTGACACATCGTGATGACCGGCTCCATGCCGTCGTTGACGATCTCGTCGATCAGTTCATCATAGAACTTCAGTCCCGCCTCGTTGGGTTCTGCTTCATCGCCTTCCGGGAATATCCTTGACCAGGAGATGGAGGTCCTGAATGCCCTGAAGCCCATTTCTTTCATGTAGGCCAGGTCTTCTTTAAAGGTGTGATAGAAGTCGATGCCGTAACGCTTGGGATAATAGCCCTCTTTGTCATTCAAGGCGAAACGGATGCCTTCCAGCGTATCGCCGCCTTCTTTTTCAATGTGAGCCTGATCCATGTGGTCGTTGTATTTGTGGATGTCGGAAGTCGACGGGCCTCTGCCGTCAAGATCCCAGGCACCTTCAGCCTGACAGGCAGCGATGGCGCCGCCCCATAGAAAATCCTTAGGAAATCCTTTCGGTACTTGTTTCATAGCGGGTTCCTTTCTTCAGTCATAGGGATAAACGTGATCGCAGTCAGAACGGAATTCACTCAGTCTGACGATCTTCTTATCATCGTTAAAATCAGCGATCGTGACACCGTCAAAGCCGGATACTTTATTGTTGCAGTCACACTTGAAATACCATTCGACGACGACCGTCTGTCCTTCTTCTATCATTCTCTTGATCGTCCATTCCAGTACTGATCCTGTTTTGTTCCAGTCATCGAACCACTGAAGGATCTGATCGAGGCCGTGATACTGCGGACCGTAACATTCGGTATAGACGACGTCTTCCGCAAACGCTCTTTTCACGACTTCGACGTCTTTTTTGATCCATGAATCGAAATATTCTTTTATGATCTGTTTCATGTATCGTCCTTTCTTTTGAAAAACGGCTGTCCGGCGAAACAGACAACCGTTTTTTCTGGGGGATTATTATATTTTATTCGCCTAAATCTTCGCCGTTGGAGGCGCAGACTTTCTGATACCAGTAGTAGGAGTCTTTCAGGCTTCTCTTGCCGGTACCGTTGCCATAGTTGTCATAGTCGACATAGATGAAGCCGTAGCGCTTTTCGATCTCGCTGGAGGAGCAGGAGATGATGTCGATCGGGCCCCAGGGGTAGTAGCCTCTGAGGTCGACGCCGTCCTTGACCGCCTCTTCGAAAGCCTTGATGTGCTCTCTGAGATAGGCGATGCGGTAGTCGTCGTGGACGCTGCCGTCCTCTTCGACCTTGTCGTAGGCGCCTAAGCCGTTCTCGGTGATGTAGATCGGCTTCTGGTATCTGTCCCAGTACTCGTTGAGACAGATGCGAAGGCCGATCGGGTCGATGCTCCAGCCCCAGTCGGAAGCCGGGATGTCAGGGTTGGTCACCTGGCCGAGCTCGGTGTGCAGGAAGGGCTCTTCGCCGGAAAGTCTCGTGTAATAGTAGCTTAACGAGACAAAGTCGACTGTTCCTTCCTTCAGGGCTTCTTCATCGCCCGGATAGAACTCGACGTGGACGCCCTTGTCGTCAAAGTGTCTCAATGCATAGCCCGGGTAATATCCTCTGACCATTACGTCGCCGTAGAGGTATTCCATCTGGTTGTGGCGCATGTTCCAGAAGATGTCTTCCGGTCTGTGCGAGCAGGGATAGGTCAGGTTCGAGCAGAACATCATACCGATCTCGTTCTCGGGATCGACTTCATGGCCGATCTTGGTCGCCTTGGCGCAGGCTACCATCTCGTTGTGAACGCCCTGGTACTTGGCTTCCAGGAGGTTGTCGACCTTGTCGGCGGCAATTCCCAGATGGTTGAAGCTCTCGTGAATGATCAGGTTGATCTGGTTGACGACGATCCACTTCTTGACCTTGCCTTTGTATCTCCTGAAGCAGACTTCGCAATACTTCACAAAGAAGTCGATGACTTCTCTGGAGTACCAGCCCTTGTATTTCAGGGCCAGATTCAAAGGCATCTCGTAGTGGCTGAGCGTGATGAGCGGCTCCATGCCGTTTTCAATGATGCAGTCGAAGAGCCTGTCGTAGAAGGCCAGGCCCTCTTCGTTGGGTTCTGCATCGTCACCGTTGGGGAAGATCCTCGCCCAGTTGATGGAGGTTCTTAAGGAGTTCATGCCGGAGCCGGCGAGCAGTCTAATGTCTTCCTCGTAGGTGTGATAGAAATCGATGCCTCTTCTCTTAGGGTAGAGCAGGTCGTCTTCGGCCATCGCCTTTTCGATGTAGGCCGTGTCGATCTCCATATTGTAGCGATCCTTCGGATCGATGTCATACTGGGCGCGGTTGATGTCGGCCAGACACCAGCCCTTGCCGCCTTCCTTCCAGGCGCCTTCCATCTGGTTGGCCGCTAAAGCGCCGCCCCAGAGGAAGTCCTCGCGAAGGCCGTTTACCTTGGACATTTTAGCCATCTTATTCACCTTTAATCTTCTTGTCAATCGCTTCCGCGTACTTCAGGAAGTTCTTGGTCATGTTGATCTCGACCTGAATGGTCATGAGTGTATCCTGCGCGTGCGCAAAGAGCACGGAATATTCCATCTTTTCATCGCCGCCGCGGATGTCGCCCTGGATCATTTCGGTCTGGGTGACGTGGGCAGCTGTCTGTACTTTTTCAGCTTCCTTGATCAGTCCTCTTGCGGCTTCGTAGTCGCCTTCGACGATCTTGTCGAAAGCCTGGGCCGCAAAGTTTCTGGCATCACCGGAGTTCATGATGATGTCCATTGCCTGCATGATGATGTGTTCGTACTTTTCTTCAGGCGTCATTGTCTTTTCGCTCATTTTGTTTCTCCTTTTTGATAAAGAAACGCTGTCGCTGACCATGAGCCATACGACAGCGTCTCAAACACTACAGATAATCGATTACTTTGCTTCTTCAGCAGCTTCTTCTTTCAGCTTCTGGTGCTCATAAGCCTTGAAGAACGGGTACCAGATCAGCATGGAAACCGCGAACTGAGCCAGAACGAAGATGATGCTGGGGATGTGACCCTGCGTGGAGATCCAGGTAGAGATCGGATACGGGCAGTACCAGAGTTCGAACTGGATGCGGGGGATCTTTGCGAACGGAATGACCTTGGTGAAGATCCAGGTCATGGCGGACAGGACGATACCCTGTAACCACATCGGGACCATGAGTAACGGGTTCCAGGCGACAGCACCGAAGATGACCGGCTCGTTGATGTTTAAGATACCGGGGCCCAAGCAGGCTTTACCTAAGGCGTTGAGCTCCTTGGATTTCGAGAAACACATCAGGATGACCAGGGACAGCGTAGCGCCGATACCGCCGATCCACAGATAGCAGGTGTATAACGTGGTCTCTGTGAAGATGGACAGGTTCTGGATGGTTGCTGTGCCAGCCGCGACGAGTGCCAGGTTGTTGGCAATGTTCTGAACCTTGATCGGTTCGGACATCGGTGTCAGAACCCAGGTAGAGATACCCATCGAGTAGATGAAGCAGTATAAGAAGCAGATGAGGACCATGCCCGGGAAGCTGTTAGCCAGGTTGCCGATCGGCGTGAAGACCTTCTGGATCGTGCCGGCGATGTCTAAGCCCAGGATGTCAACGAGTGCCCAGCCGCCCAATACAACCAAAGCGATCGGAAGCAGGGAGTCGAACCACTGACGTACGAAGTCAGGAATGACGGAATCCTCTTTGAAGAACGAGAACTTTGCGAAAGCGCCGAATACGAGACCGGAGATGATGCCGGCTGCGATTGCGACGAACATGCCGTTGGCACCGTATAATGCGTGGCCCTGTCCGGCTTCTTCAACTGTTTCCGGGTTGATGAAGATCATGAACAGAATCAGACCGGTGATACCGGCTAAGATACGCTGCTTTCTGAATCTCTTCTTTTCACAGTAGTTGAACGGTACCAGAAAGGCAACCATCAGAGAGATCTTCGACATCGTCCAGCCAAAGGGTGTCCAGAAGCTGCCGTTGACGATAGCCAGACAGCAGAAGATGGAACCGACGAGGATGAACGGGAGGATCTGCATTAAAGCGTCCTTGATTACGACAACCCATGTGTAGTTGGTAACCTTCTGGAGCTTCGGCGCGAAGGAATTTTCGAGCCAATCCATAAACTTTTTCATGTTAGATTTTCCCCTTTCTTTTGAAATCTATTCTTTATTCTACGAAGATTGCTCCCCGAATAAAGCCAGAATCTGATCCAGTGCGGCTTCGCCGTTGAGGCGCGCATAGGCAGCCTTGTCGATGACACCGACCTTGATGTCATAGCCTTCGCATCTCTCTTCCATTTCGTCCTTGAGGTGTGCGAGGTGAGGTCCGATCATGAGGCAGTCGATCTCTTCGACATAGTCTTCAACAGTCGATTCGCTTCTCGCGTTGACCGAGATCTCAATGCCTCTGGCAGAAGCGGCCTTTCTGATGTTGGCCGCCATGAAGCCGGAAGAAGCTCCGGAACCGCAGACAAGTAATACGTTGTGTTTTGCCATTTTAAGTCTCCTTTTATCTATGAATGAGCTGTCATTTCAGCTTCAGTTCCTCAAACAGGTGCTCGATGGCTCTCTTGCCGTCGAGCTTGCTGTAGTAGTCTTTCTCCATCAGGACGATCCTGCATTCATCGCCGTAGGTCTTAAGAAGGGTCTCGTAGTCTCCCGAAAGATGGGGGCCGACCATGACAGCGTCCACGTCGCCGATAAAGTTTGAGATCTCTCCTTCGCTTCTGGCCGCGATATCAAGCACAAGGCCTCTGTCTCTGGCGGCAAGCCGCATCTTGGCAGCCATAAAGCTGGTGGAAGCGCCCGAGCCGCAGACAAGAAGGATTTTCAGCTTCTTACTCATGGCTTCATTGTAAAGAAGATATTTGCGCTTTTCGACCAGACTTTTGCCCCGATATCGGTGCAAAGCACTGTCCCTGTTTGTGTTTCCGCATGTTATATAATGAGGATGATGAAAAACCAACAGATCCAGATCATCCGTCTGCTCATGGAAAGCGACATGCCGATGACATCGGCCTCTTTGGCCAACGCCATCAACGTCTCCCCACGTTCCGTGAAGACCTACATCAACGAGATCAACGACCTCTATCCCTCCAGCATCAGCGCCTCCCGCAAGGGCTACGTCATCGACCGCGAGAAGGCGGAGAAGATGCTGGAAGAATCGAAATCCGTCATCCCGCAGACTTCGGACGAACGGGTCATCTTTATCATCAACCGCCTGATCAAGCAGGGCGTCTGCGACGCCTATGACCTTTGCGACGAGATGTTCATCTCCTATTCAACGCTCAAGAGCGACATGGTCAAGGTCAGGAAGATGCTGGCGGACACCGATCTGGAGCTGATCAACCAGAACGACACGCTGATGATCAACGGACTGGAGAAAAACAAGCGCAAGCTTCTGAGCAATCTGATCTATTCCGAATCGCACAACAATTTCCTGAACGTCGAAAAGATCTCCGGCAGTTTCGAGGGCGTCGATGCCGGATTCATCAAGGACACGATCCTGAGGAAGTTTGAAGAATATCACTATTTCATCAACGACTACTCTCTGGAGAACCTGATCCTGCATGCGACGATCACGATCGACCGCATCCGCAACGGCTTCTCCGGAAACGAGGAGCGCAGGCAGAACACGGTCCTGAGGTCGCACGAATACGACCTCGCCCGTTCGATCATCACCGAACTGGAAGAGCATTTCAACATTTCCTTCAACGAGATCGAGATCATGGAGTTTGCGATGCTGATTCTGTCGAGGGCTTCCAATCTGGACTACGAGACGGTCACGGTGGAAAATGTCCGGCAGTACGTCGGCGAAAACGTCTACCAGCTGGCGGATCAGCTGATCAAGGACTTCGGCGCCTTCTTCTACATCGACCTGTCCCAGCCGGAATTCTTCGTCCGCTTCGCCTTGCATATCAAGAACCTGCTGGTCAGGGCGGACAGCGACTACTTCTCCAAGAACCCTTTGACTGATTCCATCAAACAGAACTGCCCTTTGATCTACGATTGCGCCGTAAACGCCGCCAGGTCCATCAAGGACAAGACCGGCATCAATCTCAACGACGACGAGATCGCCTACGTTGCCTTCCATCTGGGCGGAGCGCTGGAACTGCAGAGCACATTGACCAACAAGATCAGCGCCGTCATCTACTGTCCGGGCTACTATAACCTGAACACCAAGCTCTCCAGCGAGATCTCCCGGCGCACCGACGACCTGATGGTCATCTCAGCTATCGTCACGCAGCCGGAAGAACTCAAGAAGGTCAACTGCGATCTGATTATTGCGACGATGCGCCCCGACTTCAGAACCAACGCTCCCGTCATCGTCGTCTCGCCGATCATCAAGGAGCAGGACATCATCAGCATTTCCCAAAAAGTCTTTGAGATACACAAGGAAAAGCAGCGCAGAGAATTCAAGGAAAAGCTGTCTCTTCTGATCAGCGACGAGCTCTTCTTCTTCCAGAAAGAGGCCCTCAGCAAGGAGGAATGCATCCATAAGATGGCGGAGAATCTGAAGCGCTGCGGCTATGTCGGCGACGAATTTGAAGGCGACATCATCGAAAGGGACTCCGTCTCTTCGGTGGCCTTCGACAACTTCGCGATCCCGCACGCGATGAAGATGCACGAAAAAAAGACCGGCATCTCCGTCATGATCGCGGATGAGCCGATCGACTGGGACGGCAGAAAGGTCGAGCTTGTGATGATGCTGTGCTTCAACATCAACGATCGCCACCTCTTCAACGAACTCTTTGAGCCCATCAGCATGATCCTGATCGACCCCGACAACATGCACAAAGTCCTGGAAGCCAGAAACGCAAAAGAGTTTACCGGGATCCTGGCGTCTCTGCTGCCGTAAAAGGAGGTCCTATGCTGGAACTTAGAGACTACGTCTACACCTTTGCCAAAGACAACAAACCGATTGCCCACGCCTTGCCGGGCGAGGAGATCGTCTTTCATACGCTCGACTGCTTCGGTCGGCAGATCCAAAGCGAAAAGGATCTGCTTGATCATCTGGATTACGAGAGATGCAACCCGGCGACCGGTCCTCTGTATGTCGACGGCGCCGAAGACGGCGATGTCCTGGCGGTCGACATCCTCGACATCGAGACCGCAAAGACCGGGGTCATGACCACGATCAAAGACGGCGGCGCGTTGGGCAGGACCTGCGAGATGCGCACAAAGATATTGAAGGTCGAAGACGGCTTTGTCTACTTCAACGACATCCGCTTTCCTGCCGATCCGATGATCGGTGTCATCGGCTGCGCACCCTCGGGCGATCCTGTCATATCCGCCTGTTCCTTCAACGGCGGCGGCAACATGGATTCCAGGATCATCACCAAGGGAGTGACCGTCTACCTGCCGGTGAGGGTGCCCGGCGGTCTTCTGGCCATGGGGGATGTCCACGCCGCGATGGGCGATGGCGAAGTCTGCGAGACCGGCGTCGAGATCGATGCGACGATCCACGTGAGGATCAGGCTCATCAAAAACTTCGAACTCAACTGGCCTTTGACCGAAACGAAAGACTTCTGGTTTGTCAACACCGTCGGCCGAGACTGCGACAGCGCCATACAGCGCGGATACGAAGAGATGCAGCGCCTGATCATGAACGCCTACGGCTGGGATGCCACCGATGCCTGCATCTACCTCTCCGCCCAG
>Ga0129307_1002931_pt1 | contig 11889 bp, 7 predicted proteins | sample P1105metagenome_FD_94437 | JGI IMG/M metagenome (GOLD analysis project Ga0129307, IMG submission 94437) | Capybara group fecal microbial communities from Wisconsin, USA - P1105 metagenome | ecosystem: Host-associated > Mammals > Digestive system > Large intestine > Fecal | place: USA: Wisconsin... | reverse complement strand
TTGCAGGGGGTGAATGAGGGGGACAGCGTCCCCCTGACAAAGTAGTAAAGCAAGAGTAGCGATGCTTTACGGATGGTTTGCAAGAATTATGAATCGCCCCAAAAAGTAAATGCTGTTGCCCTGCCTTTTATTATGTCCATGCTTGACATTTATAGTATGTTATGTTATAATAGCATATGTTGCTATATAATTTTGATATAGACATTATTGTTCAGGGAGGAAATTATATGAAAATCAAAAATTTAGTATGCACACTCGCTGCAATGGCGCTTCTCAGCAACAGCGGAACAGCTGTTGTTATGGCGGAGGATAACGCTGATACTGCCGCCGCAGCTGCCACTGAAGCCGCAGAAACTGTTGAACCTGTTACCGCTGATGATATCAAGGGTACATGGTCAGGAACTTATACAGGCAACACAGGAAGCACAACTATCGAAAGAGAAATAAGCCTTAATATCGATGAATGCGACGCTGACGGAAAATTCAGCGGTGTGGCTACCATCACTTCTTCAGAAAATCAGAGTTACTGCTTCAGCGGTACCTGCGACCTTGCTACAGGTGAGATACGTTTCAAAGGCGATGAATGGATCAAGAACGCAAACAAATGGTCTTTTCTCGATTTTAAAGGTAATTTAGTTTCCGGCAAGATCACAGGCCTCACTGACAACAAAAAAGATCGTCCTTTCAGCCTTGAAAAGAAATCTGACAGCTTCGTGCGCTATTCCGTTGATCCTGCCGCTGTAAAGCGTGAATGGTACGGAGAATATGACGGACATAGCGGCAGCGTTGTTGTCAGAAGAAACATCAAGTTCTCGATCACCGATATCTCTGATGACGGCAAAATAACAGGAAGCGCTGTATTCTCACCTTCCAACAAGGCAGAAGCAAAGTATGCCCTGGACGGAAGCTACTATTTCACCGGAACTCTGGATGAGAGATACGGACGCCTGCGTATCAAGGGAAATGAATGGATAGAACATCCTGCAATGGAAAATTTCACTTTCATAGAATTTATAGGATCTGTTCAGGGCGATATTATAGATGGCACGACCGAAAACGGTATCTGGAAAATGGAAGCCACCAGCATCCTCAAGGGCGACCTCAACTTTGATAATAAGCTTGGTGTAGAAGATCTTGTTATCCTTGAAAAGTACCTGCTTAACGACGGTATGCCTTTCAATAAGACGCTTTTCTTCTACGCTGATATGAATTCAGATGACAGCGTAGATGTATTCGACCTGATCGAACTCAGAAAGGCAGTTATCAGATTCAGTGAATAACAATACAAAAAAATGAATACTGCCCCCTGACAGCGCACATCCGTTTTTACGGTGTGTGCCTGTCTGGGGGCAGTATTATTGTAAATCGTTTATGTCGAAATGCGGCTATTCTGTTTTATCATTCGCTGCTTCCGACAAGCATATCATAGGTCACGCCGTACTTTTCGGCTATATCCTTTGCGTAGGATGAACCCTCGGGCTGTGCAAGAGCTACCTTGAATGAGCGCTTGCCGCCGTCAGTACGCATTATCAGTGAGGCTGCACCTGCTCCGCTGCTTTCACGGGTGAACTCCTCGGCGTCCTCTCCCAGTTTGTGCATATGGGTATTGTATATCGTCCGCACCGCTTTGGTCAGGAGTGCCTTTACCGAATCTTTTGCGATGTAGTAGCCCTCCTCAAATGAGGTAGTGGAGAATGTCTCATTCAGCAGCAGAAGGCTCCTGCTTGTAGACTGAGTGAACATCTCCCTGAAACGGACGCACTCCTCGCCCAGTCTTCCCAGATCCATAGTCTTGTCCTCGTCCGCAGGGAAATGGGTGAATATGCAGTCGCAGGGCACATAGCTGAAACTCTCCGCAGGAACGAAAAGTCCTCCCTGTGCCAGAACAAAAAGCTGACCGACAGCCTGGGTTATTGTGGTTTTTCCGCCCCGGTTTGCACCTGTGAGTATATATACGGTATGCTCTTTATCAAATGTAAGGTCGTTGGGGACGATATCGCTGACATTTTCCATGTTCATTGCCAGCTTCAGATTGTAGAATCCCTTTGCCTGCATGGATTCCTCTCCATCCGAAACGGGCTGAGGCTGGCAGAATACGCATCCTTTTTCCGTAAGACCGCTGATAAACTCCGCACATCTGATGTAATAGATAAACTCGGGCACCAATCCCGAAATATTGACGATGGCCACCTCTGCGTATCTTGTAAGGGTGTCCCTCAGTTTCTTCACAAGGGAACCCAGCATCTTATTCACCACGGTATCAAGGTAAAAAGTCGCATTGCCCGTACCATCGCCCTCGGGAGTATTAACAACTGTGGAGCGGATATTTCCGTCAACAAAGGGAGTATTCCTCACAGCCGTGAAGCCTCCCAGCTTTTCGATAAAAGCGCCGACATTTGCATTATTCTCCTTTTCGACGAGCTGATAATGCATATCGCCGTCCCAGTCAGCGGTATCACGGATTTTGTCCTTTGATGCTATGGCGTCGGCAAAATTGCTGACAATGCCCGACTTTTTGAACTGCTTTTTATTTACAGAGATAAGACCGATGCTGACGGCTTCAAAGCGCTCGTTGACATTGACTCCGAGGGTAACGCTCTGCACATCGGAGCCTTCACTTTCAGTTCAGCGATATCCTTCTTCATATCGGCAAAGCAAGCCTCATCGTAAAGTTCGTTTATATGCTCCCTCAGTGCGGTCAGTCCCTCCGACTTTATCCTCTCGTCCGAAAGGCAGTCACGCATAGTCTCAACAGTTCTGATATAGCCATCCAGCTCGTCAAGCCGGTGAAAGAGATGCCACAATCCCAGCTCCTCATCCGAGGTCCTGTGCATGGTGGAAAAATCCTTCATGAACTGTATCTTGTCAAAAAGCTCCAGCATAGTCTTTCTAAGTTCGGGTATCCTGAGGATATCACCGAATATCTGCTGACGGTATACAGCGACCTTCCCGTCATCGGTCATTTGTGAAAGAACATTCGTAATAAGACGCTGTTCCTTTGCATCGCCTGATACAGCCTGACAAAATGCCTCAAGCCCGAGATCATGCATCACATGATCGGGAAGTCTGCGGTATTCCGGGGATGTTCCCGCAGGCTGAAGCAGACTGAATCCGTTATGTTGACTCATATTATCACCTCTCATATCTTATTAAATGGAAGCCTGAAATCCTTCGATCCGGTCTTTCACGGCAGTCACCTCATTCAGTTCAGATTCATTATATCACACCGGCCCGGGGGCTGTCCAGACTTTTTCTGCACTCTTTGTCGGAGCGTCATCAGTAACTGCCGCCCTCAACATCAATGGCTTCTTCAGTCTGCCGTGTGTCGCCTGTAAGTCCGCACCATGCGCAGGTCATACGTTCTTCGCCGTTCCAGCAGGAAAGCTTTCCGCATCTGCTGCACTGCACGAAATACACAGCCTTGCAGTAGGGACATCCGTTATACTCATCATCGGGGATGAGATTTCCACGTATCACCGTCTTGTCAAAGCCTTCACGGGCGGCGGTGCGCTCATTCACCTTAAAAGCCCACGTCCTGTACCAGTCACCGTGTCTCTCCTCAGTGCGCACTCCGTAGATACCGCCGGTTTCGGGACACTTCATCAGTATCACTTCAGCCCTCATTTTTTTCACTCTCCTTTGAATTACGGTATTCCGTAGGCGATATCCCCTCGGAATGTCTGAACTGACGCACGAAATAATTGTACGAAGAATAGCCGCATTCATGGGAAATATCGGTGATAGTCATATTGGTCTCTGTCAGGAGCTCCTTTGCCTTTTCAAGGCGGAATTCTATAAGCTCCTCGATTATGCTCTTATTGAAATAGGTCTTGTATATCTTCTGAAGATAGCTTTTGCTGAGGTAGAGGCTGTCGGCGATAGTGCTGATATTCCATTGCTCCTCGGGGTGCTTGCGCATTTTTCCCCTGAGCTGACAAAGCTTGTCGAACTGCGGATTGGAATTGCTGTCCGATGTGGTATAGGTGTAAACACGGTTTATGGATGCCTGATACACACAGCCCGAAAGTTCATCGAATGAGGTGATAGTCTGAGTGTACGTGCCTATGGAGAAATCCGCAGGAAGGCTTCTCCTTTCCTCATTGTCGGAGCGGCGTATCAGTGAGCATATATCCTCGTAGACCTTTTCCGTGCGTTCCTTTCCTAAGCTGATGATACAGAACATCTGCGGCGACCATACTCCCACTATCTCGCCGGGAGCAGCACATTTTTTCAGTATAGCCGCAAAGCTGTTGGTTATACGGTTGCTTTTCTCCTCGCCGTCCTGATAGTAGGCTTTTTTCAGCCCGTGAAGCTCGGCAGCTATGCACTCAACAGTAAGGCTGCGGGATGGCGACTGTGCCAGTTTTTCCCTGAAAATACTGCATATTCCGTTTCTGTTGGGCATTCCCGTAACGTCGTCGTGCATAAGGGCTTTGCCTGCGGAAAGGACGGTATTGTTCAGAATGGCACGTATGCGCATCTGCTCAAGCGCCACGTTTACGTAGTTTATCCACTGATAGTATATGGGCGAGAATGTCATGGGTTCTTTGCCGAATGACAGCGCCGAATAGCCGAAGAAATTGTCATTGTAGTGGAGCGGCGAGATGTAATACGCAGAGGGATACTTCTTGTCGCCTGTGAAATCAGGCAGCACATCCGATGCAGGAAAACTCTCGTCCATGCCGTACTCACGTCTGATGGACGATTTTGCAAGTACAACGTGCATGGCGCTGTCTACGCCGAATCCCAGATTTACAGCGGCATTATCAGCAGAAGTCGATGACGTTGAACGGATAAAGCTGTCCGTCAGGCATATCCTCAGCTTTTTCATCTTGTGGAGGAGATAGGTGTAATTATCCAGTCTGTCGGCAAAATCCTGGATATTTCCCGTGTCGGTTATATCGAAAAGCATATCGCCGTAGAGGAAGTAATTCTCATAGCGGTTATTGATGATGTCGCTGCGGCTTTCCTTCTTGCGGATATCGGTACTGCGGCGGCATCCGCAGCTTTGTCCGAAGGAAAGTCCGCCGTACTCGTTGTGCACCTTGCTGCATATCTTTCCCGTGATTATGCGGTAAAGGCGGCGTACAGCCTCTGCGCCCAGCTGGAAATTAGGGCGGCTGTAGCTGGTGATGGACGGGGAATTCTGTTTCGCTTCGGGGGAAGCATCATAGCCTGTGACAGCTATATCCTCGGGGACTCTTATCCCTCCCTCGATAAGGGCATTGCAGAGAATTATTGCCGAAACATCGTTGCCGCAGACTACAGCCTCGGGGCGTTCAAGCTCTCCCGAAATTATGCGTCTTGCCAGTTCGTTGGCGGCATTATGCCAGAAATCGCCGTATATCGCCCATTCCTTGCCTATGGTAATGCCGTGCTTTTTCATCGAGCGCTTGTAGCCGCTGAGACGCTGTTCGGCGCTGTAGGTCTTTTTCGGACCTGTCAGGCAGTAGATTTTCCTTTTGCCGTGGACTTCGATGAGGTGGTCGGTGATGGTCTCGAAAGCGTCACAGTCGTCCACGGAGGTGGTCTCGAAATTCTTGTGGTCGCTGAAATCGAGAAGCATCACAGGCTTTCCCGAATTGCGGCAGAGCTCATCGATATAAGCCCTCATATCGTCATTCTGTATGGTATTTCTGTCATAGATAAGTCCGTCGGTCCTGTCAGAGAACAGCAGTTCAAAAATCTGCTTTTCGGTATCTTTATGCAGTGAAGTCAGAGAAAAATTATGGAGAGGAGCAAATATGGCTATATCACAGTTTGAACGGAAGCTCTGAGAGATTATGCCTCTGAGTATCTCCGCCTGAAAGCTGATATGGCAGTCGGCAGCAATAACTCCGAGTAAGATTCTTTTGCTCATGTAAAGCTCCTTTCGGGATGAAGATATACTTCTTTATGTGTACTATTGTATCATATCATCAGCCATATTGCAAGACTATTTTACACATTTTCTTCTCCCGAAAAAAATAATCTTCTCAATTAGATACTTTAGTAGATTGTTTTTCGTCGGATTCTGAGTATAATAATATTGTAATGAGATGTACGAAGCATCGTAACAAGAACGGCTACCCTGATGTTTCAATCGTTACAGGTCACTTACGATTCCGGTTCTCCCCCCCTCTCTGAGAACTCCCTATCCTACGGTGCTTACATCTCCAAGGGTTCCTCCGGCAAGTGCAGGAAGCCGGAAGAATCCATCAGCAGTATTCACTGCAAATAGATTTTGCTGCTGCTGACCGTCTGTTTAGGCGTCAGGCGGCCGTAAAAGCACAGCAAACTCTTTCCCTCTATTCTCTATGGCCGAGCGGCCTGATACCTTTAAGCTTCCTTCGGGAAGCATTTTTTTTGCATTTTTATGACGGTGTAACGCTGTTTTTCAGATTGATGTTATTACAAAAATTTACGGGCGCTTTCCTGGCGCCCGTTATCCATAATAAAAAAAACAGCGGACAGATCTTCCTGTCCGCAAGAGGTAGCCTTCCGTATCATGCCACAGTTGTACTGTGCCCTTACGCATGATACGGAAGGATGGTTGACAGCATTATACTGCCTTACAAAGAGGGATATCCTGTTCCGTATGAGGTGAAACAGAATGAAAGAAAGGAAAGATCCATGCCCATGAAACGGCACGTGACCTTTTTATACCAGCCCCTGCTTTTTCAGCTCGTCAGCCACGAGCTTAGCTACAGCCTTTGCTCCTGTTTCGGTGAAATGAGTCATGTCAGTTCCGCCTGTGGAGCACATATGGTACTTGTACGCAGCGTCATAACCAATAGAATTATAATGCTGTACCATAAGCGTATTGAGGTCGATAACAGGTATATTGTAATACTTTGCAAGCTGTTTCATAGCATTGCAGTAGTTGGTATAACTTCCCTTGAAAGTCTTTGAGCCCTTGTCATATGCCTTCAGACCAATAACTGTTGTTACAAGGATCGGAGTTGCACCCTTTTTCTGTGCGCCTTCGATGTATTTTGCCATGTAATCCTCGAAGCTTCCCTTACTGCCGGGAACTTTTCCGCTTGTGGGAGCGTATCTCTCAGCCTTGTTTGAAGCGGCATCGTTTATGCCGAACTGTATCAGGAGATAGTCGCCCTTCTTGATAGTGCCGAGGATAGTGTCAAGACGGCCGTTGTCGTAGAAACTCTTGGAGCTTCTGCCTGCGATAGCCTGGTTGGATACGGTTATCTTGTCGGAAAGATTGCTTCCCAGGAATGCGCCCCAGCCCTGCTGAGGAGCATAGCTCTTGTTGTAGGTCTGTACTGTGGAATCGCCGGCAATGTAGATAGTTCTTGCGGCATTCTTGTTTGTATTGTCAACAACAGGTGTTGTAGGAGCTTCGTATATCTGAGCTATCGGCTCATCGGTCAGCTCGGTCTTCATGTAGTCAAGGTTAGGGCCGCCCTGAGCAGATGCGGATGTCATCTTGATGGAGTTGCTGCCCTGCTTCAGAGGGAGTACTATTCCACGCTCTTCCCACTTGGTCCAGTCGCCTGTGGTAAGGAAATCCTGCATCCAGTAGTCCTTGCCGCCGTTGACTTCTATTTTCATTGGACGGTTGTCAGCTCCGCCGTTGGCGATGTTGAATGTGCAGAGGTAGTTGCCTGCCTGAGGAGCGTTTACAGTCCATTCGATAGCGCTTGTATTGTTGTTGTCAAGATTGACGTATGACTTGCCTGTGAAGCCCTTGTTGGTATCCTCGGGAGCGCCGTTGGTTATCTTCATATCAGATGCAAAGTAGACATTTTCCAGCACGGGAGCTGCTTTTGTCACTGTTGTGGCAGGTACGGATGTTGCCGGCGGCTGAGTCTGCTGCTGAGCCGAGTAGGACTCAGGAAGATTGGATATTACTCCGAGGCAGTATTTCTGAATCGCAAGTGCGTCTGCATTGGTAAGTCCGTTGCCGCTTTCAGATACGTCACCATTTGCTCTGCCCTGATCGGTAACAGAGAACTTGGATGGATTTGAAAGAGTCTGCATGATAAGTACTGCGTCGCTCATGTCAACTGTTCCGTTGCAGTTTGTATCGCCCCAGAGTGTGGCTGACTGCTGTGTCGGAGGAGCCTGTGTAACTACAGGGATATCTGTAACTACGGGAGCTGCTGTTGTTGCAGGCTCTGCTGCCTGTGCATTTACAGCTTCAATGATGAATTTCTGATTAGCACCGCCGGAGTACTTGTACTGCTGAACGTTTGCGCCTGCATTCTTTGACTGCTCATTTACATCAAGAGCCGAAGCATCGTTTGTTATCTTGGTAAGGATACCGTAAGAACCGTCGTTGTTCTTCACGAACTTGAACTGCTGGTTGTCGCCCTTGTTGAACGTGTAAAGCTCAATATTAGCGCCGTCTGTGGTCTTCTTGCCGTTTACGTCGAGAGCGTAGGAATTGCCGTCGCCCAGCTGTGATACAAGGTAATAGTAGCCGTTGCCTGCTGATACAGCCTTGAACTGGCTTGCCTTGCCGTCATTTGCAGCCTGCTGGAGATTTGCACCATTAGCGCCGTTTCCGCCTTCAATATCAAGGTAGAGACCGCTGTTCACGTTTTTGAATGTGTATATCTGACCGTCGATGATATCTGTTGCTGCTGTCACAGGAGTTGCAGTCACAGGAGGCTCAGTCACTGTAGGCTGAGTCTGCACAGGAGCATCAGTTACCACGGGAGCTGCTGATGTGCCGGGCTTCTGTGTGAACTTTGTTGCAAACAGCTCTGCAAGATGTTTTGCACCTTCACGGTTCGGGTGAACGTTATCGATGTACATTGCGTCAGCCTTGGATGCGCCGATGGATACGCAGTAATCCTGCCAGAGATTGAAGAGGTCAACTATCTGGCAATTCTGCTCCTTTGCGACCTGCTCAAGCTCAGCTGCATAGTATCTGCTCTTGAGGAGAGGCTTCTTTGTATAGTCGCCCTTACGTCCCTGCTGCTTGACGAGAATAACATCCATTCCCTTAGCCTTGGCTTTTTTTGTCATGTCGCTGATGTACTTCTTGTACTCATCGCCTTTGTAATACTTGGTATCATTGATACCTATGGAGATGATGAAAACATCGCCCTTCTTGCCGTACTTTTCAATAGGAGTGAAGTTGCCGTTATTGATGAATCCCTTTGCGTACTCACCGCTGGCAGCCATATTCCTAATATTCCAGCCCTTGTCAACGTATCCGCCAAGCATCTGTCCCCAGCCAGCCTGAGTGCTGGAGTTGAGCGGATAATAGTTGCACACTGTTGAGTCTCCGCACAGCCATATTGTGGGTGGGAGTGTTGTGCTGTCGGAATACTTCTTGATTTCGACAGCACTTATGGTATATGCATTTCCTGCCTTTCCTGCGCCTGCACGGATATTGAGCTGTCCGTCAGTAACAGGGATAAGCAGTTCATGTACTGCATTGTTGCCTGTCATGTTGACTATCTGGAGCATATCCTCGATGAATACGCTGGTACGTCCTGTGTTTCCGAGAGTTACCTTTACGCTGTAAACGCCGTTGGGCACATCCACGTTGAGGTTGGTCTTTCCTGTGAACTGCACAGCATCGCTGAGTTCGTTCCTGCCTGCTGCTGCAACGTTCTTAACATCATTTCCCGAAAATCCGTAACCTTTTGCCTTGCTGTACTTGTCGTTGGCACTTACTCCTGTAAATCCGTTCTGAGCATTTCCGCCAAGGTCAAGTTTCCAGTTTTCGGCAGCTGCTGAAGCTGTGATCACCTGCATAATGCCATTGTTTCCGTAATATGGCAGATATGCGGATGTGCCTGTTGTAAGCAGCAGAGCTGAAATGGCTGCTGCTATCCTTTTTACACCATTTTTCATGATTATTTCTCCTTCATTCAGCCGTATCGGCTATTTTAATATCCCGTTTGCGGATGTTATCCGCCGTTTATAAATTAGCTAATTTATTTGTTGATATTATTATAGCACACCAGTGTTTGAATTGAAATGACTATTTCTATCATAATATTGATAAATTATTGCAAGGTTTCTACAGAGAGTTATGTATTTCGGATAAAAAAAGTTCCCTCCGACAGTTTATCCGCTGCCGGAAGGAACTTAAATTTAATATTATCGGGTTAAAATATAAGTTTACTTATTATTCTTGATGTAATCATCGAAGCTGCCCTTTTCGGTGCCTGCCGATGCCTTTGCATAGTATGTGAGGATAGTCGTTGCATCACGGCCGTCGATTATGCTGTCGCCGTTGACCTCGGCTGTGATGTTCTGTCTGTATCTGAATTTTGTAGCCTTGCCTGTGGATGTTGCTGCATAGTCAGTCAGCACCATTGTTGCGTCACGGCCGTCGATGATACCGTCGAATGTAACATCGCCCATCATGTATGTGCCTGCTGCTGCCTCATATGTCTTGAGAGCAGCTGCGGGATATGAAGCCTTGTCCGAAAGATTCTCGTAGATATCTGAGAGAAGTCCGCCGTCGTTGTGAGTATCGCCTAAAGTTGTGATTATCTTTGAAGCAATTGCAAGGTGTCCCTTCTGATTCGGATGAACATCGCCTGTGGAAAGCGAACCTGTTGCAATGTCAACGAAGTATGCAGCGTGTCCCGGATTAGCATCGGACTGGGTAACGCCATCCTCCATGGATGTGAAATCAGTGCGGATGTCTGCCTTCTTCACACCGGTATCTGCTGCAACAGCGGCAAGCTGCTCATCGAATGAAGAAGTAAGGCCTTCTGCAACGTCTCTTACCTGTCCGACGATATCGATATACTTTGAGCCGCTGCCGTAAGTCTTTGTAAGATAATCAGGTGTAAGCTGTACAGGCTGATAGATGTTCTGTACAACTATCTCTGCATCAGGATTTATGCTCTTTATCTCAGCGATAGTGTCAGTGAGATTTTTAACGATATGTGTCTTTATGTAGCCGTTACTGGAGTTGCGGAGCTTTGAAGCTGTACCTCTTATCTCGCCGAGGAGTTCAAGAGCGTTCACCATATTCTTTGAGAAATTCGCAACACTGTCAGCATCTACCATTTTCATAAGGTCATCTATAGTCGGCTCTTCCGGGATGTCAGCCTCTGTGTAGCCTGCCTTGAGGAAATTCTTGAAATCGTTGGCAGGGTTCGGCTCAGCAAAATATGTGAGCATACTCTTGCTGAAGTAATGGATAATGTCGTTTCCGCCTATGGAAATAACAACACATTCAGCCTCTTTGACTGCATTCTTCTGCTCGTCTGAAAGCTCCTTTAAGCTTTTAAGAAGCACATCGCTGTCCATGCCTGAGGTTGCGTAGTTTGCAACTGTACCGCCGTAGTAATCCGCAAGTATCTCGCCGTAGTTGTGCTCAACGAAGCCGTCTCTTATTTCGCCTGCTGCTATGCTGTCGCCTATCACTACGAAATCCTTTTTATCGTCGTCTGCTGCTGAAGCTGTGACAGCCGGGAAAGAGGCCATCGTAAGGGCTGCTGCCAGAATAAAAGAAAGATGTTTTTTCATAATTTACCTCCTGCAGGTCAAATCTGAAATCCCCCATAAGAATATTTTCAGAGATGCCGTTTATATATATGGGAACCTCTAAAAACCCCTTCCAAGAAAAATCAGCTATGCACGGCATCTGCTGCGTAAACCTCCCTCGTAATGTGACAGCACGCCTTCGGGAGCTTTCATTGCATCTGCCGCATCATCTGATCTTTCTTCATGAAATGAGTTTTTAGAGATTCCCATATGACGATTATATAATATTTTTTCACAAAAGTCAATAGTAAAAATCAGGTTTGCTGTAAAGATGCATTATTCACAGCTCACCGCAGAACATACCGCAATCAGGGCAACAGCGTTTACTTTTAAATAAATAATAAAAAACCGCCGAAGGCGGCATTCCGGGGTCAAGGGGGATGTTATCTCCCTTGCAGGGGGTGAATGAGGGGGACAGCGTCCCCC
>Ga0129307_1002930_pt1 | contig 11892 bp, 10 predicted proteins | sample P1105metagenome_FD_94437 | JGI IMG/M metagenome (GOLD analysis project Ga0129307, IMG submission 94437) | Capybara group fecal microbial communities from Wisconsin, USA - P1105 metagenome | ecosystem: Host-associated > Mammals > Digestive system > Large intestine > Fecal | place: USA: Wisconsin... | reverse complement strand
GCCCCTGCCCCAGTCCAGAACGGCGAAGCTGTCTTCCTTCTTGAATTCGTATTCCTTGCCGTCGAAATAAACTTTGCCGGCCGCGGGCATGCAGTTGATCTTCTGGTTGTAGTAGAAATGGACCTTGCTTTCCTTGTAGGGCGTGACGATGACCATCGAGTCATCGTCCTTCTTTTCCAGACAGATCGAGCCTTTGATGGATTTGTCATCCAGGAAACGGTCCATCTCGAAGTTCAGGATCCTTTCCTTTTCACGATTGAGAAATTCGATCCTGTAGCCCTTGCCTTCCCCTTTCACGTCGCCGCTCTCCGAAGAAACCGGGAAATTGCGCTTACCCATCGTGAAGACCTTCATCGGCGAATTGGTGTGCTCCCAGGGAATGCGGAAATCAATGAGCGAGATCGAATCCAGCGCCATATAGGAGTTGTCGTCGACCGTCAGCGCAACCGCAAAATCGTTGTTATAGATCAGATAGTAGTCCCACTCCTTGATGCGGAAAGAATTGGCTCTGATCGCCTTGCGGTCATAGTCCAGAATGAGTTTCCGGGCAAAGCCCGTTTCAATCAGATGCCCCTTTTCATTGAGGAGCGGATGTCTTTCCAGAATCTCGTGTTGCATGTTCTACTTCCTTTCCATCTGCATCAGATAGTCGTATACGTCCTGATCGATCATGTCTTTGATTGTGTCATAATCATTGAGGTGCTCCCTGATGTACGTTGAGCTGATGTCGATCGGTTCCAGTTTCAGGATCGTGTAATTTTCCTTGTTCAGCTTGTCCATGAGACGCTTGAGTTCATCCTTGTCGATCCTGTCTCTGGAAATGATGATGAAATCGTAGGCAAGAAGTTCCTCGTAATTGCGCCATTCATTGAAGCGGGGCAGATTGTCCGCACCCAGAATCAATGAAAAGACGATGTCCGGATATTCTTCCTTCAGCCTCTCAAAGATCATATAGGTGTATGGCAGTTCGTTATAAGTCTCGTCGATCACGATCCCCTCTTTTGCTGCCATCTTCAGCATCGCCAGCCTGTCTTTCAGAGGATAGAGGTCGTTTTTCTGCCAGTAGGTACCGGTCGCAATGATCCAGACTTCATCGACCAGATCCTGATCGATGCAGGCTCTGGCAATCGCGATGTGGCCCTTGTGGACAGGACTGAAGGAACCGCAGTAGATGCCGACTCTCTTCATCCTATTCTTCGCTGCGATAGATCGGGGTGTTGAACTTGTGCGCTGCCTTTTTGTGCAGGACTTCGATCTTTTCCTTTTCGTCTTCATCAACCTCTTCCCCTTTGATGACCTTACCGATATCGGCGTACTTCACGCCGAGCTTGTCCTCGTCGCTGAGGCCGGAGATGCCGTCATCCGGTGTCCTGTACAGAACCTTCTCCGGTACACCCAGCACTTCGCCGACCTTGATGACCTCATCGACCGTCAACGAATAGATCGGCGCGATGTCGTAGACCGAGTCGCCGCCCTTGGTGAAATAGCCGACGTAGAGCTCGCAGGCATTGCTGGTCCCCGGAACGATATAGGTGCCCCCGCGCGTCGCCGACAGCAGGGCCGCCATGTAGTAGACGCTCGCCATGCGAAGGCGGGGCTTGAGGTTGATGTCGGAATTTTTGAGCTCCTCGTCTGAAAAGTCGCCAAGCTTCGACGTTTCCGCCTTGAAGGCATCAAAGACATTAGTCAGGTCGATGTTCAAGAGCTCAAAGCCGAACTTTTCGGCAACGAGCTTCGCATCCGCCGCATCCGCATCCTTGGAATGGCAAGGCAGCGTCAGTCCGACTACGTTTTCCGGACCCAGAGCCTTGCACATGATGCCGGCAACGACCCCTGAGTCCTTGCCGCCCGAGATGCCCAGGACTGCACCTTTCAGATTGTTTTTTTGATAATAGTCGCGGACAAATTCCACGATCCTCTCTGTTTCCTTAACTGCATCAATCATTTTTTGCCACCTCATTGTTCATACGCCAGTCGATGCTTCTTAGCAGATAGTCCACATAGTCCTGATTCTGACACATGGACTTGCCTTCCACATCGGAAATCTTGGCCACATCCTGGCCATTGCACTTGGTCACCTTCATGACGATGTTCAGCGCCCTGATCGAAGTATCGTTGGACAGATAGGTCCCGATACCGAAGGCCACCTTGCATTTGTCCTTGAAGTAACGGCAGAGTTTCGTTGCCTTTTCAAAATCCAGACTGTCGGAGAAAAGGAGCGTCTTTGTCAAAGGATCGACGCCGAGTTTCCTATAGTGTTCCAGCATCTTGTCGCCCCATTCGAAGGGATCGCCGCTGTCATGGCGCACGCCGGAGAACAGCGTCGCGAAAGTCAGACGGAAGTCCCGTAAGAAGCAGTCCGTCGTGATCGTATCGGTCAGCGCTGTGCCGTTCAGGACGCCGTATTCCTTGACCCAGGCGTTGAGCGCGTAGTAGTTGGAGTAGGCCGGGTTGTGCTTGTGATCACCCTGGCCAACGCACATGATCCACTCGTGGGCCATCGTACCCACCGGAGTCAGATCGTATTTCTTAGCCAGATAGACGTTGGAAGTGCCTACATAGCGCGACAGCGGATTCTTGTATTCCTTCAACAGTCTGACGATGTAGTCCTGTGCCTCATAGGAGAGCCTGCGGCGCAGTCCGAACTCGGAGAAGGAACCCAGTTCGTATTCACCGCTTTCGATCTTCTCGCATTTCGCCCTTGCCCGATCCTTGAACTCTTCGAAGAGTTTGTCGTAATCGTAGGTCATGCGGAAGTATACTTCGTTGATGATGGCCAGCGTCGGCACTTCATACATGGAGGTATTCAGCCAGGTGCCGGTCGTCTGCACATGCAGGTGTCCCTGTTTATCCAGCTCGATCGAATAGTCATCATAGCGGGGCTTCCACAGCCTCAGAAAATCGACATAGCTTCCCTTGATCCAGCGGATGCTGTTGAGATACGCCAGTTCATCCTCGCTGAAACGCAGGTTGCAATACAGACGGATCTGACGCCTGATCTCGTTTACGATCTCCTTTGTGAAGACCACATCCTCGTTCCGGCACTTGAAAGACCAGGTCGTCTTGTAGTCCGAAAACTGATGATAGATCGCCTGCCCCATTGAAAACTTGTACAAATCATTCTCCAGCAGAGATTTGATTATCTGTTCCATAAAGACTCCTTCTTGATATTCTGTTTCGTTCCTTATTATTATAATAGAGCGCAGAAGGATAGACAAATGATGTCGGAAAATGACATTTTGGCACGACTGAGTCCGTGAACTTTAAAAATATGCATAAAATATGCATTTTCCGCTTGATTTCGCCCTTCTCTTTTGATAAGATGATAAGGCTGACGGATCCGAGAGGATCCATAATTAAGTCAGATATTTGGCACACCTGATAAAGTGTGCATAGGAAAGAAAGGAGATTATATGCCAACAATCAATCAGTTAGTAAGAAAAGGCAGAACTGCGAGAACTTTCAAGTCAAAGGCACCGGCTTTAAATAGAGGCTACAACTCATTGAAGAACCGTCCGATCAACCTGTCTTCTCCGCAGAAGAGAGGCGTCTGCACCCGTGTCGGTACAATGACCCCGAAGAAGCCGAACTCAGCTTTGAGAAAGTACGCCCGTGTCCGTTTATCCAACGGTATGGAAGTTACAGCCTACATTCCGGGTATCGGACACAACCTGCAGGAACACTCCGTCGTTATGATCCGTGGCGGCCGTGTCAAGGACCTTCCGGGTGTTCGTTATCACATCATCAGAGGAACGCTGGACTGTGCCGGAGTCGACAACAGAAAACAGGGCCGTTCCTTATATGGCGCCAAAAAGCCTAAGTAAGACATGAAAGGAGATTAAAAATGCCAAGAAAAGGACATATTGCGAAACGAGATGTATTGGTAGACCCGATCTACAATTCCAAACTTGTGACACGTTTAATCAACAAGATCATGTTAGATGGTAAAAAAGGTGTCGCTCAGAACATCCTCTACAATGCATTTGATATCGTAGAAAAGAAGACAGGCTCACAGCCGATGGAAGTATTTGAAAAAGCATTGGACAATGTCATGCCTGAACTCGAACTGAAATTAAGAAGAGTCGGTGGTGCCAACTACCAGGTTCCGGTTGAAGTCTCTGACGAAAGAAGACTGACGCTGGGTCTCAGATGGATCGTCAACTACTCCAGATTGAGATCTGAAAAGACGATGGAACAGAGACTGGCAGCTGAAATCATCGACGCATCCAACGGTGTCGGACAGTCCGTCAAGAAGAAGGACGACACCCACAAGATGGCAGAAGCCAACAAAGCATTTGCACATTATCGCTGGTAATTCGCTAGAAAGGAGATACACGTTATGGCACGTCAATATGCTTTAGAAAATACTAGAAATATTGGCATCATGGCGCACATCGATGCAGGCAAGACGACCTGTACCGAAAGGATTCTCTTCTTTACCGGAAAAACACACAAAATCGGTGAAACACATGACGGCGCAAGCCAGATGGACTGGATGGAACAGGAACAGGAGAGAGGAATCACGATCACTTCGGCCGCGACGACCACTTTCTGGCCCGGTTCCCGCAACCAGCTTCCCAAGACCAGGATCAACATCATTGACACCCCGGGACATGTCGACTTCACGGTCGAAGTCGAGCGTTCTCTGAGAGTTCTCGATGGTGCGGTCACGGTTCTGGATTCCAAGGCAGGTGTCGAACCGCAGACGGAAACAGTCTGGAGACAGGCTTCCACTTATGGCGTACCAAGGATCGTCTTCGCCAACAAGATGGACGCTACGGGTGCTGACTTCATGATGTCAGTCAACTCGATCGGCGACAAGCTCGCAGCCAAAGCGGCGGCGATACAGATGCCGATCGGAGCTGAAAACTCATTCCGCGGCATTATCGACCTGGTAGAAAGAAAACAGTACATGTATCCCAATGATCAGGGAACAGACATCGTCTGTACTCAGATCGAGGAACAGTATGCCGATGAAGCGGAAGTCATGCGAAGCGAACTGATCGAAAAGCTCTGCGATTATGATGATGAACTGATGGAAGTCTTCCTTGATGGAAAGGATCCGGACATCTCCTTAATCAAAGCGGCGATTCGTAAGGCCGTCCTGACATCGGAATTCTTCCCGGTGCTCTGTGGCTCAGCCTACAAGAACAAGGGCATTCAGCTCTTGCTGGACGCGATCGTTGAATACCTCCCCTCTCCGCTGGATGTTCCGGCGATCAAGGGGGTCAACCGCTTCGGCGAAGAAGCCGAAAGACACGCGAGCGATACGGAACCCTTCGCGGCACTGGCCTTCAAGGTCATGACCGATCCGTTTGTCGGCAGACTCACCTACTTCAGAGTCTACTCAGGCGTTGCGAAAGCCGGGTCCTACGTGCTCAACGCAACAAAGGACTACAAGGAAAGATTCGGCAGAATCGTCCAGATGCACGCAAACCATCGCGCGGATATCGAAGAAGTCGATGCCGGCGATATCGCAGCAGCCGTCGGATTAAAGAATACGACGACCGGCGATACGCTCTGCGATGAGAAACATCCGATCATTCTGGAATCGATGATCTTCCCTGAGCCGGTCATTCAGATGTCGGTCGAACCCAAGACAAAGGCCGATTCCGACAAGATGGATGCGGCGCTCGCCAAACTGGCCGAGGAAGACCCGACCTTCAGAACGTATACGGACGAAGAGACCGGACAGACGATCATCGCCGGAATGGGCGAACTTCATCTGGACATCATCGTCGACCGTATGAAGCGCGAATTCAAGGTCGAATGCAATGTCGGCAAACCGCAGGTCGCCTACCGTGAAACGATCAGGAAGGCAGCGGATTGCGAAGGCCGTTTCGTCAGACAGACAGGCGGCAGAGGCCAGTACGGTCACGTCTGGATCAGATTCGAGCCGAACGAAACCGGTAAAGGATTTGAATTCATCGATGCCGTTGTCGGCGGTACGGTTCCCAGGGAATACATCAAGCCGACAATGGAAGGTTTAAAGGCAGCACTGGATAACGGTCTGATCGCCGGCTATCCGGTCGTTGACATCAAAGCGACACTGTTTGACGGTTCCGCCCACGAGGTCGACTCTTCGGAGATGGCCTTCAAGACGGCCGCCAGTCTGGCTTTGAAGGAAGCAGCCAAAAAATGTGATCCGGTCATTCTCGAACCCGTTATGGATGTCGAGATCACCGTTCCGAGCGAGTACCTCGGTACCGTCATGGGCGACGTCACAAAACGCCGCGGTCACATCAAAGATCAGGAAGAAAGAGGCAATGCGGTGGTCATCCGCGCATTCATCCCGCTGTCCCAGATGTTCGGTTATGCAACCGACCTGAGGTCCAATACACAGGGTCGCGGAAACTACATGATGCAGATGGATCATTACGATGAAGTACCCGCTTCGATCGCCGATGAAATTGCCAAGAAAAACACCCGATAGCAATTGCTAAATAGAGTGTTTTATCTTAAAATAGTATTGTTAAAATTTAGGAGGAAAGAATTTTAGATGGCAAAAGAAAAGTTTGACCGTTCGTTAGAACACGTCAATATCGGTACTATCGGTCACGTTGACCATGGTAAAACAACTTTAACCGCTGCTATTACGAAGAGATTAGCAGAAAAGGGTCAGGCCGAATTCAAGGCTTACGACCAGATCGATGGAGCCCCTGAAGAGAAGGCTCGTGGTATTACGATCAACACAGCTCACGTTGAATATAAGACTGACAAGAGACACTACGCTCATGTCGACTGCCCGGGACACGCTGACTATGTCAAGAACATGATCACCGGTGCTGCGCAGATGGATGGTGCAATCCTGGTTGTTGCTGCAACTGATGGACCGATGCCCCAGACTCGTGAACATATCCTGTTAGCCAGACAGGTCGGTGTTCCTTACATTGTTGTATTCCTCAACAAGTGCGATGCAGTTGATGATCCTGAACTGATCGACTTAGTCGAAATGGAAGTCAGAGAACTGCTCGACGAATACGGATTCGACGGCGACAACACTCCGGTTATCCGCGGTTCTGCATTAAAGGCTCTCGAAGGCGATCCTGAAGCTCAGGTTGCAATCGACGAACTGATGGATGCATGCGACACCTACATTCCTTCTCCTGCAAGAGAAATGGACAAGCCGTTCCTTATGTCTGTAGAAGACGTCTTCACGATCTCCGGTCGTGGTACCGTTGCTACAGGTAGAGTTGAGCGTGGTGTTGCTCACCTGAATGACCCGGCTGAAATCGTCGGTTTAAGAGAAACGAGAAACACTGTCATCACCGGTCTTGAAATGTTCCACAAGCAGCTGGATCAGGCAGAAGCCGGCGATAACATCGGTGCATTACTCCGTGGTATCAACAGAAACGAAGTTGAAAGAGGACAGGTCCTTGCAAAACCGGGTTCCGTTACTCCTCATACGCAGTTCACCGCTCAGGTCTACGTTCTGACCAAGGAAGAAGGCGGCAGACATACTCCGTTTGTTGCCAACTATCGTCCGCAGTTCTATTTCCGTACAACCGACGTTACCGGTATCGTCAAGGAATTAGGCGGCGCCGAAATGGTTATGCCTGGTGACCACGTCGAAATGACTGTCGAACTGATCGCTCCGATCGCCATCGAAGAAGGAACCAAGTTCTCTATTCGTGAAGGCGGCAGAACTGTCGGTTCAGGTTCCGTTACCAAGATCATCAAATAATTACTGACTGATTGTAATGATAAAAACCTTCCGGAAACGGAAGGTTTTTTTGGCGATTTAAATAAACGTGGGGATTTTAAAGGTTAACGCCTTTAAATAAACATGGGGTTAAACGCCTTGATGAGAATCAAAGACCGAAAGGAGTTCTACTCCGATCGGTCTTTTCTCTTTGGGAAGATCCTCTTCACGGTGTTGGGAAGCTTCTCTTCGGAATAGGTCTCATAATAGTTCTCGCAATACATGGCTCTGTTCCTGAACCTGTCGAAATTGGAATATCCGTTGGCCAGAGCGATCATCTTCTTGATGTAGGAGTTCTTTCCCTCGATCTTTCCGTTGGAGAGCCTGACAGTCTTTCCGCTGTGACTTGTGTACAGGATGAAGGAATTGGCGATCTCTTCCTTCCAGCCGTCCAGCGTCGAAGCGACAGAGACAAGACACTGGTTGCCGGAAAGGAAACATTCCCTGACATACCTCTCTATGTATTCCAGGGCCTCATCTCTTGTATATTCGCGCCACCACTGATTGAAACAGCGGTATCGGTAAATCTGCTTATAGGCTTCCGTGAGCTCCGGATCGATCCTAAGGATCATGTTCAGGTAGTCCGCATCATTGACCAGACAGTGAAAATGTTTTGAATGATGGTATTCCTCGTTCAGATCCTCCTTATACAGGACGTAATTCTTGTGTTTCAGAAGATAGTACTCATCCAGGCGCTTGCTGTCCTCAAATCTTCTCATGATCTTTCTTCTGAGCTTCTCCAGCTCGTCGTTCATCATCTTGATCACATGAAAGGAGTCGATGCAGACCGTGACATTCCTGAAGCGCCTTGAAATGACGTCCTTATATATACCGTTCATGTCCATGGTCACATACTTCACTCTGCTTCTTTCCGCCTGTGGTATATACTTGAAGTAGTCCAGAAGCCTGTTCTTGTGCCTTGACCTCAGGATATCAAGTATCTCACCGTTGAGTCCCAGGATCATGAAGGCATACTTGTTTCTGGAGTGCCTGGAGAAGTAGAACTCGTCGACACTGATCACTTCTCTCAGGCTTTTTCTTTCGATCTGAACATGGGTATCGAAGATCTCCATCACCTTGGTCGGGCTTATCCCGTATCTTTCCGCCACCTCCAGATAGGTGTGGTTGTATCTTTTCAGCTCCTCCAGTATCCTTGCGGTCACGTGTTCAGAGAGGATCTTCTCATCAAGAGTGAAGGGATTGTCCTCGTAGAAGGTCTTCCCGCATCCGCATTTCAGTCTTCTGGCCGAATAGAATATGATCTTCTTCTCATCATGGATGATCCTTTTTCGGATCAGATCCTTCGCAGCCGTTACAAACCTTCCGCAGACAGGACATCTTCCTCCCTTATTCTTCAGAGTCACATAGTAGTAAGTGCTGCCGTCTTCCTTTCTGACCATTTTGAATTTCTTTACGTCCTTTTCATACAGACCGGTATCAGGTATTATTTCAGCTTCCATACATAGAGAAACCTCCTGATAAAACTATATAAAAAGATCTGTCATCATCATCATCTGACAGATCTATAAAGAAAATCCCCATGTTTATTTAAAGGCGTATATCAACCCCATGAATATTTAAATATCCGTTTTTTTGTTTTTCTGTTCTATAATTGAAGTATGCTGATCAGAATATTAATCATCATCATTGTCTTCTATCTGATTGCCATCTATCCGGATACCTCCCGCAAGTCAAAGATGGCTCCATATGAAAAGCGTTTTATCGCCCACCGCGGTCTTTTCGACAATAAGGCCATCCCGGAAAACTCCCTTCCTGCTTTCCGCAAGGCTGTCGCAAATCATTACGGCATTGAACTGGATCTGCAGCTGACCAAAGACGACAGACTGGTCGTCTTCCATGACAATACGCTTGAAAGGATGACCAGCGTCAGCGGAAACCTGAGAGATTTCACTTATGAACAGTTGCAGGATCTGAGTCTGCTGAACACCTCTGAAAAGATTCCCCTTTTCTCCGATGTCCTGAAGGTCCTTCATCCCGATACGCCGCTGATCATCGAGATCAAGGGCGAATACCGTCCGATCGAGACCGTCATGAAAGCCGTTGAAGAGACCAGAGACTACAAGGGTCTCTACAACATGGAGTCCTTCAATCCTCAGATCATCCGTTATCTTCGAATGAATGAACCCCAGATCGTCCGCGGCCAGCTCTCCTACAACTATCTCGCCGACCCTGAGCGCCTGTTCAATATACCGCTGTCTTTCATGCTGAGCTATCTCATGTTCAACATCTACACCCGGCCGGATTACATCGCCTATGATACTCTTTCATCATCCAACCTCTCCTTTCAGATCATTTCAAAACTCTTCAAGGCGGAATGCGTTGCCTGGACAGTCAATTCCAAGGAAGAGTTCGAAGAAAAAAAGCACCTCTATCAGTGCTTCATTTTCGATTCCTATATTCCCGATAACGACGATCTGATCCGGCGCAGCGCATAGGATCGGATACTTCCCTCTTTCTCAGTCAGATCCTATGACTTTGTCAGGATCGTTTCATAGAGAAAGAGTTTTTTATTTGCGCTTTTCTGATTCTCAATCTTCTGACTCATAAAGCCCCTTTGCATAGTCAAAGAAACCGTGGAATCCATCCAGCGACATTGCACCGTTGCTGTAACAGCTGAAATGGCCATCCGGATCGATGATATAGCTTGTCGGATAGGAAGAGATGCCGCAGTAATAGAAGAGCACGCCCTCTTCGTCGATGATCAGAGGAACTTTCAAATCGTTTTCTTCGAGGTATTTCGTAATGTCATCCATACCGTTGTTCTCATTTAAAGGCGACATGACGATGTAGCACTTCGCAAGATTCTCTTCCGCAAACTTTTCAAGTTCCGGAAGTTCCATCTCGCAATACTGACACCAGGTCGCCGAGAAATTGAGCAGGATGTACTCGCCGTTATGATCGGCGAGCTTCACAGTGTTTCCTTCGCCGTCCTTGAATTCGTAATTGATCAGATAGGCACCAATGTCTTCTTTTGACGTATCGCTCTGCAGAGTCTTGGCGGTATTGATCTTTACGGCAGCCGTTTTGATCATATAGCAGCCAAACAGGATCAGCACGATACCGGCGATCTTTGAAATATAGGAGACGATCTTCCTGTTTCTGCTGATGAAATTCAGCACCGCATCGGTGAAAAGCCCGGTGATCAGAAACGGCAGAACGAGACCCAGTCCGTAGGACACCAGATGCAGATATCCTTCCGAAGAAGTCGATGCCATAAGCAGTGCGTTGCTCAGCATCGGTCCGATGCAGGGCGACCAGCCAAGGGAAAAGAGGAAGCCCAGGAGGAAGGCTTTGAAACAGTTCATCTTTTCCAGCTTCAGTTCGACCTTCGGACGCAGCTCTCTGTTGAGAAGATCGATGTGGATAATGCCCAGTTCATGCAGACCAAAGATGATCAGCAGAATGCCGCCGATAATTGAAATGACCTCATTATAGGTCTCCAGAAAGGCAGAGACAAAATTCAGGGAAACGCCCAGCAGGACAAAAGTCAGGCAGATGCCAAGCACAAAGAAAAGTGTCGTCAGGAACACTTTCCCGGTCTGATAATGGACATTGCCGTCTTCATCAACCGTCCTGTTGTCCCCTGCCAGATAGGACATGTACAGGGGGATCAGCGGTAAGACACAGGGTGAGAAGAAAGACAGAAGCCCTTCCGAAAATGTAGCAGCCAATAGTTTCAGATTCATATTATTTCAGGAAGATCAGGATCACGATACCCATCAGCACGCGATAGATGCCGAAGATCGTTAATGTATTTCTGCGTATGTAATTCAGGACATAGCGGATCATGAAAAGCGAGACGGCGAACGCGAAGATACATCCCGTCAGCAGGGTTGCAATCTCATAAAAGGAGACGGCAGCCGAGAATCTCAGGATCTTCATAATACCGGCACCGATGATCATCGGGATCGCCAGTTCATAGCTGAACTCGGTCGCTGCCGGACGGCAGATGCCCATAAGCAAAGCCGCAATGATCGTCGCACCCAAGCGTGAGACGCCCGGGAAGATCGCGGCGAGAACCTGGACAAGGCCGATGATGAACGCCTGCAGGAAAGTGATCTGTCTGATCGAAGCGACCGTAAAGTTCTTCCCTTTCATCCTCACTTCCACAGCGATCAGAATGATGCCCACCAGAATGAAGGCGACACCGATGATAATCATCTCGTTTT
>Ga0129307_1002929_pt1 | contig 11894 bp, 5 predicted proteins | sample P1105metagenome_FD_94437 | JGI IMG/M metagenome (GOLD analysis project Ga0129307, IMG submission 94437) | Capybara group fecal microbial communities from Wisconsin, USA - P1105 metagenome | ecosystem: Host-associated > Mammals > Digestive system > Large intestine > Fecal | place: USA: Wisconsin... | reverse complement strand
CCACTGTAGTATTTGAATCCATCTGTCTAACGTTCTTGTTTATATGCTGCAAATTTAGCATTTTCTCAGGACATACGCAAGGATTTTAGCATAAAAATCAGTCGTTTGCACTAACATAGCCTTTTCTTTACACTTTGTTAAGTTAATTAATGTTAAATATATTTATGGTGGAGTATAAGAAATGAATATATGTTGTATATTTGCAACGAGAAAAGTGAATATAACACCTTTGGTTTCAGATTTGAAGTTGATGTAGGGCTGATGGTGCTGCATAACGACAGTATGGAAGGACACATCATGATTGAACCAAATAATAAAGGTCTTTACATATCTGTGACTATAGGGTTGCTTTATGACGGATATTTTATGATAATCCTACGTCGGATAGGATTATTTCAGGGGGGTGGCCTTAACATAGGCTGCTCCCCTCATCGTTTATGAATACATCCTTTGGGAAAAGCAAATTCCCCCATCCCTGGAGCAGGGGTGGGGGAGGTGGGGTTTCATTTCAATGACACGGTTCAACAAGACTTGCAGGGAGCCCAGGGCTTGAGCTGCTTGAAGAAGTCGTTGCCCTTGTCGTCAACAAGGATGAAGGCGGGGAAGTCCTCCACCTGGATTTTCCAAATGGCCTCCATGCCTAATTCAGGATATTCCACGCACTCGATGGACTTGATGCTCGACTGTGACAAGACTGCCGCCACGCCGCCGATGCTTCCCAAATAGAAGCCGCCGTGCTTCTTGCAGGCATCGGTGACGACCTGTGAGCGGTTGCCCTTGGCAATCATCACCAACGAGGCGCCATGGTCCTGGAACTCGTCCACGTAGGGGTCCATGCGGTTGGCTGTCGTCGGACCCATGGAGCCGCAGGGATAACCCTCCGGTGTCTTGGCCGGTCCGGCGTAGAGGATGGGATGGTCTTTGAAATAGGATGGCATCTCCTCGCCGGCGTCCAAGCGGGCCTTCAGCTTGGCGTGGGCGATGTCGCGGGCCACGATGATGGTGCCCTTCAGGTTGACGCGGGTGCTGACGGGGTATTTCGTCAGTTCGGCACGCACGGCGTCGATGCCCTTGTCAAGGTCGATGACGATGCCTTGGGCACCCTCTCCTGGCTTGCAGTATTCTGCCGGGATGAGTTCCGTGGGATTGTCGTCCATCTTCTCCAACCACACGCCGTCGGCGTTGATCTTTGCCTTGATGTTGCGGTCGGCGGAGCAGGAGACGCCCATGCCGATGGGGCATGAGGCTCCGTGCCGTGGCAGGCGCACCACGCGGATGTCGTGAGCCAGATGCTTGCCTCCGAACTGTGCTCCCAAGCCAATCTTTTGTGCTTCGACGAGCAACTTGGCCTCCAAGTCCACGTCGCGGAAGGCACGTCCCGTCTCGTCGCCCGTGGTGGGCAGGTTGTCGTAATACTTGATGCTCGCCAATTTCACGGTGAGCAGGTTCTTCTCGGCGGAGGTGCCGCCGATGACGAATGCGATGTGATAGGGTGGGCAGGCGGCGGTGCCGAGCGACTTCATCTTCTCCACCAAGAAGGGGAGGAGCGTGCCCTCGTTCTGGATGGTGGCTTTCGTCATGGGGTAGAAGTAGGTCTTGTTGGCCGAACCGCCACCCTTGGCCACCATCACGAAACGGTATTCCATGCCCTCCACGGCCTCGATGTCTATCTGGGCGGGAAGGTTGCAGCGGGTGTTCACCTCGTCGTACATGTTCAGGGCGGCGTTCTGCGAATAGCGCAGGTTGTCCTGGGTGTACGTGTTGTAAACGCCGAGGCTCAATGCTTCCTCGTCCTCAAAGCCCGTCCACACTTGCTGGCCTTTCTCACCATGGATGATGGCCGTGCCAGTGTCTTGGCAGAAGGGCAGCACGCCCTTGCAGGAGACCTCTGCGTTGCGCAGGAACTGCAGGGCGACATATTTGTCGTTCTCGCTGGCCTCGGGGTCGTTCAGGATGGCTGCCACTTGCTCGTTGTGCTCGCGGCGGAGCATGAACTCCACGTCGTGGAAGGCTTGCTGTGCGAGCAGCGTGAGGGCCTCCTTGCTCACTTTGAGCATCGGGTGACCCTCGAAGTCGCCCACGCTGACGCCCTCTTTGGTCAGGAGGCGGTACTCGGTTTTGTCTTCGCCCAGTTGGAACATGGGTGCGTACTTGAATGCGGGTGTTGTTGCCATAATGTTTGATGTTATAGGTTAAGGTTTCTAATAGCCGAAAATCTCTTCTGTCGTGAGTAGGTGCACGGGGCCGATTTTCTTCAGACTCTCCATGTCAAGCTCCTTGGGGTCGCCCAGGATGATGTATTTGTAGGGCTTGCGTACCATGTTCTTCTGCTCGAAGTCAACGATGTCCTGGAGCGTGACCGAGGGCAGGGCCTTGTAGATGCGCTCGCTCAAGTCGAAGTCGAAGCCATGCTTCTTTGCATTGTAGTAGGCATTGAGGACGGAGAACTTCGTGGTGCGGGCGGTCTGCAGGCTCTTCATCGCACTTTGCTTGGCGATGTCGAAAGCCGACTGGCTCTGCGGGATGGTGTCGAGGATGCTGTTGAACACGTTGATGCAGTCCATCATCTTGTCGTTTTGGGAGACGATGTAGGTGATGTAGTTTTCGGAGTGCTTGGGGCGGGGCAGCGAGGTGTACTGGGCCATGGCGCTGTAGGCCAGGCCGCGGCTCTCGCGCAACTCCTGGAAGACGATGGTGTTCATACCGCCGCCGAAATACTCGTTGAACATCATTTTCACCGGGGTCTCCTCGAGGCTGAAGGGCTTGCCCTCGTTGTGGTATTGCACCATGTAGATGTTCTTTGCCTCGTAGGGGGCGATGTAAACCTCGTTGGTGGGTGTGAGTTGCTCGGTATATTCCTTGCCCGGGGTGACGGGGGTGAGCTTCTTGGGGGTCTTGTGCAGCTTCGACACGGTCTTGTCGAGGGCTTCAAGGCTCATGGGGCCGTAGTACATCACGGTGTGCTCCACGTTCTTCAGGTTGGAGATGAGGTCGAGGAAATGCTGCGGCTCGGCGGCGTTGAGCTCCTTGATGCTCCGCATGTTGAGCTGGGGGTTGTAGGGACCGAAGGCCACATAGTTGCGGAGGGCGCTGAAATTGGAACTTTGGTTCTTCTTGCTGTCCTCACGGCTCTTGGCCAGGAGGCTCACATACTGCGACCATGACTCCTTGTCGGCCTTGGCGTTTTGCAGGAGGTTTTCGAGAAGTGCGAGGGCTTCGGGCATCTTCTCGCTCAAGCCGGTGAGGGAGATGGTGGTGGTGTAGCTGCCCACATTGACGCTGTAGTCGCAGGCAAGTTCGTAGAAAGCCTGCTTCACCTCGCTCACGCTCTTCTTGTCGGTGCCGATGTATTCCAGGTAGCTGGGACCGTAGTCGAGGTCCTTGTCGTTCTCGTTGCCAAGGTCGTACCTGAAGGAGAGTGTGAAGAGGCCGTCCTCGTCGTTGTATTTGTAGAGGAGGGGCAGCCCTCGCTTCGTCTTTCCCACGGTGAGGTCTTTCTTGAAGTCGAGGAACCGGGGCTGGATGGGTTTGACATACGTGTTTTTGATGTCGTTGAGGAACTGGCTGCTGAGGTCTCGGTTGGTGGGGATGGGGGTGATTTCGGGCTTCTCGATTTTCACCTGGGTGCTGTCGGTGCCGGTGCGCTTGTAAACGCATACGTAGTTGTCGCCGAAGTAGCGGTTGGCGAAGTCCACCACGTCTGTCTTCGTTATCTTGGAGATGCGCTCGATGTAATGGGCCACGTCGCTCCACTCTTGCTCGTTGATGAAGGCGTCCACCATGAGGCTGGCGCGGTTTTCGTTGCTTTGAAGCGAGCGGTAGAAATTGAGCTTGGCGTTGTTGACGACGGCAGGGATGAGCTTGTCGTCAAACTCACCGCGCTTGAGCTTGCCCATCTCCTCGAGCAGCAGCGAGCGAACTTCCTCCAATGTCTGGTTGTCCTTCGGATAGCCGTAGAGAACGAAGGGGGAGTAGTCGGACATCTCGTCGGCGAAGGCACCCGCGCCCATCAGCTTCATCTTCTGTTCCAGGTCGATTTCAAAGAGGCCGCACTTGCCGTTGGCCAATACGCTGCTGATGATGTTGAGCGTGTCGATTTGACCGCTGTTGGCTCGGCCGAAGCGCCAGCCCATCATGAGGTATTCGGCCTCCTGGCCCACCACGGTGGTGTCTTGCGGGGTGGTGATGGGTGCCAATGGCGCAAACTGAGGGATGACGAGGTTGTCGCTGCGACGCCAGGTGCCGAAATACTTGTCGATGATGGCAATCACCTCGTCGGGGTCGAAGTCGCCGGCCATGCAGATGGCAACGTTGTTGGGAACGTAGTAGCGGCGAAAATAGTTCTTGATGTTGGTGATTGACGGGTTCTTCAGGTGCTCCTGCGTGCCGATGGTGGTTTGGGTGCCGTAAGGGTGTGTGGGGAACATCTTGGCGTAGAGAGCCTCCCAAATCTTTCTCTGGTCTCTCGCCATGCCGATGTTCTTCTCCTCATACACGGCCTCCAACTCGGTGTGGAAGCCGCGAATCACCATGTTTTGGAAGCGGTCGGCCTGCACGCGTGCCCACTTCTCGATTTCGTTGGAGGGGATGTTCTCCACGTAGCAGGTGACGTCGTTGCTCGTGTAGGCATTGGTGCCTTCGCTGCCGATGCTCGACATGAGTTTGTCATACTCGTTGGGAATGAAATATTTGGCGGCGAGTTGGGATACGCTGTCGATTTCGTGGTAGGCTTGGCGGCGGGCGGCGGGGTCGGTGAGGGTGCGATACACCTCATAGCGTGCCTCGATGTCGTCCAGGTAGGGGGCTTCGGCATCCGGGTCGGTGACACCAAACTGCCGCGTGCCCTTGAACATGAGATGCTCCAAGTAGTGCGCTAAGCCGGTGGTCTCCGCCGGGTCGTTGCGAGAACCGGTTTTCACGGCGATGTTGGCTTGCAGGCGCGGCTTCTCCTTGTTGACGGAGAGATACACTTTCAAGCCGTTGTCGAGGGTGTAGATGCGGGTGTGGGTGGGGTCGTTGGGGATGGTGGCATACTTGTAGTCCTTGGCGGTGGCCGGCAGGAAGGTCAGGGCCAAGAGCAATGCCGGTAACAGGTTTCTTGTCATGGTTTTGGTTTTTGTGGATGCCTGGGCCGGGCATTCCGGCCCAGGCTCTTCTCTCATTCAAATTTGTTCTCGTTTTCAAATTCCATTTCCTTGTCCAACTGGCTGAGGAAGTTGTCGAGCACCTCGCGGTCCACGTCGCCAAGGGTGTATTCCTTCTCGGCGTCTTTGCGGATTTCGGAAATCCATGTGCGGCGGGCGGTGATGTAGTCTTGGTGGATGCGTTCGGCATCTTCCTCGGTGAGGGTCTCCAGGCCGTAGTATTCCAGGATGAGCTGGTAGGTGTAGGTCCAGCGGTACTCTTTGTAGTTCTCGTGGATTTCTGAGAAGCGGTCGAGGATGTCGTAGATGTCGATGATGGTGCCGTTCTTGATGTCTTCCACCAAGCGGTTCTCCTCGGTTTCGGGCAGCAGGAGGCCGGAGAGGTCGTTCCACTTGCCGGTGCCGATGGGGCTCTTGGGCAGTTCGAGCTTGTGGCGTTTCAGCACGGCTCCCATGTAGATGCGCAGGGCCATGTCGTAGAGCTCGATGCCGGAGCGAAGGTGGCTGGCCTTGATGACGTATTCGTGGTAGTTGTAGGTGGAGACTTTCTCGCCGGAGGCATCGCGAAGTTTCTCCAAGAGGCGCTTGCCCTCGATGATTTCGCTGGCGGAGAAGGGGCTGAGCCAGTCGAAATTGACGATGCTCTTCTGTCCGTTGCGCGGGCGTTTGTCGCGCTTGGGCCATTTCCGTATGTCGCGGTAGAGGCCCACGGTGGTGATGTTGCGAGCCGGGTTGAGGTACATGGTGTCTCCGTATGCGATGAGGTATGAGAACGGCAGGTTGCGCGTGTCGGGGTGGTACATGAGTTTTCCGAAGCAGACGGAGAAGGTGCCGATGTGTGCGGGCATGAGGATGTAGGCCCCGCTGGCGGTCTTCACGCCGCGCTCCAAGGTGCCATAGTGCATGGGTCCCATCTTGTAGGCGTGGTTGCTGAAATTGGTGGCCGAGCCGGCGTTGTAGAAGGAGAACATTCCTCCGATGAGCAGCGAACTCTTGTGGTGGCTGGCGGAGAAGGGACCGCAGAAGGCGGCGCAGGCCTCGCCGTTGGACATGAAGCTGTTGGCGAAGAAGATGCTGTTCTCCGCTGCGAAGCCGTTGGTGATTTTGCACGCTTCACCCACGAAGCAGTTCTCCAGCTTCACGCTGTTGAGGATGGAACTGCCGTCATAGATGATGGAGTTTTCGCAGATGACGCCGGAGCCGATATACACGCTTGCCTCCGGGATGCTCTTGATGGAGCAGTCGCTCAGTCGGCAGGCTCCGTTGATCTCGCAGTCGTCGTTGATGTGGGTGTTGGTGATTTCGCCCGTGTTGATGATTTTCACCCTGTCGCCGATGGTGCCGCGCTCTGGCACGCTGGCCTCCACCTCCTTGCGGATGAGGTCGAGGATGATGCCCATGAGTTGCTTGTCGCGGTAGTGGTTGACCATGAATGCGGCCAACTGGCTGGTGAGGCCGTCGAAGAGCATCACGTTGCCGTCGCCCACCTCGTTGAGCACGCTGATGAGGTTGCCCTCGCCGAAGGTGGCTCCCTCGGTCGTCTCTATCGTGTTGACGTTGCTGATGTAGCACTCGTCGCCCAAGGTGTAGTTGTTGATGAAGTTGCCGATGTTCTCTATCAAGCAGTTGTCGCCCATCGTCACGTTGCGAAGGGTGGTGCTCTTGATGCCGCAGTGCTTCACGAAGCCTTTGCTCACTTCGATTTCCTTCTCGAAGACGCCGAGTCGTATCTCGCCATAGAAGGAGGTGTTGCGGATGTAGATGGGGTCGAAGCCGTCTTTTACGGTCACCAGGTCCCAATCCTGGCATTTGCATCCTCTTGACTCGAGAATGGCGATTTCTTGGTTGGTAAGTTGTCTGTATTCCATATCATTGATGTGTTTTAGGTGTTTTCTTCTGTGGATTCCTCCAGTTCCTGGTCGTCGTCGGAGGGATAGAGGAAGTCGTTGTAGGGGTATTTCTGCACGTGCAGCTCCCGCACTCTTTTATATAAGGTGGAGCGCAGTTCGTCAATGTTGGTCTTCTCTTTGGCGGAGATGAAGATGCAGTTGTCGTTCATGCGTGCCATCCAGGTGCGGCGCAGTTCGTCGAGGGTGATGTTCTCCTTGGTGGGAGGAGTGAGGTCGTCGGGCTCTTTTTCCACCCAGTGGTAGGCGTCGATTTTGTTGAACACAATCATGGTGGGCTTGTCGCTGCAGCCCAGTTCGCCAAGTGTCTTCTCCACCACTTGTATCTGCTCCTCGAAGTCGGGATGTGAGATGTCCACCACGTGGAGCAGCAGGTCGGCCTCGCGGGTTTCATCAAGGGTTGACTTGAAGGAGTCCACCAAGTCGGTGGGCAGTTTGCGGATGAAGCCCACGGTGTCGGCAAGGAGGAAGGGGAGGTTGTCCACCACCACCTTGCGGACGGTGGTGTCGAGGGTGGCGAAGAGTTTGTTCTCGGCAAACACCTCGCTCTTGGAAAGGAGGTTCATGAGGGTCGATTTGCCCACGTTGGTGTAACCCACCAAGGCCACGCGGATGAGCCTCCCGCGGTTCTTGCGCTGCGTCGTCTTCTGCTTGTCGATTTCCACCAAGCGCTGTTTGAGCAGGGTGATGCGCTGCAGGATGATGCGGCGGTCCATCTCCAACTGGGTCTCGCCGGGGCCGCGCAAGCCCACGGAGCCTTTGCCGCCGCCGGAACCGGAGCCGCCGCCCTGGCGCTCCAGGTGGGTCCACAGCCGTTGCAGGCGTGGCAGCATGTAGCGGTATTGTGCCAGTTCCACTTGTGTCTTGGCATTGGCGGTCTGCGCACGCATGGCGAAAATGTCGAGGATGAGCGACGTGCGGTCGAGGATTTTCACTTTGAGCACTTGCTCGATGTTGCGCATCTGCTTGGCGGACAACTCGTCGTCGAAAATGACCATGTCTATCTCAAGGTCGGCCTCCTCCTCGCTCTTGATGCAGTCGCGAATCTCGTCCAACTTGCCCTTTCCCACGTAGCTCACCTGGCTTGGTGCATTGAGCCGCTGGGTGAAGCGTCGCACGGTGACGGCGCCGGCGGTGTCGGCGAGAAATTCCAACTCGTCGAGGTATTCCTTCGTCTTCGCTTCGTCTTGCTCTTTGGTGATCAGGCCTACCAGGATGGCGGTCTCGGCCTTCACTTCGGATATCACAAATTCTTTCATTTCTTCTTCTTGACTATGGCGAAAATGCACATTCCGCCAAATTTGGGGTAAAATTACTTATTTATGGGCAAAACGCAAAACAAATTGCGAAGTTTTTGGAAAAAATGCTTTTGGAGTTGGTTGGGCTGAGGAAAAAGAAGCCTTCTCCCACGCTTTTTGATGCCAAAAAGAGGGGTTGCTGTTTTACCTTTGTGGAAATGTTTTTGTCTATATGAGAAAGGCGTAACGTAAACGTTTGCGTGGAATTTCGCCAGCATTTTTCATCTTGATTTGATTTATATCAATTTTATGCTTACTTTTGCATCGCAAACCAAAATCGATTTTCAAAGACTTCATAACTACATAAGGACAAGCACTAGAACAATCAGGAATGAAAAATCCCGACGTGATGTCGGGATTTTTTCGTTTCGTTCGCTCTGCCTTTCTAAGAACGTTGGTAGATGGCATTTTCGGTATCTATTCAGCGACTATCATAAAACATAGATTTACCATATAATTCAACATTAATTGTTGCTCATAAGGGTACAAAAGTGGGGGATACTTGAGAAATTATACGTTAATTGTTGTCCATAGATATGCAAAATAAGGAGATTTGTTATGGTTGGTTTGTGTTTTGCAAAAAATTTTTGATTAATTCGTGGAAATTCGTGTTAAAAAAATATTCGCTGAATAGTCACCATTCTCGCCCCAAAAGAAAATTTTTCAAAAAAATCTTCTTTTTTTTCTTCCTTTTGTGGAAAATGATTACTTTTGCAAGAAATTGTCAACTTATTCGCTGAAAGAGTGTCAAAAATTTAAGTTTTTAACCCTTTTTGTGACAAAATGACAATTTGGAAAGATTACTATCTATCATTTTTTAATAAAATAAGATTATGAGACTGATTATTGAAAGCGACTATCAGAAAATGTCGAAATGGGCCGCAGAACACGTGATTGAGAAAATCAACGCATTCGGCCCCACACCAGAGAAACCATTTGTGCTGGGACTGCCCACCGGCTCATCGCCCGAGGGAATGTATGCCGAACTGGTGAAAGCTAACAAGGAGGGAAGGGTGTCGTTCAAGAACGTGCTCACCTTCAACATGGACGAGTATGTCAACCTCGCAGAGGACCACCCCGAGAGCTACCACTCTTTCATGGCGCGCAACCTCTTCGACCACATCGACTGCCCAAAGGAGAACATCCACATCCTCAATGGCAATGCTGAGGATTTGGCTGCTGAGTGCGCCAACTACGAGAAGATGATTGAAGAAGCAGGAGGCATCGACCTCTTCATCGGTGGCATAGGCCCCGACGGACACATCGCCTTCAACGAACCCGGCTCATCGCTCTCTTCCAAGACACGTGTCAAGACCCTCACCACGGACACCATCATCGCCAACTCACGCTTCTTTGACAACGACATCAACAAGGTGCCAAAGCTTGCACTTACCGTCGGCGTGGGCACCGTCATGGCAGCACGCGAGGTGATGATCCTCGTCAACGGCCACCACAAGGCTCGCGCACTGCAGGCTGCCGTGGAGGGGAGTGTCAACCACATGTGGACCATCAGCGCACTGCAGATGCACCAGCATGGCATCATCGTGTGCGACGAACCGGCCACCGACGAACTCAAGGTGGGTACTTACAAGTATTTCAAAGACATTGAGAAAGACAATCTCATCTAATCACAACATCACCATGAAGACGGGCGACTCAGAACGAGCCGCCCGTTTTCGTTGCGAACCAACGCCATTGGTTAACCATTCAGTGAATATCATAAAACATATAATTATACATTAATTGTTACTCATAAGGGTACAAAAGTAGGGGGGGACTTGAGTAATTATACGTTAAGTTGTCCATAGACATACGAAACAAGGATAATTATTATGATTGTTTTTTGTTTTTGTGAAATTTTGTATCTATTCAGCGAATCACCATTTTTATCCCTCCCCTCGTGGCAAGAATGTTTTTTCCCCTTTTTTTACCGCCCCTGGGCGTTTTATCAAGCATCGCGTTTCAGACTATTGGTCTGTAAAATCTTTTTATTCCTTTTATTTCTTTTTATCAGCGTCTTAGCGGTTTTTTTTCTTCTTGTTGTCAAGTATTTGTGCACACATTAACATTTGGAGTACGATAATAGCAGTTTCTCATATAATGGATAATGCGCAGTTGCGAGTGATGAAAAAAAAGAAAAATAAAAAAACGCTTCGCTTGATAAAAAGAATAAAAATTTTTGTCATTTGGGAAAACGCGGACGCTTGAAAAAAAATGCCAAGGCATGGAAAAAAAAGACATAAAAACAGGCAAATGATGGAACATAAAATCATGTTGTTGTTGGTGAGAGTTAATGTTTTCAACTCTACTCATCCCACAAAGAGAAACTTCAGTATAATTATATGTTTTATGTTATTCGCTGAATGGTTACGAAATTTTTGATTAATTCGTGGAAATTCGCGTTAAAAACATATTCGCAGAATAGTCACCGCCATGTTTTTTCATACAATTTTCCTAAGAAAAGCGCACCATTTCAAAAATTATCACTAATTTTACACCAAATTTCAAAAACACTCAAAACGAACAGCATATTTTTAGGATGTATATGAGAAAAACCATTCTTTTCGCATTCGCCGCCATCGCCTTGGTGGCAAAAGGGGCCGACAAAGCTACCGTGGCCTCGCCGGGAGGCAACTTGATAGTGAGCATCGACGTGGAGCAGGGAAAGCCGCGTTATCAGGTAGAGTGCCAAGGGAAAGTACTTGTCACCCCGTCGCCCATCGGCTTCGTGGCCGACATCGGCGACTTCTCCCAAAACCTCCGCTTGGAGGGCACACGCAACACAAAGGTGGAGAAGAATTACGCCCTCGCACAAGCAAAGGCATCCGACATCTATTTCAATGCCAACCAACTCGACCTCGACTTCATCAACGCTGAGGGTGGGAAGATGACCGTCAGCTTCGTCGTCTCCAACAACGATGTGGCCTTCAGATACACCATCTCAAGGCAGAAGAACGACAACCCCAAGTGTGCCGTCATCCTGCGGGAGGAGAGTGCTTTCAATTTCCCAGCGTACACCACCACCTTCCTCTGTCCGCAGATAGGCCCTTTCACAGGTTGGGAGCGCACCAAGCCTTCTTACGAGGAGGAATACACCGCCGACGCACCGATGACACAAAAGTCGCAGTTCGGACTGGGATATACGTTCCCGTGCCTCTTCCGCGTGGGCAACGACGGATGGGTGCTCGTCAGTGAGACGGGCGTGGGAAGCAACTACTGCGCTTCGAGGCTCGCCGACTACGAGCCGGGAAACGGTTACACCATCGCTTTCCCTGAGCAGGGGGAGTTCAATGGGATAGGCAGCGTCTTCCCCGGCATCCCCCTCCCGGGAAGCACGCCTTGGCGGACGCTCACCCTCGGCACCTCGCTCAAGCCCATCGTGGAAACAACCATACCCTTCGACCTCGTGGAGCCGCAATACCAACCGACAACTCCCTTCGCACCGGGAAGATACACCTGGAGCTGGCTCATCGGACAGGACAACTCCATCAACTATGACGACCAGGTGAGGTTCATCGACCTGGCAGGGGCCATGGGCTTCGAAT
>Ga0129307_1002927_pt1 | contig 11910 bp, 9 predicted proteins | sample P1105metagenome_FD_94437 | JGI IMG/M metagenome (GOLD analysis project Ga0129307, IMG submission 94437) | Capybara group fecal microbial communities from Wisconsin, USA - P1105 metagenome | ecosystem: Host-associated > Mammals > Digestive system > Large intestine > Fecal | place: USA: Wisconsin... | reverse complement strand
TGAGGGAAAGTTTAGGATGGATCATATTTGTGGTTTTGAATTTTGTAATTGCATTTTATTTGGTTTCCCTGGTGAGGCGTGGAGCTTTGTAGCAGGAGGTCAATCCTACGAGAATTACCTGAAGATGGATGTGGAAGTTTTGGGGCGTTGCGATATGGTGGTTGCCGGAAAGAATACGAGGCGGCGAAGGCTTTTGGTGTGAAAATAATTGAATTAGTTTGATGACGAAGGAAGGTGGTTCGTTGTGCCGCGGGGAAACCGGGATGCCGTATATATGCCGTACCATAGGGGCGACCGGATCGTTCGGTCGTTCGTCTGCAAGCAGTGCGGCCAGATTGTAAAAGTCGTCGGCCAGCACGATAGGCGGAGAAGCTTCTGTTCTTTTACATGCCAGCGGCGGTATTTTAGGCACCGGTACAGGAAGAAGGGCGAGCGGCTGCCGTGACGTCTTTGTAACCCCTGGTCTTAATGTCTTGAAAGGAGGTGGTTTATGGGATACAAGGTGTTTGTTGCACAATATATAGTGGTATACGATTTCGTAATACCACAAATTGTGTTGTTAGGGGTCTAATAGTAATTAACAATTTCTACTATCGTAGATCGTTGCATTTATCAACTTCAACTTCTACGTCTAATAGTAATTAACAATTTCTACTATCGTAGATGTCTTTCCTCGGCCAAGGCGTATGGTTGTCTAATAGTAATTAACAATTTCTACTATCGTAGATTCCGTTGTACCAAACCGATGTCCAAGAGTCTAATAGTAATTAACAATTTCTACTATCGTAGATATTAATTCAACTCTAACACATGTCCGGGGCTAAAAGTAATAAACAATTTCTACTATCGTAGATTTCCTGGTAGGCAATCCAGCAGTTGTTTGGCTAAAAGTAATAAACAATTTCTACTTTCGTAGATTAACCTTGCAGCCTCTTCCTTGGTGAGGCTAAAAGTAATAAACAATTTCTACTTTCGTAGATGAGCCAGCCGGTTCCGGCGGGCAAGACCGGGCTAAAAGTAATAAACAATTTCTACTCATGTAGATGGGCATGTTTTTGCGCCTTCATGAATGAATTTTTAGGAGGATTACATGACAAATTTTGATAATTTTACTAAAAAATATGTTAATTCTAAAACAATACGGCTCGAGGCGATTCCCGTAGGGAAAACGTTGAAAAACATTGAGAAAATGGGGTTTATCGCAGCGGACCGGCAACGCGACGAAGACTACCAGAAAGCGAAGTCGGTCATTGACCACATTTATAAAGCTTTTATGGACGATTGCCTGAAGGATTTGTTCCTTGACTGGGATCCGTTATATGAGGCGGTCGTAGCCTGTTGGCGGGAACGGTCCCCGGAAGGTAGACAGGCACTGCAAATAATGCAGGCGGATTACCGGAAGAAGATCGCGGACAGGTTTAGGAATCACGAATTATACGGATCGCTCTTTACGAAAAAGATTTTTGATGGTTCTGTTGCGCAACGGTTGCCCGATTTAGAGCAGTCAGCCGAAGAAAAAAGCCTTTTATCAAATTTCAACAAATTTACGTCTTATTTTAGGGATTTCTTCGATAAACGTAAAAGGTTATTTTCTGATGATGAAAAGCACTCGGCTATTGCGTATCGTCTAATCAATGAAAACTTTTTAAAATTCGTGGCTAATTGTGAGGCTTTCAGGCGCATGACCGAACGCGTACCCGAGCTGCGCGAAAAATTGCAGAATACGGGAAGCCTGCAGGTTTATAACGGGCTGGCTTTGGACGAGGTGTTTTCAGCCGATTTTTATAATCAATTAATCGTCCAAAAGCAGATTGACCTATATAACCAGCTGATCGGCGGGATTGCCGGTGAGCCGGGCACGCCTAACATTCAGGGCCTGAACGCAACGATAAACCTTGCATTGCAGGGGGATTCGTCGCTTCATGAGAAACTGGCCGGTATCCCGCACCGTTTCAATCCGTTATACAAGCAGATTTTAAGCGATGTGTCGACTTTGTCCTTTGTGCCTTCCGCATTCCAAAGCGATGGAGAAATGCTCGCGGCCGTCCGGGGATTTAAAGTGCAGCTGGAATCCGGGCGGGTATTGCAGAATGTCAGGAGGCTGTTCAACGGGTTGGAGACTGAAGCGGATCTGAGCCGTGTTTACGTCAATAATTCCAAATTGGCTGCTTTTTCTTCAATGTTCTTTGGGCGTTGGAATTTGTGTTCCGATGCGCTTTTCGCTTGGAAAAAGGGAAAACAGAAAAAGATTACAAACAAAAAACTAACAGAAATTAAGAAATGGCTGAAAAACAGTGATATTGCAATAGCGGAGATACAGGAGGCGTTCGGCGAGGATTTTCCTCGAGGCAAGATCAATGAAAAGATACAGGCGCAGGCAGATGCTTTGCATTCGCAATTAGCTCTACCCATACCGGAAAATTTGAAAGCCCTATGCGCAAAGGACGGCCTAAAAAGCATGTTGGATACGGTCCTGGGCCTGTATCGTATGCTTCAATGGTTTATTGTCGGTGACGACAATGAGAAGGATTCGGATTTTTATTTTGGCCTTGGGAAGATTTTGGGCTCTTTGGATCCTGTGCTGGTGCTTTATAATCGGGTTCGCAATTATATTACGAAGAAACCGTATTCACTGACAAAATTCAGGTTGAATTTTGATAATAGCCAATTACTAAACGGTTGGGACGAAAACAATCTCGACACTAATTGCGCTTCGATCTTCATCAAAGACGGGAAGTATTACCTTGGAATCAGTAACAAAAATAACCGGCCCCAATTCGATACAGTGGCAACCTCCGGGAAGAGCGGTTATCAGAGAATGGTTTATAAGCAGTTTGCGAACTGGGGCAGGGATCTTCCCCATTCCACAACGCAGATGAAGAAGGTCAAAAAACATTTTAGCGCGTCGGATGCGGATTATGTATTAGACGGAGATAAGTTTATTAGGCCATTGATTATCACCAAAGAAATATTCGACTTAAATAATGTAAAATTCAATGGCAAAAAGAAGTTACAGGTTGATTACCTTCGCAACACGGGAGACAGGGAAGGCTATACCCATGCGCTGCATACGTGGATCAATTTCGCAAAAGATTTTTGCGCGTGTTACAAGAGTACATCCATTTATGATATTTCTTGTTTGCGGCCTACCGACCAGTACGACAACCTGATGGATTTTTATGCGGATTTAGGGAATCTCTCGCATAGGATCGTTTGGCAGACGATACCCGAAGAAGCAATAGACAATTATGTGGAACAAGGGCAGTTGTTCCTTTTCCAATTGTACAATAAAGATTTTGCGCCCGGCGCGGACGGAAAACCTAACCTGCACACCCTCTATTGGAAAGCCGTGTTCAATCCGGAAAATCTGGAAGACGTGGTCGTCAAGCTGAACGGGAAGGCAGAACTGTTCTACCGCCCGCGGAGCAATATGGATGTAGTTAGACATAAGGTCGGCGAGAAATTGGTAAACCGAAAACTGAAGAACGGGCTGACATTGCCAAGCAGGCTTCACGAAGAGATTTACCGTTATGTGAACGGTACCCTCAACAAGGATTTATCTGCCGACGCTCGTTCCGTCCTTCCGCTGGCCGTGGTCCGCGATGTCCAGCATGAAATTATTAAAGACCGCCGTTTTACCGCAGATAAATTCTTCTTCCATGCCTCGCTGACGTTCAATTTCAAGAGCAGTGACAAGCCTGTTGGCTTCAATGAGGACGTAAGGGAATATTTAAGAGAGCATCCGGACACGTATGTTGTCGGGGTAGACCGGGGAGAACGCAACCTGATCTATATCGTGGTGATCGATCCACAGGGCAATATTGTAGAGCAGAGAAGCTTTAATATGATCAACGGTATTGATTACTGGTCCCTGTTGGACCAGAAAGAAAAAGAACGTGTAGAGGCGAAACAGGCCTGGGAGACGGTCGGCAAGATAAAGGATTTGAAGTGTGGGTATCTTTCTTTTCTAATCCATGAAATTACCAAAATAATAATCAAATATCATGCTGTTGTAATTTTGGAAAATCTGAGTTTAGGCTTCAAACGGGTCCGGACCGGTATCGCAGAAAAGGCGGTGTACCAGCAATTTGAGCGGATGCTGGTTACTAAACTGGGTTATGTCGTATTCAAGGACCGGGCCGGGAAGGCACCGGGGGGTGTGTTGAACGCCTACCAGCTGACCGACAATACGCGCACAGCGGAAAATACGGGGATTCAGAACGGTTTCTTGTTCTATGTTCCGGCTGCGTTTACGTCCCGGGTCGATCCCGCGACGGGATTCTTTGATTTCTATGACTGGGGAAAAATAAAAACAGCAACAGATAAAAAGAATTTTATTGCCGGGTTCAACTCGGTACGGTATGAACGTTCGACCGGCGATTTCATTGTTCACGTTGGCGCGAAAAACCTTGCTGTCCGGCGCGTAGCGGAAGATGTCAGGACGGAATGGGATATTGTCATTGAAGCCAATGTCCGGAAGATGGGTATTGACGGGAATAGTTATATATCCGGCAAACGGATCAGGTACCGATCCGGCGAACAGGGCCATGGGCAATACGAAAACCATCTGCCTTGCCAGGAACTGATCAGGGCGTTACAGCAGTACGGGATTCAATATGAGACAGGCAAGGATATTCTTCCGGCAATCCTGCAGCAAGACGACGCAAAACTGACAGATACGGTCTTTGATGTCTTTCGTTTGGCGCTGCAGATGCGTAATACCAGCGCAGAAACAGGGGAAGATTATTTCAATTCTGTTGTAAGGGATCGGTCGGGACGGTGTTTTGATACCCGGAGGGCGGAAGCAGCAATGCCGAAGGAGGCGGATGCGAACGATGCCTACCATATTGCGTTGAAAGGGCTTTTTGTTTTGGAAAAGCTTCGGAAAGGTGAAAGCATAGGTATAAAGAACACGGAATGGCTGCGGTATGTACAACAGCGGCATTCGTAAGTTGCAAACCTCTGTCTTAATGTTTGGCTAAGAGGCGTTTTATGATGTTTAATGTCTTTGCCATACAATATATAGTAGTATTTTCTCACGGCAGAACACTAATTCTGCCGTGAGGGGTCTAACAGTTACAAAGAATTTCTACTCTTGTAGATAGCAATCGTTGCTTTAGGGATAACCATGTCTAACAGTTACAAAGAATTTCTACTCTTGTAGATCAAAGTATGGAATAATCCTATCTTCGATGTCTAACAGTTACAAAGAATTTCTACTTTCGTAGATGTAATATTTCTTCAGTGCCCGTAACATGGCAAACAGTATTAAGTAATTTCTACTTTCGTAGATGGGCATGTTTTTGCGCTCTCTCGTAGATCTCCAAATAACATTGTAGTTTTTAGCTACAGTTTGCAAACAAACCAACTTTTACGAGGCCTTCCGGGCCTCTTTTTTCGTCTTTTCCGTAAAATGCAAGGAAAACCGGAAACCATATTATAATGAGTAATAAGGATACAGACCAAGGTCGTAATTTATTGCGGAGGTTGGGTAACATGGACGAAAAGACAACGGAAACGCCAAAGAAAAAATACAAGTGGCAGGAAGAAAGGGAAGCTCTTACCAGGCAGGTCGTGGAGCAGCTGCAGCAGGGTAAGGTATTCTTCTGGGACCAGGGCGTAAGGGATACCGGGAAAGACCGGAGCGCGGTCACGGGGAAGCCGTACCGGGGCGGGAACGCCCTGCGGCTGTATCTGTACGGACTTGCGATGAAGGACGAGTTCAAGGGCGAGACCCGCTGGGCCACGTTCAAGCAGGCCGCCGACCGGGGCTGGAAACTGAAGAAAGGCAGCAAGGGCATACATCTTGAATATTGGAAACAGGTGTCGTTAGAGGAGATAAAAAAGAAGAACCCGTCTCTGACGGAGGAAGAAGCCAAGGAAAAATGGAGGAAAACGCCCCCTGTCTGCAATTCTTTCACGGTCTTCAACTGTTCCCAGATGGAAAACGTACCGCCGTTGCCGCCCCGGGAGGAGTCGAATGCCGAGTACCCGGAACTGCAGGCGGTGCTGGACAACAGCGAGGCAAAGATTTTCCATGACCAGACCAGCAGGAATTACTACAGTCCCGCTACCGACGAGATCCATCTTATGCGGAAGGAGCAGTTCAAGTCGGACGGATTCTATTATGGCACGGCGGTACACGAAGTCGCCCATTCGACCGGGTCGAAGACGAGGCTGAACCGGCAGATCGAGAATTTCTTCGGGACCTCGGATTACGCAAAAGAAGAAGCGGTCGCGGAATTCACGTCCATGTTCCTCTGCAAGCATTTCGGCGCGCAGATGGGCGAGGAACATATTAAGAACCATATGGCCTATATAGGCAGCTGGGCGGAAGAATTCAAAAAAGATCCGAACCTTTTGTTCCAGCTCGCCGGGGAAGCGTCCAAAGCGGAAGATTACATCGTGGACAACTACATGAAGGGGCTGGACCTGGATCGCCGGGAGGCCGAATACGAGAAGAAGATCGCGGAGCTGGCGAAGATCCCGGAAGAGAAGAAAGCGGAAAAGAAGGCCGAAGCAACGAAGACGGTTGAACCGGAAAAGAAGAAGACGGCCAGGCGGCCGGTCCGGAAGAAGGATACGCAGGAGCAGTCAAAAGGCAAGCCGAAAGGGCGTTAATTTTTTGTGAACATAATTCAATATAACGAACGGATTTGTTCAGGATTTTGAAGAAGGTGGAAATATGGCCAGGGCAAAAGACGGAAAGGCGGAACAGGCAAAACAGCAGACCGTGGCAAAGGCGAAGGACTGGGTACGCCATACCCTGATGCAGTACGGGATGAAGATGGAGGATACGGCAGGGATGTCCCAGCAGGATGCGGAAGCGATGCTGGAAAGCTGCCGTGAGGAGAAAAGAAAACGGATGGAACAGCCGGCCACGGACGCGCAGAAGGCGGAGATGGCGAAGATGGGCCTTTCCTTTGAGGAAGGGATGACCGTAAAACAGGCCAGCGACGCGATGCGGGACCATTACCGCAGGCAGGCCCCGCCCGTAACGGAAGCACAGAAGAAATGGCTCGAAGCCCATCACGTAAAAGAAGACATCATGACCAAGGCAGAGGCAAGCCGCGCCATCGCAAGGCATATCTGCAAGGAGGAGATCCCCCGGTACATGCCTCCCAAGGACGGGAAATTCGCCCCAAAGGACCTGTACCTGATTGAAGCCCGCCGCCAGTATGAGGCGAACGAGAGGAGCTTCCGCAATTATGATGAGATCGGGATCATTCAGAAGATGCTGGCCGAGGGCGTGACCGAAAGCACCGTCCGTTCCACGGTGTCCGTCTATTCGCCTTTGCACGCCAAATGTACGGAAAAGCAGATGGATTACCTGGTGGGACTGGCCGCGTCGGACAAGAAGGTGGCGGTAAAGAAGGAAGAAAAGGAAAAGAAACTGAAACCGCCTTCCGAAAAACAAATCGCCCTCATGAAGAAAAAGAAGATCGCGTATACGGAAGGGATGAGCGGCCTGCAGGCAGCTGCGCTGATCGCCCGGAAGCTGAACCTGGAGACGCTGCAGAACCATAAGCCGGACCTGGCCAAGGAACGGAACCCTATAGAGTTCTACCGTTCGTTCGCCCAGGCGGAATTGCGTAAAAACGACTGGGATCTGAAACGGTACTCCGATACCCCGGCGGTCATCGCCATGTCGGAGAGGGGATTTACGAAATCGGTCATCTGCAGCACGCTGAACGACAATTCCCCGAAGTGCGGGAAGAGTCTGGAGGAGTGGCTTGAACGGACGGTAGGCCGCGTCCTTGAAAAGCATGAGCAGGAAAAACGGGAACGGGCCGAAAAGATACCGGAAAAAGAGGTAAAAGCAAAAGAGGAACCGGTACGGGAAAGCCCGATGGCCAGCCTCGGCACAGAGGTGCCGTTCGAGGACGATGCCAAGGAAAAGGCCAACGTTACTTTGACGGAAAACAAGGACGGGGAGCAGAAAGAAGCCGGGCTGAAATACGAGCTGACCAACATCACGGTCGCCCAGGAAGGGATGCTTTTACGGCGGATCCGTGCGGTGAAGGATATACCGGAACGCGGGATATCCGCCGGTGATTTTGGCGGGTATGTTATGTCGGGCAAAAACCTGTCCCAGGAAGGAAGCTGCTGGATCGCGGAAGAAGCCAAAGTATCCCGCAGCGCCATCGTATGCGAGGATGCGGTCGTCTGCGGGAAGGCGGAGGTGACGGACCGTGCCATCGTGGCAGGCGAGGCCTGGGTTGACGGGGAAAGTCATGTACAGGGCAACGCCATCGTGATAGACAGCGCGGTCGTGAACGGGCACGGCGTCGTGGCGGAGAACGGGCTGGTATGCGAGGACGGGTTTGTCAAAGGATTCGGCTGTGTGAAAGGAAATGGGTTGGTGGCCGGGAGCGACAACGGCATCGAAGGGAAGACGGTGGTTGACAGGTCGGCTGAAGACCTGACAGAATATCTGTCCTCCCTGCAGCAGACGTACCGGGATGCCGTACAGGAAGAGACGGCAGGGAGAAGGACGGCAGATGCGATCGCCCATATCTCGGGGCCGGTTGCCAATATAAAGCCCGTAAGCATAAAAAGGCCGGTACGGCGCGGCCTCGAAAAAGATAACGAGCCGGTACGGAAACGGACGGCCAGAAAAAGCCCGGGCGAAAAGGAAAAGAGTGCCGCGCGTAAACAGTGAGGTAATTCATGATAGGTGTATTTGTATTGACAATAATTAAAAGGTAATTTATAATTAAACCGTGGGTAGCCGTCAAAGGGATACGTACCTGGCAATCGTGTTTACACCAGTTTTCGCCTATCTTCTCTTTTCAACGATTTGCCATCAAGCCGGTCGTTTCCTGTTTTTCGCTTAAAGAAGCTATCCTTTTCCCTGGCACGGATCATATGATGAGTGGTCCGTGCTTTTTGTTCAGCAAAATAATTAATGTATTGACAATAATAATTAATGATGGTACAATAATTATGGTTGATGGCAACCGGATGCAGAAGCCCGGATGCTCTATCACAGGCTGAATGTCAGAAGTAAGGGACGCACGGCGCAGCCCGGTCCGGGCTTCTGTTGATCAGGATGATTCCGAAGATTGAAAGGGGAGTTTACGTTGGGCGTAAAAGAAGAGTTTTTGCGGAAGCGCATGGATGAGGCAGGGATTTCCCAGGCGGACCTGTCCCGGAAGACGGACATCCCGCCCGGGACGATCAGCGGCCTGTTGCGTAACGAGGAAGGCATCGAGAAGACCAGCTACAGCAATGTCAGGAAGATCTGTGAAGTTTTGGGCTTGAACATGGATGACCTGGAACGGGTCGGCCCGGACGGGAAGCTCCCGGAGTCGGAACCGGACGTTCCTGAAGAAGCCGTTGCCGGAGAAACCGTTCCGGTGGACGTCCCCCCTGCAGGGCAGGATGGTGAAGACGAAGAATATACCGTTGCAACGGACCCGGTCCCTCAAGAATGCCCGCAAGAGACGGTGGGCGAAGAAACAGGGTGCGTTGAAACGGACGCTGTTGGCCAGGCCGAAGAAGAGTCCCCTGTGCCGGGGTTTGACCCGTCCGGGTTTATACGATACGACCCGGAGGAAGAAGGGCTGCTGGAAGTGCGGCATTATTATGTCGTCAGTCGTTTGGCCGCCTGTTCCGAGGAGGATCTTGGCCGGATGGTATCCGTGATCCCGTCCGTCCGTTCGATCGAGGAGAACGGGATGTACGCGGTCCGGCTGCCGGGAAGCAGGATGACGGTGTTGCGGAAGGTTTGGCGGATGGATGACGGGATGCTCCTCCTACGGGCAGACCGTTTTGACGATGTGCCGTGTATCATTCGGTCGGACGCGGAAGGCTTTTCCGTTATCGGGAAGGTGGTCGTAGAAGAAGACGACTCTTCCTGCGGTTTGTGTTGACGATAACCGTTTTTGGCATTACAATAATGTAAAATGCTGAAAATGTGAGGATGATGATTATGGCAAGACCATTTGTGCCGGAAGGACTGAAGAAAGATGTAAGTTTGCAGGTGCGGGCCACGAAACGCGATGTGGATGCGATCAAAACGTCTGTGCAGAACATCCGTACCACGCTGATAGTGCTGAAACGGATGGAAGGCGGCGATGTGTATCCTGAGTCGAAGACCGCTGACATCCTGAAGGCGGCCGTACAGCATTACGATGAATTCTTACGCAAGGAGCTTGCGGCAAAAATCAAAGGGATGTCCTGATTAGCGGCCGGGTGGACCGGGCCTGTTTTTGTACACAAGAAATTCAATATGATGAAATTACGGGATAACGAACCATAAGTTGCCCTTTCCTTTCTTTCCATATAACGGCAGCGGCATGTAAAACCTGTGTCAGCCATGGCACGGCGGAACATGCCGCTGTTGTGTTTTGTTGAAAAATGTCATTCATAAAACAGCAAAATGTATTGACAAAAATACGTAAAATGTAGTATAATAAGGTAGATGGTAAAGAGCATCACACATATATGAAAAGGCGAAAACAAAGGAGAGCAAACCATGGAAAATGAAACAAGGAAGACGATTGTAGAGAACCTGACCCCGGAATTTGTGCAGAAGGTGATCGAACTGCAGAAGAGGGTGTATGTCGATAAGACCCGCCCTAACGAGTTTGGGAATTTCATGTACCGTTCGCTGGATGACATCTTCCAGAAGACGAAACCGGCTGCGGCGGAATTAGGGCTGCTGCTGTTCGTGACCGATGAAGTCGCCGTGCGAGGGAACCGTTTCTATGTCGAAGCGACAGCCATACTGACGGATGGGAAGTCCATGATCCGGACGACCGCATTTGCCCGTGAGGCGGAACACAAGACCAAGAGCGATGACGCCCAGGTTACGGGGATGGCTTCCTCTTATGCCCGTAAATATTGCCTGGACGGGCTGCTGCAGACCGGCGGCTCCGCGCGGGATCTTGACGGGATGGACAACGGGGAGGAAGGAAATCCCGGGGAGAATGCCGACGGCAAGCTGACGCCGGAAGAACCGGGTGAAGCGCCGAAGACCAAGAACCAGATCATCAAAGAGGTCGTCCGGGCCGCCGCGGAAAAGGGATATACCGCGGATGACGTAAAGGTGCTGATCGAGATCCATTTCAACAAATACTCTTCCAAGGATGTAACGCAGGAAGAAGCCTATCTGTTGGAAAAGAATTACATGGACTGGCTGAAGCAGGATATCCCGGCGAAAGACAAAAAGACTGCGTGATGAAGAGAAGGCTGCGGCGGATAACCGCAGCCTTGTTCGTAAAAAGGAGGTGGCGATGGTAAACGATAAAGGGGTCGCGATGCGACTTGTTGAAATACGGAACGTTTTCAGCGTAGTGGTATCCACCGGGGCCGTCAGCTCCGAAAAAGTGACCGAAGAGATACGGGAGCTGTTGGAGAAAACGGACGCTGTGCTGGAACACATGAAGGCGGAATGCGATTTAGACGAGGGTACGTTGGAATTCATGAAAGTGATGACCTTGCGATAGGAGGAGATTTTGGAAAAAGCAAAGTGGACCGTCTTCGCCAACACGATTGGCGGAAAGCGGTATTTTATCGTCGGGCGGAGGATCGACGCTTCTAAACCGTCCGATTTCCTGAATGTGGAACTTCGTGGCCGCTACATGGCGGATAAAGAGGCGTGCCGGAAGGAGGCGGACCGGTTGAACGCGTCGGCCCTGGTAGAGAAGCGGTGGATCCCCGTGGGAGAACAGATGCCGGAACTCGGGGAGATGGTCGCCGTTACCTGCGTCACGAAGAAAGGCATCCGTAACTGGAACCGGGCGTTCGTGGACGTCAACGGCTTCTGGCACGGGTCGGGCAGCATGGCCGGGGTCGTGGCGTGGATGCCGATGGAAGCGTATGAGGGATGACCATGGCCGAAGGCTGGAAAAGCGACAAAGCGAGCCGCAAACATAACGTCCCGTAAGACCCCTCGCTTCAGCC
>Ga0129307_1002926_pt1 | contig 11910 bp, 7 predicted proteins | sample P1105metagenome_FD_94437 | JGI IMG/M metagenome (GOLD analysis project Ga0129307, IMG submission 94437) | Capybara group fecal microbial communities from Wisconsin, USA - P1105 metagenome | ecosystem: Host-associated > Mammals > Digestive system > Large intestine > Fecal | place: USA: Wisconsin... | reverse complement strand
TAGATGGGCTGGAAATAGTCGAGGGTGCGCTTAGGTGATGCTTTCTTAAAGGCCTCCCAGAACTTATCTATCTCAAATACCTGACCGCTGTAGCTGCTGTTGAATACCAACATACCTAAGTCGCTGAGCAGATGGTGACGTACCTTATCATTGGAGAAATTTTTATCTACGATATTGATATAGTCGAGAGCGTAGGCTGTCTGATCCATATCCCTCCTGCTGGTGGTGAGCTGACTATCGAGGATGCGCTGTGGCAGGCGATAGAGTTGATCCACACCCAGTTCGTCGTTGGGGTTGATACGGCTGAGCAGCTCTTTGTAATAGTTGTCTTTCTTCAGATCCATCTTCCATGCATGTGCCTTGGTCTCGGTGAGGTCGAGCAGGTTGGAGAGACTGCGCACCTCAGTACGGTGAAGATAGTCGGCACGGCGGTTGGCATCTTTCACGGCATTGGCCGCTTTCTTCGTGGCTGCATAATGCTGTTCGAGTCGGCGGTAAGCCTCGTCAAAGGTAATGGTGTCACGTCTCTGCTTCTCCAAATATGCTTTATGTTCATTAATCTCTTCCTCGCTTAAACCCTCAAAATCTTCCGGATCGAAAGAGCGGGGTGCCATACGCTCGGGAGTAAACCTGCCCTCTTCAAAGAGAAATTTTGACTCGGCTATGTTGTCGCCCTTATACTTGGCTTGAGGTTTATCATTCTTCATCAGGACCTCTACCGAAATAGTTTTCCCGGGTTCCACTAATGCAGGGATAAAACCAGCTGAGCCCAGCATCATGTTCACCTCGGTAGGAGCCTTCACCTTCTCGGTATTATTGTAAGTCCATACGCCTTTCTCATCAAATTCCATATTGATGAACTCACCGTGGTTGATGAACATGGCCTGCTTCTGCAGTGCCTTGTTCTTAACAGTTACCTTCAGCAACTGTGCCTGTGAGGGCAGCACGAAGGCTGCCCCGACAAGCATCATACTTATTATCTTAAATACGTTTTTCATCATAACTATGAACTATGATCTCTAAACTATGAACTATCAATAGTTTTGTGTCAAAGTAGGATTGTAACGAGTGGCATTGGCTGGGAAGGGGAGCACCCAAAGAGGAGATTCGGGGCGCAGCGTGAATGTGCCGTAAGAACCCAGGTTGCGGGTGATGGTGCGCTTGTAGTTAGCCTCGGTGTTCCAGCGCTTGCAGTCAAAGAAATTCTCATAACTACCGATACACTCTATCCATTTTGCTCTTTGCAGCATAGCCATGGCTTCCTGTTCTGAAGGATTACCCTGAGCGAATGGCTCATAGTTCTCTACTCGTTTAGCACGAACACGGTCAACCATCTGAAGACCTTCCCGAATCTTACCTGTACGAATCAGACATTCTGCAGCAACATAGTACATACGGTCGGTAACCACACCGTAAGGATTGGCCCTGGTATTCCAGCCATTATATTCAAGTGCACCTTCAACACCAGTATCCATGGCACCCCAGGTGCCATCCCAACCGCCCATCAGGTCGTAGTTGATCACATAGTCACCCTCTTCAAAGAGAGCCCCTGTCTCGACAGAGAGCGCTTCGAAAGTAGGATTTGCACGAATACCCATACCCACATAGAGCAAATTGCTTTCAACATCTTGCGCAAGACTCCAACTCATGGTTTCCACTATGGTAGAGCGGTCTTCGATGGCATTGTTCAGTTGCAGTGTAGCCTGAGCATAAGGAAGAGCCTCACTGTAGCGCTTCATCTGCATCAGTACCTTGGCACGTACGGCATTTCCCAAAGCTTGATCGGCACGTTCTACATTACTATTCTTTCTGGGCAGTTTGGCAATCACCTCATCAGAGCAGTCTTCCAAAATACGTTGGTATGTTTCTGCCAAAGACAGTTTTGTCTTCTCTTCACCAGCGTTGGTATTGTCCACGTAGGGGATACCACCTTCCTGTTCTGCAGTAGCTTCATCATACTGCTTGGCATAGATATTTACCAGGAGCCAATGCATATAAGCACGAATCAACTGAGCCTCAGCCTTATACTGTTCTTTATAGGTATTTTCACCAACGGCATCATCTATTTTAGAAATTACAACATTCATGTAGTTGATATACTTATAACAGTCTTCATAACGCTGATCCTCTGTTGTCAGTGTGGCACGGTCTACTTTTTCATCATACGTGAGGTTGGCATAGTCAATGGTATTTTGTTGAGAAAGTACTTCCGGAACAGACATAAACATACCAAGTGACTCATTACAGATAAGACCAATGTTGGCACAAGGTTCAGATATCAGCATATACTCTTGATTAAGGAGAGCCTCCAAATCACCTACTGTTTCCAAAGTTGTCATTCCTTTCGGTACTATGTCCAGTTCATCATCGCAAGATGAGAAGAAAAGCGGACAAAGACAAACTAAAGCTCCAACAACGAAGGAACGATATATCTTATTATTCATAGTTTTATTTCTTTTTATTTTATAATACTTATCTTATTAGAAGTTCACATGCAGACTCATAGTATAACTGCGAGGAGTCTTGTTTATTGGAGTTCCATTAAGAGGACTATTAGCTTCCGGATCGATATCAAATTTATTGCGAGCCCATGTGGCTACATTATTCATTTGTATGCGAAGACGAATAGCATTCATACCAATCTTGCGGCACCAGTTACTGGGGAAACTATATCCTAAAACCAGGTTGCGCAACTTCAGATAATCGGCGGGTACTACATTGGTGTCCATATACCGTACATTCAAGTAACCCACAACCTTGCTTAATCCCATGTAACCATTGGCTATATATTGTGTAGGATCGCCGGATGTCCAGTAGTTCAAGGCGCTAACAGGTACATCACCGGAATTGAAACCATAGATACTACCATAGTTGGAATTCCAATCATTGACATTCGCACGCATCACGTGACCACCATAGTATGAGAACATGGCAGAGAGCGAGAAGCCCGCATAGGTAATCTCAGGAGTAAAACTCGACATCACCTTCGGGTCGAGAGTACCGCTATATACAGCATCCTCAATCTTGAAATCGTCAGTAGATATTTCTGAGGTATGTACCTCCCCGGTATGGTCTCGCCAGTTGACATACTGCATATGACTCTCATTGTCGAAAGTCAGTCCGGCATACTGGAAAGAGAACAGAGAATGAACGGGATAACCCTTATGGAGGGTATAGTAATACAGATATTCCATGCCTGATGCTGCCTCATGGTTCACCTTTGTCACCTCATTCTTGTTGTAGGCGATATTGAAGGAAGCGTTGACACCGAGAGAATTGCGTGTCTGTGGTTTCACTATCTGTCCGTTCAGCTGAAGTTCGACACCTCTATTGGTCATCTTACCGTTATTGATAGTCAGTTGTTTCCATCCAGTGGTGGGATCAAGGTCGGTAACGGTAAGCAGGTCACTACCTTTCTTCAGATAATAATCGAGTGAACCGCTCAAACGGTTGCTCCATAACGAAAAGTCAAGTCCGAGGTTCCATGAAGCTGTTTTCTCCCAACGCAGTTGGTCATTTGGTGGGGTATTCAGCGAAGCTCCCAGATTGCCATAGATTGACTCGTTGCTAAGCGATGCTGTTAGATAAGAGGAGACAGATGAGTCGATGTTACCTGTGAGACCATAGCTGGCACGCAGTTTCAAGGCATCTATCCATGTGTATTGTTTCATAAAGTCCTCATTATGAATATTCCAGCTGGCACCAACAGACCATAACGGACGGCCACGGAACTTAGGATCGGCACCAAAGAGGTCGGTCTTATCTACACGGTAGGAGAACGATGCTGAGTAACGCTTGTCGTAGGTATAGTTGCCGGTGAAATAAAGAGAATAGAAACGATGAAGCACATCAGATGTGGTGTATTGTCTTGAGTCAGGGGCACCATATAGTGAGTAACGAGGTCCTAAAACAGAGGCCTGTCCCTGAAGATTCTTCAGTTCACCGAGGTTCACCAGACCTGTGCGGTTGGTTTGGGTCTGTTCATCATATCCAATGAGCAAACTGGTGTTAGCCTTGTTATGTGTCTCACGGAACTCAAAACCGGCAAGTGCTTCCACAGCATGTTTTCCAGCAAACTCATGTGAATAGCCAGTTTGGGCACGGAAGGTGTAAAAAGCTCCTTCAGTGGTTGATGAGGTTAGTTGTCCTCCCTCAGGAATATGGTGCGTAATAGTTGTTACCGGCACTTGGATTCTCTCCCATGTGACAGGATCATAATCCCAGACCATTTCTACGGAAGACTGAGTATATAAGTCGTAGAGATAACGCATATCATAAGACTCCGCCTTCTTGTATCCATTATTCTTATAATAAATGTCCTCGTACTGCAGATGAACACTTGCAGTCCAACCAGGTAGTATGGTGGCTGTGGCACTGGCAAATGAACGGATATTTGTGCGGCGGGAATTGTTGAAATTCAAATTTAATTCCTGTAAAGGATAAAAAGCTGGATCCTTTAGGCCATTCTCCGGATTTTCTAATGCTGGTTCATACAAACCGATGTATCCTTCCATAGGAGCTTCTGAACCATCTGCATTAAACATGCTCATGTAAGGCGCATAAAAATTGCGTCCTGATACTTCGCTGGAGATGTGGCTTTTGCCTCTTTCACTGATAATATTGGCACCGAAAGAAAGCTTGAGCCATTTCGTAGCATCAAGGTCACCACGATAACTGAAGGTCAAGGCATTGTTATGCTCTTTTACCGTTCCCATATTGTCACCCTTATAATTCAGTACAATACTTGAATTGAGGTATCTGCCGCGCGTGCGGAGAGCGAGGTTGTATTGCTGGAGCACACGCTGACGGTCATAAGCATTTGCCCATTCCTTACGGTAGTCGTTTTGAGCAAGACGATTCAGTTGTGACTGCAGTTCACTGTCACTCAACTCACCCAGATATTTTGCTGTGAGCAAACGACTGACAGGACTGATGGCGCGACGATAAGTCTGATAGTAATTAAGCAAAGACTCCATAGAATTGGGGTCATGGGCAAGCATGGAATTGAAGTTGTATTTCTCCAACTCAATAAACTGTGCGGCATCAGCCCAGTTGTAGTTATCGTAGTTCTGCTTCTCACTGATGGTGATATCCGTACTGAAATCAACCTCCAGTTTCTCTTGTTGAGCACGTTTGGTAGTAACGACGATCACACCGTTAGAGGCGCGGGCACCGTAGATGGCAGCGGCAGAGGCATCCTTCAACACGGTGATGTTCTCAATATTATAGGGGTTGATAGTCTCGATGCTTCCCTCAATGGGCAGTCCGTCAACAACCACCAATGGGTTGGTCTTAGCCTGGAATGAACTGATACCACGGATGGTAAGGGCATTCTCACCACCGCCGTTCAGTCCGTTGTTGTAACTCATCAGACCGGGGATCTGACCTTCCAGGTTCTCCACGATGGTACCGGTGTGGCGCTCATCGAGTTTCTTCGAAGTGATGAGCTGATACGAACCGGTAGCATTCTCACGCTTGATGTTCTGATAACCGGTTACGAGCACCTCGTCGAGGATATTCTCATCGTTCTCCAGTTGTACCATCAAAAATTTCTCGGTCTTAGGAGAGAGGCGCACGGTCTTGCTTTTCATACCAACGTATGAGAATTCCAACTCCGGACTATTACCTTCCACAAAGACAGAGAAGGCACCGTCGATATCGGTAGAGACACCATTGCTGGTTCCCTTCACCATGACGGTGACACCGGGCAGTGGATCCTCATTCTCATCCGTTACCAAGCCAGATACCTGCTTCTTGAAGTAAGGACGGTTCTTGTCGGCTTTCTTCAAAATGATGGTCTTGCCTTTGGCAATCTCATAATCCAGTCCTACGAAGAAGAATACTCGGTTGAGTATCTGCTCTAACGTAGCATTTTTCAGGGTACAGGTGATAGGAGCGACTCCTTGCACCGTCTCTTTCTTGTAAACGAACTGGTAACCGGTCTGTTTGCGCAGATCCTTGGTAATCTGCTCAATAGTTTGGTTTTTGTAATCTACGTCGTAGGTTTGTGCCTGTACTGCCGATGGCAACGCAAACAACATAACCATGACGAACGACAACATGAACATGATTTGTTTCATAAAGGTTATTGATTTGTTGGTTAAAAATATGGATTATTATCTATTTTGCTGAGATAAGCACTTTGGTGCCTTGCAGCGTGAGGTGAATGCCGCCCATCTTCTTGAAGATGTCGATTACCTCATTGAAACTGCCATAGCGTGGAATGCTGCCCATAAACTCAGTCTGAGCCACCTTGGCGTCGGCAAACTCATACTCAAAGTTGTACCAACGGCTCAGCGTGCGCATAATCTGCTCCAAGTTCTGATCCTCGAATACGAACACACCGTGGCGCCAGCTGGTCACCACCTCGGTGTCGACCTTACGCACACGTGCCGAGGCATCACCGCGGGTGAACACCGACTGGTTGCCAGGCGTAAGCATCAGCTCACTCTTGTTGCCGTTGAGGGGACGGAGCGAAATGCTGCCTTCTACCAGTGTGGTGAAAATGGTTGGCTCGTCGTTGTAGGCATGCACGTTGAACTCGGTGCCGTAGACACGCACCTCCTGACCGCCGCTCACCACATAGAAAGGCTTCTCGGCATTCTTGGCAACCTTGAAATAGGCCTCGCCCGACACTTCCACGCGTCGCTCGTCGCCATCGAAGGTCTCGGGATAGCGCAGCGTGGTCTGGGCGTTCAGCCATACCTCCGTGCCGTCTTCCAGCGTCACCTTGAACTCTCCGCCACGGGGAGTGGTGAGGGTGTTGGGCGCCGCATGCTGCGTGGCGGCTTTCTGCTGCACCTGGGCAATGGCACGGGTGTTCAGCGTCTCGTCGGCACCCAGCTCTACGGTCTCGCCGTTGTCGAGCGTCAGCACGGCCTGCGTGCGACCGGGTTGTATGTCGGCCTGGGCCACCTGTGCCTGCTCGGTCTCCTGCTGCATGTGCTGGTAACCACGGTAGAAGATGACACTGCCCACCAGGAACAACAGGGCGGCAGCGGCCAGATAGAAATACTTCGAACCGGCAATGCGGAAGCCGTGGCTCACGGCCTCGGGCTCCGAAACATCACCACCTGCCGCCTGCTCCGCCATTGCAGCAGACAGACGTCGCTTCATGTCGGCCAGCGGACGGCGATAGTCGGTCATCCTGCTGCGACGGTACTCAACACTCTGGCGGTCGGTGTCCATCAGCCGCTGGTAGGCAGCCTCGTTGTGAGCATTCTGCTGTCGCCACTCGTCGAGTGTCTGCTGCTCCTCGCCGGTAATGGTTCCCATGAGTTGCTTCACGATGAGCAGCGAGATGAGCTCTTGTGTTTCGTTTGGCCTGGTCATAATGTATTCTAGATTGATGAGTGATTATTTGGTTTGCTCCTCGATGGTCTGGGCCGTCTTCTCGTCTGAGGGGCGGCTGGCATCGGCAGCAAAGATATTGCCGTTCTTGTCGATCATGATGAAGCGTGGAATGCCCGTGATGCCCCAGTCGGCAGAGAACTGCTTGGCTGTCTCCTTGTGGATGTTATACTGCGCCCACTGTGGTTTGTCGTTATCAATCATGGTCTGCCATGCCTTCACATTCTCATCGATAGAGATGCTGAGGAACATCACCTTGTCGTTGCCCTTGAACTTATCTACCAGCTGAGCCATGAAAGGAATCTCCTTCTTGCAGGGGCCGCACCAGGTGGCCCACACATCAATATAGGTGAACTTACCCTTGCAGATATCCTTCAACTGTACCTGCTTGCCATCGGGGAGGTCGAGGGTGATGTCAGGAGCGGGAATTCCGCTCTTGGTCTTGTCCCATGCAGCAATCTTACTCTCATATTTCTTGGGGATATCGGCATTCTCATCGCCGGCAAATTTCTTGTAGGCATCGAAGAATGCATGATAGTCGCCCGAGTCGTCACCGAAAGTGAAGTAGTTGTAACCAACGGAATTCACTACCTGTCTACGAAAAGCTGGGTTGGTGACATGTTTCTCGGTCAACTGCATCAGTTCTGTGCAGTACGGGCCCATGTCGCTCTTGAATTCCACACCGTTGCTTGTCATTGACAACAGTTTTGTGAGTGACAGTCCGGATATGCGGCTGATCTCATCGTTGATGTCAACATCCGCTAAAAGAGCTTTGTATTCGGCATCGTCCTTGGGGTTAAGCTTCTTCTCATAGATGTCGTTGCTCATGATGCGAGCCTTTTGCTCCTTGCATTTCGCATCGTTCAGACGTGTGTAGAAGTAGCGCAGCTGCTTGTTCTTAATATTCTTCAGAAGCGGCTTCACTGCGGCATACTCATGGTCAAGCAGTTGGAGAAATTCCTCTGTTGTCTTCTTCTGAGAAGGGTCGAGCGAGAAGTAGCGCATGATGTCATACGCCTCGCTCATGCGGCTCACCACTGGCGACACGTCGGCTCCCACACCTTTGTAGGAAGCAACCAGACGACCGTCTTTCTCTGTGATGGTCATTTCCAGCGTCTTACCTTTTGTCAGGTGTGCGCCCAGCGCATTGCGTCCTTCAGCCAAGACACCCACATCGACGGTCTCAACAGGCAGAACGGTTTCGAAGACGAACACGCCGTCTTTCACGGGAATCTCTTTATAATCGGTCTCCATGACGTCGCCCTTGGGCGAATACTCAATGGTGATGCTCTTCAAATTTACTCCTTCAACCTTGCCTTTCAGCAGTTGAGCCTGTGTCTGTAGCGCAAAGAGGGCAGACAGTGCTATAATAAATGTTCTCTTCATGTGTGTTGCCTATTTTGTCTGTTCCTCAATGGTCTTGGCGGTCTCCTCATTCGACGGTCGTGTGGCATCGGCAGCGAAGATGTTACCGTTCTTGTCGATCATGATGAAGCGCGGAATGCCCGTGATGCCCCAGTCGGCAGAGAACTGCTGGTTGGTCTTGCCATGAATGTTATATTGTGCCCACTGCGGTTTGTCGGCGGCAATCATCTTCTTCCAGGCCTCCACGTTCTCGTCCACCGAGATGCTGATGAACAACACCTTGTCGTTGCCCTTAAAGCGCTCTACGAGTTTTGCCATGTGGGGAATCTCCATCTTGCAGGGTCCGCACCAGGTGGCCCACACGTCAATATAGGTGAACTTGCCCTTACAGATGTCCTTCAGCTGCACCTGCTTGCCGTCGGGCATGTCGAGGGTAATGTCGGGAGCCGGGGTGCCGGCAGCCGTCTTCTCCTTCGACTTCTTCACTTCCATGAATTGTTTGTACATGCCATCAGCGATATTTGCATGCTCGCCGGCGAACTCTCTGAAGCGCTTGCTAAACTCCTCATAGTTGCCGGAGCCGTCACCATAAATATAATAGTTCTGCCCGATAATCTGTACCATCTGTTTGCGAAGGTTGGGGTTGGTGACCATCTGCTTGGTTAGATCTATCAATTCATAGCAATAAGCCTCATTATTGCCTTTCATCTCACTCTTGGTCTTGTTGAGGAGGGCCCAAAGCGAAAGATTCGTCTGGTAGTTGATGGCGTCGTTCACATCAAGGTCGTTCAACAACTCTTGCAAATCGGTATTTGTCCTGCGGTCGATTTTCTTGTGTTCACAATCGTCAGCAATGAGTCGCACTTTCAACCATTTATATTCAGCAGCAGCCAACTGACTGTAATAGCTGCGCAGTTTCTTGTCCTTTATCTTAGGCAACAAGGCTTTCACCTTACTGTTTTCTTTCTCTAACAAGGCACGGTACTCTGCGTTTGGCTTACGCTCGGAAGGATCCATGGAGTCGTAGTTACCCATATCGAAAGATTTCGCCTTTTGGTTCAGAAAGCGGCACACATCTATGTTTGGAGCCTTAAAAGCAACCTGTAAATCACCGTCAACCTTTGTGATGGTCATCTCCACCGTCTTCCCTTTTACCAATTGTGCGCCCAGGGTTCCTTTTTCTCCCACATAGATAATCACATCGGCTGTTGGTTGAGGCATTTCCATGTCGAAGGTAAATGTGCCATCGTCAGCAACCTTCAGGTCGTGATACTGCGAAAACATAATGTTACCGTCGGGAGCGTAATTAAGGGCGATATCTTCCTTGATATTCACCAGTTTGCCTTTCAGCAACTGTGCCTGAGCCAACAGCGGCAAGGCCAGCAGACCGGCCACCGCAACAAATTTCATCAGTCTTGAATGTTTCATGTTTACATGTAAAGGTTAAATCAAAAAATGTTTCTTTTTCTGACTGCTAGTACGCAGAGACCCGCGAAGTGTGTAACAAAAAACCTATTTTTTTCGTCATTTACTTTATTATTATCAATAAAAATATTATTTTTGCAACCGAACAGAAAAAAGAAATGGTTATCACCGAGCTGATATTCAACGATTTCAAGCAAGGCATCATCGACTCCCTCTATGCCGAGGCATGGTCGTCGCTCATGGCATACGCCGCCCGTGCCCTGGGCGACAAATACGCCATGATGGCCGAGGACTGTGTGCAGGAAGCCATCGTCAAAGCCTATGAGACGCGCCACACCTTCAGCTCGCCATTCCAGATGAAGGCATTCCTCTTCACCTGCGTCCACAACCAGTGCATCTCGCTCCTGCGGAAGACCGGCACCCACGACCGCTACTTGGAAAACATCTCCGCCGACGCCGTCGAGCCCGAGATATCGGCTGCCTTGATAGAGCAGGAGACCCTCGACCTGCTGCATGCCGCCATCGACGAACTGCCCGAGGAACTGCGCCAGGTGTTCGAGCTGAACTTCGAGCAAGGCCTGCGCAATGCCGAGGCCGCGCGGCTGATGAGCCTTTCGCTCAACGGCTTCAACAAACGCAAGGCTAAAATGATCAGCCTGCTCCGCAACAAATTCCACGACAACGACACCATGCTTCTCTTCATCACCCTGCTGATGACATAAGCCCTCACCCCACTACCGCCTGGGGCTTGAAAAATGCAAAAAATAGGGGCTAAATGTTAGATGTGAGATTGTGAGATTCTCGTATAAAAAAGCACCGTCCATGATGGGCGGCGCCTTTTTTTAAAAATTGATAATGGATAATTGATAATGGATAATGCCTTCTATCAAGTGACAAGTGAGAAGTGATAAGTGTGATTACCACTCAGGCTTCTTGCCTTGAACCTTGAACTTTGCCCCGACGTCAGCCATCTCTCCCCCTCGGGGGAGTTGGTGGGGGGCTTGAACCGCGGCTTCGCCACCTTCTGTGGGCAACTTTGAACCTTCATCAAGGATTCTTTGAGGGAAAGAAAATCGCCACGATGAAAGCCACGAAGAGCCCAACGGTAACCCACCACGGCCAAAGACATACGGCAATGATGATAACCAGAATACTGAATACTATAATTGCTCCTTGAAACATAAGCCCCTTTATTGTTTTGACAATCACAAAGATACGAATTATCTTTCATATCTCCAATTGTTTCGCCGACTTTTTACATTTAAAGCGACATCCGTCACTCCAGCCTTGCCAGAAAAGTTGTTCATGTTGTTCTTGTTGTCGTCAAATAAAAATACGTTTAATATTTAACACTAATTCCCAAAAACTACGCACAAATTATCAAAAAAAGATTAGTGAATAATTTATGCCAATTTGTGCCAATTTGTTTTTAATAGTTAAATAAAAATCCGTGAAAATCTGTGTAATCTGTGGGCAAATTGTCAAGAAATACGAAAACTTTTTAGCAACCCCTAAAATAGTTGCAAAAATCCTTGCAATACTCATAAATTCTTCGTACCTTTGTATATGAGAATTACTTACTTAATGTCAAACTTTTTAACTACTTAAACCGCCTATGTTACGTTACAGACTTTACCAAGACAACCGCCGCAACGCCGCCAACCCTGGCGCCTGGTATGCACGACCCACCATCTCGCAGACCTACGGCCTCGACGACCTTGCCGAGCACATGGCCGCCCACGACACTCCCTTCTCGAAGGGCGTCATCTA
>Ga0129307_1002925_pt1 | contig 11919 bp, 10 predicted proteins | sample P1105metagenome_FD_94437 | JGI IMG/M metagenome (GOLD analysis project Ga0129307, IMG submission 94437) | Capybara group fecal microbial communities from Wisconsin, USA - P1105 metagenome | ecosystem: Host-associated > Mammals > Digestive system > Large intestine > Fecal | place: USA: Wisconsin... | reverse complement strand
GGTTGATGGACCGAGTTTAAAAGCAAATGTTGTTTTTTCATAGAAAGGATAGCGTGTATGTTTAAAGAAAAAATGGTGACACCTGCAATACCCGAGAGAGTATTTGCACTTTGTAAGATTGTTGAAAAGGGTCCAATTACTGTTGCAGATATTAAAGATAAGATGGAACCTAAATTTTTAGGAAACGGTTCTGAATATTTTAATGATTATAAAAATGCTGCAGAAGAATTGGGTTTAATTACTATTTCTGATGATTTGCTATCTTTAGCAGTGGAACCCAAAACCGTTAAAAACATTGAGTCTATGAGAAGATACATAAATAACAATCTTGAAAGACTTAATAATGGTCAGTTTTATAGAGTTACACAAGCTTATTATGATATGGGAAGTGAAATTCTAAAATGTGATAAGAATATAGCTACATTAGGTCCAATGTTTTCTGATATGGTGGGGATGCCGGTTGATGCTATGGTTATGAGAGCATGGCGATTCTGGGCCGCGTTTTTGGGATTTGGTTACTTACAAGAGAAAGCAAGAGATTATATGTTTATTATCCCGAACGCATATGTTTTTTTGGATGATATTATAAGTTCTGTTGAGTTTGAAAAGAAGAAAAAGTATACAATTACCGAGTTTATCGATTTAATTACACCGATGGCGAATATTGTTATTACCAATACTTCTCAAAAAGAATTATCCTATGGGGTATCAAATGGATTAAGAGCCTTGCATGATAAGAAAAAAATTAAGCTTGAACATATTCATGATCAGGAGGATATGTGGTCATTATATCCGCTAAAAGCATACTCAAATGACTCAATCATTACACATATATCAGTTTTGTAAAGGAGTTGTACTATATGAATTCAGAAATAGCTAAAGAACGTATTTCCTATGTGGCAAGACCGGATTCAATCACGACATCGGATGGCGATTTTCTTATGACCCATGTGCCTCTGAGGAAACTTAAGGTTTTGGATAAATATGATATTTCGCCTAGTGGTGGAAAAAGTTTTTCAGAAGAAGAACTATATAATCAATTTGTGGTTAATCCGGATGATAAACATCAATTTATCGTAGTTTATGGTCAGAGTGGTACTGGAAAATCACATTTGATTCGATGGTTTGCTGCGAGATTTGAACAGAGTAAACCAAGTAACGAAGTGGTTTTGTTTATTCGAAGAAGCGATAATACTTTAAAAGGCACAATTCGACAGTTGCTGGAAAAACCTGAAGTGCAAGGCATTGCAAATAAAGAGGTTTATGAAAGACTTGTTAAAGCGGCCGTATCAGTAGAAGAAAATAAGCTTAAAGATTTGATTTATCATAACTTCATTATTGAAATAGATAATGATTTGGATGAACATGATATTCAATTACCGAATGTTAAGAAAAGAAATCTTGTTGCCTTCTTAAATAATGAGATAGTTCATGAGTATCTTATGCGCAAGAAGGGTCCCATAGAAAGAATGTATTCTAAAATCGCTGAACGTTCCTCAGTAGATAGAGATACAATTGCGCAATTTGAAAAAAGTGATTTTCTTATCTCGCAAGATATCTATGAAAGTATTCAGAGTTCTGGTGGCGATAGAAAGGCTAGCAGATTAGCGTTAGCCTTGCTGTCTGATGCGGAAGGCCCTGAAACGGCAAAACTATTAGCTGATTATTTAAATCAGTTTAGAAATGATGTTATTCAAAGATGCGCAGGTATCGAACCGGGTGATTTTAAGCAGATTTTCTTGGATATTAGAAAAGAATTATATAGATTAGATAAAAAATTAACGTTGTTTATTGAAGACGTCACTTCGTTTACAGGTGTTGATACCGCTTTATTGGATGCTTTAATTGAAGAGCATACAGGAAAACGTGATGGCGACGATCTTTGTAGAATTTCCTCAATAGTGGGTACTACGAACAACTATCTTCAAAACAATTTTAAGGATAATCATAAAGATCGTATATCAAAATACCTTTACATTCCAAGCGATGTATTTGATAGTAACGGTTTGTTTGAATTTGTGGCTAGATATGTGAATACAATGTCCTTAGATGAGGATAGTATTTCTAACTGGGTTTTAAATCATGCAAATCCGGAAGATTATCCTATTCATGATGTTATAGAAGGAAAAAATTGGGAAAGCATAAGTGTTGGACATGGAAAGAAAGTAAACATTTATCCTTTTACAAAGAAGAGCATAATATACTTTTATAATAATGTTTTAGAAAAAGGACATCAAACTCCAAGATATATTATTCGTGATATTATCGAACCAGTTGTTAGAGATGCTATCTTTAATAAGGAAAACTTCCCTAGTATCGATGTTAAGATATTGAATGTTAATACCACACTCAACTTTAGAATACATTCTCAGATATCAGATCAAGTGATGGCGGACAGATTGTTAAAGTTTATGAGTGTATGGGGCGATGGCACTCCTGAACAATTTGAGGATAAAGGGAAAAAATACATTTCATCGATTAGAGCTGAATTATATGATGATTTTGGTTTCCCAGTTCTTCAAATGGATAAGGTGGATGCGCCTACAGATACAGGTGGAGATGATATACCGCCTATAACACCAATAACTCCTGATGTTACGGGTGGTTCACAGAATGATAATGATAAAATAAGTATTCCTAGTGCAAAAATTAAGAAGCTTGACGCAGCCAATACACTTCTTACAAAGTGGACAAATGAAAAGAAAATAGATATTTCTTCGTATACGGGGGCTTCCGGCACTGTTCATGCGGCTGTTTACGACGATATTCCGGATTACCTTTTTAATGCTATAAATTGGCAAGCGGAAGGCATTTCGATGGATAACGCCGAAAAGGTCAGGGATTCATCGGTTTTGCTGGTTGCACTTGAAGGCCAAACAAAAAAAGATGGCTTATATATATTACCGGCTAATTGGGAAAGTCTTAATTTAGTGTTAGCTTTTATTCGATGGAAAGAATTTGGTAATAAGAGTTGGAATTACCCAGACGCTGATTTTGATGCGTATTTAATAACAACATGGACAGAATCGATAAAAGATATTTTAATTAAGAAAGTATCTGAATATAAGGATGGAATCGAAACAAAATATATTGAAGCGGCTATTTCTGCAGAAATATATAGAACCATTCTTGCAGGTGAGTTCAGAGAAAAAAGTCTTAAGAACTTTAATTTGGAAGCGCTTTTAGCTAGTAAACCTAATAAGGCAACGACGTCATTACATAGCAATGAATGGAAATCCTTGCTTAATGTTATGTCTCAAAAGGGAGCGGATCAGAATAATCAGCAGACTGTGCGTAAGTATTTTAATATCGGTCAAAGCGGAGCAAGTGGAGTAATTGTTCTTGATAGCATTAACATATCATCTATTTTTAGTAAGGTAAAAAGAAACAAGCTGATGGTTGAAGATGGACAGCTTGATGATGCTATAAAACAAAGAAGAGATTCTTTTGCTTTGTTAAATGATATACAAGACCGTATTCAAAGTGTTGCAAAAGCTGAGCTTGAGATTGGCAGAGAAACCCTTCAAAAAATATATGACGCTTTTGATGATGATGAAATCGGAGAGGAAGAAATAGAAGAATTTATTAAAAGAATTAAAGATTTCTACAATGAGGCAGATAAAGCACAGGTAAATGTTAAAGCTATACCTATTGATGGTATCAAGAAGGGTTCGTTGATAGAAAAGGCTATTTCGGATATAGCATCTGTCCAAGACGAAGAGGATCCGTTAACGATTATTATGGCTTTTTCCGGTGATCCGGTATCTATATTAAAGCCATTAATAGATGTTATTGCAGCTCTTGAGAATGAAGTATCAAAGGCTAATAGCATTATTGCGGATAAGAGGATTAAATTGGGTATGGATAATGATTCAAACGGTGAAAATAATCAATATACCGAAGAATTGAAAAGTATTAAAGCAAGCAAAAAGAAGTTGGAAGGGATGGTGATCGCATGATTTTTAATGATTTGGTTGTGACTACCAAGGCTTTACAGGAACTTCAAAGAAAAACTCAAATAAAGAATAATAAGGAACAACAAGAAAATGCAGAGGCAAAGTATCGTATTTTGCTTATGCAAACAAATCAGTTAGTTGAGATTATTAGTTATTTGAAGAATAATTCTTCATTTTCAGTGAATAAGGAAGTGGTAAGTCAATTAGATAGTTTGTTGGATGATTTTGAGAATGCTGTTAGCGACGGAATGGTTGCTGCAGATAAAATAACGAGTTTGGATAATTCATTAAAGCTTGTACAGAATAATGCAAAGAAGGATTGGCCAAAACAGTTTTCCGAAATGGCTGGACCTACAATTAGTACGTTGGAGGCTATTAAGGGAATTAATTCAGATGGCGTAAGTTCTTGCTTAGAGAAAATTACATCTGCTCAAACTTGGGAATTAAATATTAAGAATTATCAATCTATGAATGATGGAATTAAAGATGCTGAAAAGATAATTGCTAAATTAGGACTTGATGATGAAATAATCACTTTTTTGGCTAATACTAATAGCGGTAAGGCTACTTTAAATGATTTGAGTGACAAAGTTCTCAATTGGATAAAGAGTGAAAAGCTAGAAGGAAAGATTAGAGTATCATTTGTCAAAATATCATTAAACTAACCTGGAGGATATTATAATGGATGCACTTACAAAATTGATAAGTGAGGCTCCGAATAACGAGATTATCAAAAAATCTATTATCACTACTTATCAAAAACTTCAAGAACATGATAGTATCTTATGTTCAATAAGTGGAGGAAGTGATAGTGATATTATTATGGATCTTTGTCAAAAGATTCCTGGTGCTGAAAAAATAGATTATGCCTTTTTTGACACGGGATTGGAGTTTAAAGCTACAAAAGAACATCTGTTGTATTTAGAAAAGAAGTATGGAATTACGATTCATCGCGCTAAGGCTATAAAACCGATTCCTATTTGTTGTAAAGAATTTGGTCAGCCTTTTTTATCAAAGCAGGTTAGCGAGTGGATAAGTAGGTTACAAAGACATAATTTTAAATGGGAAGACAAGAGTTTAGAGGAACTTGAGGCAGAATATCCTAATTGTAGAGCTGCGTTACGTTGGTGGTGTGATGATTTTGATGATACTTCTAATGGTATTAGCAGTTATAATATCTCGTATAATCAGTATTTGAAGGAATTTTTGATGAAATATCCCCCGGATTTTCTGATTTCAAATAAGTGCTGTCATTATGCTAAGAAAAAAGTGGCAAGTGATTATAAACGGCACGGGAAATTTGATATGAATATGTATGGAGTTAGAAAAGCTGAAGGTGGAGCGAGAAAAGGTGCCTATAAAAACTGTTTTTCAACCAAAAAAGGAAAGGCTGATGAATATAGACCTATTTTTTGGTATCGCTCGGAAGATAAAAAAGAATATGAAGATTACTATGATGTTGTTCATAGCAGGTGCTATTCGGAGTATTGTTTAAAAAGAACTGGGTGCGCAGGTTGCCCGTATGCTCGTAATTTTGAAGAAGAATTAGAAGCGATGAGAGTGTTTGAACCGGCATTATATAAAGCTGTTAATAATGTATTCGGAAAATCATATGAGTATACGAGAAAGTACAGGAAATTTGTTGAAGAACAAAAGAAAAAGGATAAGCGTAAAAAGAAATGAAACAGATTTATCTTGATAATGCAGCCACTACAAGGATGAAAAAAGAGGTTTTAGATTCTATGAAAGTGTATTTGGATTATGAATTTGCTAATCCGAATGCAAATTATCCCTTTGCAAAGAAATCTCAAAAAGCAATTAATGAAGCTAGAAATAATATGGCTGATTTAATTGGTGCTAAGGCTGATGAAATATATTTTACGAGTGGTGGTTCTGAATCTGATAATTGGGCAATAAAAACTATTGCAGAAAATTATAAGGACAAAGGCTGCCATATGATTACATCGTCGATTGAACATCATGCGGTTCTTAATACGATGAAATGGCTTGAAAAAATTGGATTTGAGGTGACTTATGTTAAACCTCAAAAAAATGGGATAGTAGCGGTAGAAGATATAAGTAAGGCAATTAGGAATGATACTATACTTATTTCTATTATGACAGCAAATAATGAGATTGGAACAATTCAGCCCATTAAGGAAATAGGAGCGTTAGCAAGAAAAAATAAAATATTATTCCATACTGATGCTGTTCAAGCAGTTGGGCATATTCCGATAGATGTGAAGAAGATGAAGATTGATTTGTTAAGTGCCAGTGGGCATAAATTCTATGGACCAAAAGGAGTCGGATTTCTTTATGTCAGAAGTGGAGTGAAAATATCTTCATTTATTCATGGTGGCGGACAAGAATATGGCTTAAGAGCGGGAACATATAATGTTCCAGGAATAGTTGGTATGGGTGAGGCTGCCAGGCTGGAATTAAATAACGATTCTACGGGGAATACTATTGAATTAAGAAATCGTATGATAAAAAGAATCTTGGAGGAAATTCCGGAAACGAGTTTAAATGGTGATAACGAAAAGAGATTGCCTAACAATGTAAATATCTGTTTTGGACAGATTGATTCGGAATCAATTTTAGCTATGCTTGGTGCTTCTGGAATCTGTGCAAGTGCTGGGTCTGCATGTACTTCGGGCGATCCGGAACCTTCACATGTATTGCTGTCTATAGGATTGAATAAATTACAAGCTCGTTCTTCGATAAGGCTAACATTGTCCGACGATAATACGGTTGAAGATGTTGATTATACTGTGGATGAATTGAAGAAGATTATTACCATGTTAAAGAAATAAAAAAAGAGGAATGGTTGAATGGATTACACATTTAATACGGATGTGATTTATAAAAACAACCTTAATATTGATGCTTTCTCGGCGTTGTTTAATAATACATCACAATGTTATAAGTTTTATTGGTTTGAGGCATTAATGCATTTTATTTCCGATGAAACGAGGGATATTCCTTGCGATGATATTATTAATGAGATGATTTATGAAGCTTGGAATACAGTTACGTATTATCATTTGCATTTAGGACCAACTATAAACGGAAAATCAGAAAATTTTCTGGAACATGCAATAGGAATTATTTCTGATGAGTTCCCTAAGTTAAGAGGATATATTAGTAGAGAAGAATTAAATAAAGCGATTGAAGAATGTAACGATTTAATTCGTAATGATAGAAGGCATCTTATGGATTATGTGCCGCATAGATTGTTGAGACCTTTTTTTAAAAACAGCGATTTAAAAGAAGGATTGAGTTATATAGATAATGATTCGCAAAGACGATTGATTTCGTATATGACTAACTTGACTGATGATGATAAGGTGCTTTATTACTTGGTTAATTCTAAAGAAAATGAAGTTAGTGTTAGAGTAAATTCTTACTGGAGGGAATTTCTTTTAGACAATTACTCTATTATATTAAGCTGGATTCAGTATAATAAAGCACAATTTGTTCAGGCTAGAAATCCGGGCGTTCCCGGAATTATAGATAAGATTAACATGGAAAGTGAAGATAAGAGGAAGCTTGAGCAGGTTAGAGCTTTGTGGAAAAGCATTGAAGAAATCACGGGTGAGCCTATTAGAGAGATATATACTGGCGCTGTAATCAATCCGAATGAGTTAACTATAGACCATTTTATTCCGAGGTCATATATTTCGAATGACGAGCTTTGGAATTTGATTCCAATGTCTAAAACGCTTAATTCTAGCAAGAATAACAGACTTCCAAAGTGGGAAGAGTTCTTCCTCCCTTTTGCGAAGTACCAATTTTATATGTATAAGAAGGTTTTTCTTGATACAGGGGACTATGCATTGGTTTTGAAGAAAAAGTTTGATTCATGTAAAAGGAATAATTTGAACGCGATTTGGGCGCTAGAGAATCTTTATACTTATGAAAATAGCAGTGATTCCTTTATTGGTACGCTTTCTTCCCATATGAAACCGATTTATGATTCTGCAGTATTACAAGGCTATGAATATTGGGATAAGCAACAGGTAGTATGATTTATGAATAAAAATATAGAGTTTTATAATAAAAATGCCGATAGCTATTTTAAAACAACAATCAATTTGGATATGTCCGAATGGATTGATCGATTTATTAGTTACATTCCAGAAGGTGGCAGAATACTTGATGCGGGTTGTGGAAGCGGAAGAGACAGTAAGACTTTTATATCGAAGGGCTTTTCGGTTGTGGCATTTGACGGATCTAAAGCGCTGTGCTCGTTAGCATCAGAGTATATTGGTCAAACTGTATTGAATATGTGTTTTGATGAGATTTCTTATGAAAATGAGTTCGATGGCATATGGGCATGTGCTTCTTTGCTTCATGTTTCATATGATGAATTAATTATTGTGATAGATCGCTTAAAAAGAAGTTTAAAACAAAGCGGTGTTTTTTATGCTTCGTTTAAATACGGAAACAATATTTCAGAAGTCGAAGATAGGAGTTTTGCAAATTTTACAGAAGAAACGCTTATTGAAATGTTTTTAAAAGCAGGATTTGTCGTTAAAGATTGCGGATTCTCTATGCAAATACGAGATGATAATACAAAGCAGAAGTGGGTTAATATTATAGCAGAAAAAGACTAATTATTATGGGTTAAAGTATATGAAAGTATTCAATTTTAAAGAATTTTATAATGCTTTCGAAACAGGCTTTGTTCAAAAGAACAAGACTGCTATTTGTACGATTTTGTTTAAGCCACTTTTTGACCCAGGAGAATTATTAGATGAAAATGGTATTCCATATGAAATTGGTAACAATAATGCATCAAAATGGACTAATTTAAGCAGCCCTATCCCTGAAAATATACGTTTGGCTGTGGCTGATGAAACTTACATAGAGGACATTATTCTCTACTTTGAGAGGGATGTTATTTCTTCTTTTAATGACAAGCGATTACTCCAGGATGCTTTAGATAATATGTATAATGCAGTTAAACAAAGTAATCTTGCTAATACAAGAAAACAAGAATTGATCGATTATTATTGCAATCAGCAGTATGGACTATTTTTTGCATGGGCTTTTATAGCTGCGGTTATAAATAGTGGTGTAAAAGCTAGTAAAGCGGAAAAGATTAACGAGGAAATAACTAAAACAGATGAGGATGTGCTAGATAATTTTAGAAGGATTATAAAAACACAATATAAAAAACCAAGTCCGTTACCAATACCTGATGTATCGGAAGATAAAGGGTTAGGTTATGTTGAGGCTCTTTTTGAAGCGTACTCACAAACAGCAGGGAAAAAGATAAGTCATATTGATGATTTAGGTATTTATAAAAATCACTTTAATAGACAAAGGAAGTATTATTATTTAGCAGAAACGATTCATAGAGAAGTAAGAGATGCTATTGATGATGGTGATGATTCGAGTTTTGAAGAATTAAAAGATGAGATTGAGATTGGGGTAGAAGAACCTTTAGAAGATAAGTATTCAAATCCTGTTGAAAAGATTGATGCAGTTATTAAAACAGCGGAACAGACAGAAATATCGCGCCATACGCAAGATTTATTGATGGGATGGATTGGTCCTGGAGAGAAAAAGGGTGTTTGCCATATGCTTGTTAATGATGAAAGGATAAAATGGATAGATCATGAAAACGGACAAGATAAATCTTTTTAATTCTGTTTTTGAAATGAAACTCCGTATTATATTGTTGCTGTCAATTGATTCTGATCAAATCTATTCAACTGATAGAATATTGGCATTGGATTTTATTTCATGTTATGCAAAGATATTTGGCTATCCTTTCAATAATTTACATGGAGACAACCAATTAATGTTTGCTGAATTGGCTAATAGGAGAAGCCTTATTTGTGAGTCATTAAAGAAGTTGGTGGTTGAGGGGCTTGTTGAAGCAATTGTTGACAAAGGTTTTTTTTACAAAATTAGTGCTGTTGGAGAAGATTATATCTCAAAATTTGAAAGCAATTATTTTAAAGAATACCTAGGTATTTCAAAGGAAGTCACAGAAAAATGTATAAATCTTTCGGACGAGGATTTGTTAAAGATTATTCAAACAAAATCTTTATATTCTAATAATGGGGGAGTTTAAAGATGTACTATATTAGAAAAATAGAATGTTATACAAAAAAGTATGGCCGTTCAGAAATGAACTTTACTAAGGGCCTTAATATTATCTGTGGACCTTCAAATACTGGGAAAAGCTTGGTGTTAGAAATAATAGATTATATGTTTGGTGGTGAAGGCAAAAAGATTATTGAATGTCCGGTGGGGTTCACTAAAATTGGACTAGAAGTTGATGTTGACGGCAAAACAGTCTTAGTTTCGCGAGAAGTCGGAAATAATGAGATTTCAGTAGAAAGCTCGGCGGATGGGATAGAGGATGGTGTATATAAGATAAAATCTAAACCAATAAGTAAATTTTGGCTTTCTTTAATGGGAATACACGAAGATGTTCAGGTTATTCAAAAATTAGATTATTCGCCACAGACACTGGGTGTTAGGACATTTATTCATACATTCCTTATAAAAGAATCTCGTATGGTATCAGATAATAGTATTTTTAAGAGCGGTATTGGATATAACAAGAATATTCCGACGTCCACAATAACGTCTCTTTTGTATCTTTGTACAGAAAATAATTTTTTAAAAGGGCATAAAAAAGTTGATTCAAAACTTATAGAAGAAAAGAATAAGGCGATTAGAGGTTTTGTGGATAGAAGCCTAAAGACATTGGCAGATCAAAGAGTTGAAGCCTTAAAAAATGAAGATGCTGATGAGAAACCAGAGGTTTTAGAAAATAAGATATCAGAAATCTTAAAGGAACTTGATGATAACCAACGGAGACTGAAAGAAACTTATAAGGAAAACGAGAACATTGCAAACAATTTATTTAAAATTGATAATGAGCTTGCAGAAAATCAAATTTTGCAACGTCGGTTTTCGGCATTAATGAGTCAATATGAGTCGGATATTAAAAGGTTGACGTTTATTGCGGAAGGTGATTTGAGAAAAGGAGATATACCTCATTTTGACTATTGCCCTTTTTGTAATGGAGAACTTTCCAAAGAACAAGAGGAATCATGTGTTGAGGCCGCTGTTCAGGAAGCTCGGAAGATAGAAATACAGATGAGAGATTTGAAATCGGCTTCGGAGAGTATAATAAATGAGATAGATTCATTAAAAGAGAAAAAAAGAAACTTGCAGAAGGAACAAATTGATATTCAAGATCGAATACGCGGGGAACTAGAACCTAAAATTGCTGACTTAGGTAAATTATTAAGTGGATATAGAATTGCTCTTGGCCAAGCTAAAGTAAACGAGATGTTTGATTCTTTTGAAAAAACATTGAATACTGAATTGAAAGATTCGATAGAGGAAGAGGAAAAAGGTGACACTTTTGACATCAGGAATGTAATTAATAAGTATTTTACAGAAAAACTTGATGACAGATTATTGACTATTCTAAGGGAAGTTAATTATGAAAAAATAAGTAGTGCAAGTTTTGATGTTGAAAGTTGCGATGCGAAAGTTAATGGGGCATCAAAAGCAACGCAAGGAAAAGGCTATAAAGCGTATTTAAATACTGTTATGGCATTGGCTTTGCAAGAGTGCTTAGAGAGCTATGATAAACATAAGATTCAATTGATGGCAATTGATTCGCCTATTTTATCTTTAGTTGAAAAACGAGATCCTAATGATCCGGGCGCTTCAGATGTGATGAAAAAAGGATTGTTTACTTATTTTGTTAATAATACGAGTCAGAGACAAACGATTATAGTTGAAAATGAGATTCCAAGTATAGAATATGGTAACACAAATATTATTGAGTTCACGAAGGATGAAAATAATGGTAGATATGGATTGATTCAAGGTTATATTGAATAAAACGAGATTTTGGGATTAATAAGAGTCACTTTAGGTGGCTCTTATTTTTTTGGGTTTTTTAGGGTTTTTTGAGGATTTTTGG
>Ga0129307_1002923_pt1 | contig 11926 bp, 13 predicted proteins | sample P1105metagenome_FD_94437 | JGI IMG/M metagenome (GOLD analysis project Ga0129307, IMG submission 94437) | Capybara group fecal microbial communities from Wisconsin, USA - P1105 metagenome | ecosystem: Host-associated > Mammals > Digestive system > Large intestine > Fecal | place: USA: Wisconsin... | reverse complement strand
TATATTAATAGGAGATTAAACATGCCTGACATTGCAAGAATAGTTATTTTTAAAAAAGAAAATGGAGAAGAATTTATTTTTGATGACAAGTACGTTCAAATAACTTCTTTGGAAAATAAGATGCTAATATTCAAGTTTGAAGCTTCTCAAGATATATTGAAGGAAGGATCAGAATTTTTCTCTACATTCAACACTTATGAACAGATAAAAGTGGATATTGGAGGAACCGGAGATATTCCATGTTATATGAAAAGCTTATCCCCTATAGTTGGCAGAGGCCCTAAAAAGACTAATGGAGAACATTTGAATGGAATTTTCACATTATCCCTTCAACAGATAGTTGCTGCTCCGGATCCGGAGGAAGAGCATAACTGCTTAAACTGTGCATTATCACAGAATGGAGTTTGTTCCATTAAGGACAATAGTGAAAAAACATCTTGTGATGATTATAAAAAATAGATAGTGATTTAATAAATAGTTGAAAACTTTTTCAACTCTTTTTTTCTTAAACCATTAATGTATTTACTTTTTTTGAAACTCCTTAACCTCTAAGGATTCCACTTCATCAAGGAAAATCCAAGTGATCCACTCGCCTCTTCGAAGTTCAAGCAAAATCTGAATCCCATTTCTACCATAGTCATCCAAATCACATTGGACGATACTGACCTGTTCACATCTTGTCCTAACATTATTCACATTAACAATGCAATCCATATAATAATCCAAACCATCTTGAAATGGATTATTATTGGTTTCTATCTCATTAATGACATCCATTACTTCCATATTTTAACCCCCTAAACATACTATGAAATCACTCTCAACCTTCTTAAAAAAATTAAAAGGAATAATTGAAATTTTTCTCCAAATACGCCTTAACCCTTTCATTTATATCTGCGAGCTCTTGACTATACTCAACATACTTCAAATTCAAGTCATTGTTGAATTTGAACATCAATAAGTCATCTTCATTAGGCCCAATTGCAAATAAACGGTCAAGGATTCTGTTTGCCTTTTCAAAATCATCCTCAAGGAAACATATGTGCATTGAATAGATATAATGCTCACTTTCAAACGGATGTGCCTTATGTTCCTTTTGAAGATATTCCTTGGCCTTTTCAATTTCTTCATTTTTAATGCATATCTTCGCCATTCGGGAATGTAGTCCCTTATATTCAGGATTTATTTCAGCCAACCTTTCATACTGTCTTAAAGCATCATCATAATCACCTAAGAAGCAATGATTCTCCGCCAAAAGAAAAATTACATCTTCACTATCAGGCCAGTCATCCAATATCTTTTCCAAACATTCAATTGAATTATCAAAATCACAATAATTCAGATATTCAACAGCATTCTCTTTAAGATCATAATACTTCTTAAAACTTTCAAATGGCAAAAGTTCCGTTCCGCAGTCCGAACATACCTCTCCACCATCATCAATTTCCTTAAAGCATTTTGGACAAAACTTTATAGGAAAAGCACCACAGAATGGGCAGAAATCGAATTCATCCGAATACTTATTGCCACATACATCACACTTCATACTATCACCCTTTAAATTATTCTTTTTCAAATATTTTTCAATCATAATTAGCAAATAAAATATAGAAACGATAGTATTTAAAGTTAATGAATTAAAAAAAGTTTGTGAAAAAAGTTCTTAAAATAAGTGTTTTAGGAAATAAAAAAGAAAAAAATAGATTCAATGTGAATTAAAAAAAAAGAAAGAAATATGATTTAATTTAAACCATCAATTGCATTTTGAACATGCTTAATGTAAACATCTCTAATGTCTTTAGATTGAGCGAGCCCTTCTATGACACATTCAACTTCATAGCCTTCAGATGCAAACATTGATTTCCATGAATCATCTTCATCTCCAGCCATGTCATTTTGAGCATGGTCACCAGCTACAACCATTAAAGGTTTGAGCACTATCTTCTTGTAGTCACCTTCCTTTACCATAGCCAAGACATCATCGTAGTCAGGTTTTGCTTCAACAGTACCGATATAATAGTTATCGAATCCTTTATCATTAAGCATTCCTTGCAATTTTGTGTAAACCATATTACTTTCTGCAGGAGAACCGTGACCCATAAAAACAACAGCTGTGTCGTCATCATAATCCCCTTTAGAGGTTATGCTTGCAATTAGGTCTTCAAAGTCCTCATTGGAGATTAATAAAGGTTCTGCAATTGGAATGTTTTCAAACTTGTCAATGTATTTGTCTACAGTATCCTTGATCTTGAAATGGTATTCAGTACCGTTCATGATGTGAGTCGGTTGAATGATAACGGTTTTTACACCATCATTTAATGATCTTTCCAATGCCTCTTCCACATTGTCAATAGCCAAATCATCACGTTTTTTCAATATGTTTATAACCATTTGGCTTGTGAATGCTCTTCTCATTTCATAATCAGGAAATGCTTCATCAATGTCCTTTTCGATAGCTCCAATGGTAAGAGCACGGTTATTATTGTAAGAAGTACCAAAACTCACTACTAAAATAATCTTATCAGTCATAATATCATCCTAAAAAATAAAAATATATTGTTTTATTAGTTAATTGTTACAATTAACTTTTTTTAAAGAAAAATTTAACATTACTAAATTATACTTTATTTAAAGAAATATTTAAAAATATTGATTAAAAATAATTAATGAAATGAAAAAAGAATTAAAATGAATTAAAAAAGAACAAAAAATATAAAAAGAGAATAAAAAATAGGCTTCATGAAATTTCATGAAATGAAAAAAATGAAAAATTAAAAGATGAGATTAAAAATAAAAGCTATTTATTCTGATCTCTTAAGATATACAATAATGCATTTGAAATAGCCGCTGCAACATTACTTCCACCTTTACGTCCACGAGCGACGATATATGGAACATCACATTGCATGATCAGCTCTTTTGATTGGACTACATTTACAAATCCTACAGGAACCCCAATGATGAGTTCCGGATTGAGTTTTCCTTCCTGAATCAGTTCATATAATCTAATCAAAGCGGTTGGAGCGTTTCCTATTGCAAAAATCAAAGGTTTATCCAAGCTTGCTGCCTTATCCATAGATGCTCTTGCACGTGTAGATCCGTTCTTTTTGGCAATGTCTCTAACATCATCATCACTCATAAAGCAGAATACTTCACCGCCATGCTTCTTAAGCTCTGCCTTATTGATTCCTGCCTTTGCCATATTTGTGTCGGTTACAATGCAGGCACCATTCTTAATTGCTTCCAATGCCTTATCAACTACATCTTCTGAAAAGCATAAGTTATCTACATAATCAAAATCGGCAGCTGTGTGAACTGCTCTTTTAATAATTGGCGCTAATTTAGGGTCAATTTCATGAGGAAGTTCAGATTCAATGATTTCCATACTCCTGCTTTCGATTTCAGCAGGTTCAACTTGTTCTAATTCAATTTTCATACTATCACTTCAATTTACTATGAATAAACTACTAAATCACTAATGAATATAAATCAAGAAAATATTGTATAATAAATTAAAAAATATAATTTTAACCTTTCCAATTCCTTGCATTAGCCACAAAAGACTTTGCAAAATCAGGATTTGCAGGAAGGTAAATATGAGGGAAACCTGCATAAAGGCTATCTGATCCATGACAGCAAAGGTATTCCAATCCATTTGATGCCTTTTTAGCCATAAAAGCCTCTCCACAGTTTTCACTATCATAATAATGGAATTCATGCACCCTAATGCTATCTCCTTCATTACATAACAAGTTGTCTTGCAATGCCTTAATCTCAATATAACCGAATCTTTGCAATTTATCAGTTTTTATACAATTTCCTTTGATGAATCCGACCATAGGAACATTTTCAATGGAATCATGCAAATACATGAAACCACCGCATTCAGCTATTGTAGGAATTCCCTTTTCTATGATATCCTTTATTTCATTGCATAATTTTCTGTTTTTGGACAATTCTTCTGTATATAATTCAGGATAACCTCCACATAAATACAATCCAGATATGTTATCAGGAAGTTTTTCATCTTCCAATGGGCTGAAATAGACAACTTCACAACCTAAATCTTCTAAAATCTCTATGTTTTCCTTATACATAAAGCAAAAAGCATTATCACGGGAAACTGCTATTCGAGTTTTAGGTTCATTGGAATCAGTTTTACTGCTTTCAATCAATTCCTTAAAATCATCACTTTCTTCAAGGACTGGAGCTGATTTAGCCAATTCATACAATCCATCCAAATCAATGTATTTTTCTGCCAATTCCCTAAGACCATTTATTTTCTCTTTAATGTCTTCAATTTCATCAGCAGTGATCAATCCCAAGTTTCTGCTTCCTATGGAATACTTTTCCTCTCTTGGCAAGAATCCATAAGCCTTAATGCCTTCCTTTTGAACAATATCCCTTAAAAGCGGATACAGCATTGGAGAAATGCCATTGAAGATTACACCTTCAACCATACTTTCTTCCTTGAATTCCTTGAAACCTTTTATGATTGCTGCTGCAGAATTGCTCATTCCTTTAGCATCAATAATTAGTACTGCAGGAGCTTTAATGGATTTTGCAACTTCCCAAGCACTTGCTCTACCTTCAACACCTATTCCATCATAAAAGCCCATAGCTCCTTCAATTATGCTTAAGTCCTTACCACAATTTCGAATGAATTGGTCACATAACATTTGCTCAGTTGAAAAGTATGGGTCCAAATTATGGGTCTCTACATTAAAGACCTTACGATGAAACATTGGGTCAATATAATCAGGACCTGATTTGAAGGAAGCGATTTCCAAACCTCTATTTTGGAATGCTGCAAGCAAAGCCATGGTAATGGTTGTCTTACCGCAATTACTGTTGGTTCCTGAAATCAAAATTCTATTCACAAGCACCACTTCCACTAATAATGAATATAGGGTTTTGAGCCATTAGCATATGCAAATCACCGATTTGTCTGCCTTTGGAAACTGCAACTTGAGCAATGTCGCCGCTTATTCCAACATTCTTTAAGGAATCCAAACCAGCCATAGCATTTTCAAGAGTTACTGCAGTTATGACAAATCTCATTTTATCATTAATTCCATAAAGATAACTGACAATTTCATCCATATTTCCAGAACTTCCTCCAATGAAAGCAACATCAGGAACAGGCAAATCCTTTAGGCATTCTGGAGCTAATCCACAGATAGCCTCCACATTATCCAAGTGGAATTTCTGACAGTTTTGCTCCAACAATGCAATTGCCTCTTCGTTCTTATCAAAGGCATAAACCTTTCCAGAATATGCTGAAAATGCCATTTCAATTGTTACAGAACCGGTTCCACAGCCAATATCATAAGCCACATCATCAGGATTAATTGATAGTTTAGACAAACAAACAGCTCTAACTTCTGACTTTGTCATTGGGACTTTTCCTCTAATGAATTCCTCATCTGGAATTCCAGTTCTGATTCTTGAATCAAAATCAGGATTTTCTATAATCAAAACAGTTAGAGAACTGAATTCCATTCCAGCCAAATCATCTATCTTGGATTCTTGAATGGACTCTTCATCTGAGCCTAAATTCTCACCAATCCAAACCTTCAAATCGCCGAATCCATACTTAACCAATTCTTTTTGCAATTCTGGAATGTTTTTGCCTGTTAAGGCAAAAGTGTACCTATTCCTGCGAACTGATGAGACGATATTTGTATCAAGGCCATGACAGCTTATTAAATTTGCATCTTTCCAAGGAAGACTGCATTTTGCAAAAAAGTATGCTACAGAGGATATTCCAGAAACTAAATTAGGATTATAATCCTTTAAGACATCCACTAATTTCTCAGCGGCACTATAAAAGCCAACATCTCCAGAAACTAGGATAGCTATTTTTTCTGCATCTGTCTTTTCTATTATCTCAAGTATATCATCAGATAAATAAGCATTATAACTAGGTTTATTCATGTGAGAAAACTCATTGATTAAACGTTTAGCCCCTAATAAAATATCGGCTTCAATAATCAGCTCTAAAGCTTCAGCAGTAATGGTTTTTTCACTCATACCCATTCCAATAATATTGATTTCCTTCATAAGCATTTACTCCTAATGGTGTCTTTAGCTTCTTCCACACTTATTCCCTCTTCATTAACCAATCGGGATAAGACAACAACTTCCATGCCACATTCCTTTGCAGCATCAGTCTTTTCTAAAAAACCTCCAACATTACCAGATTCCTTAGTTATAAGTATGTCTGCAGCAATTTCCTTGAATTGTGCCATATTGAATTCCTTAGAAAAAGGACCTTGCATTCCACAAAGGTTTTTCATAGGGTAACCTAAATCAAGGCATTGCTTCATTCCTTCAGGTGAAGGCAGCATTCTTAAATAAACCCTTTCCTGGAAGTTTTCCACCTCTGTTAATGCAGGAGCCTCTTTCGCCCCCATTGAAGAAAAGATCAATCCTTCAGTAGTGTTAAGATAATCAATCAATTCTTCCATACTGGATACTTTTACAGCATCTTCAATCTCAATTGATTCTCTTAAGACTCTAATGTATTCGATACCCTGTTCCTCACAAATTTCCTTAATGTGTTTGCTGATTTCTGTAGCATAAGGATGTGTAGCATCAAAAACAAATTCAGTCTGCTCTTCTTCAAATAGTTTTCTCATAGGATCAGGTTTTAATCTTTTAGGCTGAACAATGACAGGAGGTTCATATTCCAATACTTTCTCCCCATATTCTGTAGCAACACAAACTATAGCAGGAATCTTATTTTTAGATAGGAATTCAGTCAATAGACGTCCTTCAGTAGTTCCTCCGAATAAAACAATTTTGTGCATATCCACACCTCTAATTAAGAGAACTCATTTAAATAATAATCATGATTTGATAACTTATTAATTAATAAATAATTAATAATTTGATAACTTATTATTTAATATAATAATTATTATCCCATTTATATTTATACACCTTTATAGCCTCTAGGTGTTACCATTTTATCATCAATGACTTTTGTGTTGGCATTTCCAATGAAAACTGTGGTGAACATATCCACTTCAGTGTCCTTAAGCTCTAAAAGGTTAGTGATATGATATTCTTCACCATCTCTCCCTATGTTTCTAACATATCCGCAAATGGTGTCTTCACCTTTGAATTTCAATAATATTTCACATGCCTTTTTCAAGTAATCCTTTCTTTTATGGCTTGAAGGATTATAAAGGCAAATGCAGAAATCCCCTTCACCAGCTAACGCCAATCTTTTTTCAATCAATTCCCAAGGAGTTAATAAATCTGATAAACTGATTACAGCAAAGTCATGACCTATTGGAGCGCCTAAAACTGCAGATCCACTTAAAACAGCACTAATACCTGGAACAATATCGATTTCAACATCAGGATAATCAACTGAGAGTTCATAGACCAAACCAGCCATACCATACACTCCAGCATCTCCACTGCATACTACAGACACTGCATTTCCTTCTGCTGCTTTTTCCAATGCCATCTTACAACGGTCCACCTCTTTTGTCATTCCAGTGTACAAATACTCCTTTTCAGGCAAGTACTCTTCTACAAGCTCTACATATTTTTTATATCCTACAATTAAATCTGATTCTTCAAGAGTCTCTTTAGCAGCAATGCTAAGGTATAACTCATTTCCAGGACCAATACCCACTACAGATACACATTTCATAAATTATTTCCTCCAATAGACACCTTATTATTTTAATATTATTATTAAATTATAATTATGAATTAACTTTTATTGAATATATTAAATTATTAAATTATATTATTATTGAATTATTATTCCCAAGAAATATTTGGGTCATTTATTGCTAAAGCAACAGTCACACCTGCTCCATCACAAGTGTCCTTTCTCCTAATCAATTTTCCATTGCTTTCCATAATTGCGGAACGTTCACAGACATTATCCACTTCCACAACACTTTTAACAAATTCTGACTTTGTAAAGTCGCCTTCAAGACTGTTTAGTTCCTCTGCACTATACGTATTAAATGGCAAATCATATTTTTTAGCGAATTCTAAGATTCCATTTTCATTAGCCTTTTTATCAATGCTTGCCAAAGCATTTATAGCCAAAATATGATAATTTTCACTTTCAAAGATATTTAAAATGGAGCTTTCTATCGCTTCAAAACTTATATCCTTTCTACATCCAATGCCAACTGTAATGATTTGTGGGACTAATAATAAGGCATCATTCTTACATTCATTTTCTAAATCTTTATGAGTGATTATCACATCGTATCCTGCATTAGAATCTTCTAAATCATTAAGATAAACATTCTTAGGCAAATTTCCTTGAATAGGATAATCTGATTTGACATGTACAGATTCTCCCTTTAATAATTTAGATGAAACCAATTTGATGCATTCTGGATTTAGGATATTCAATCCTTGACTTTTTGCCCAAGTATCCACTGCAAATACCTTATTTATATCAGTAGCAGTTGTGATTACTGGAATAGAACCTAAATCCTCAGCTATTTGAAGTGCCAATTCATTAGCCCCTCCAATATGTCCAGAGAGAATTGGTATAGAAAACTGTCCCAAATCATCCACTACAACTACAGCAGGATCTTTTGTTTTTGTCTTGATGTAGGGAGCGATTGCCCTAAGCGCTATTCCTATTGCACCTATGAAAATTAGGGCATCATTAGTGGAGAAATGTTCCTCTGTCCAAGTGGACAAAGCTCCTTTTCCACATCTAGTAAAATCCACATCATTAGCTTCAGATAATGAATTTGATAATTTATAGGCAATTTCCATACCATTATCTGTAAATGCAATAATTGATACTTTCATTCTTAACCTCACAAATTCAAGCATATTGGCTTGAAATTACTCCAAAATTATTTTTTAGCTTGTCTGAATTCAGTTGAAAAATCATCAGCATAAAGACGTGATAAGGAATATTCACTGTCTAAAACATCTCCAACAATTATTAAAGCTGTTTTTGTAATGTTGTTTTCCTTTGCAGTTTCATATAATGTTCCAACAGTACATCTCATAACCTTTTCATCTGGCCAGGTTGCTTTATAAACGATTGCTGCAGGAGTGTCTTCTGTGTACTTTCCTTTTACAAGCTCTTTAGATAAGTCCTTAAGGAGACCTGTACTTAAGAAAATAACCATGGTTGCCCCATGTTCTGCAAATGATGCAATGCTTTCCTTTTCAGGAACTGGAGTTCTTCCAGCCATACGTGTGATAATTACGCTTTGGCTTACATCAGGCAAGGTATATTCCGCTTTCAATGCTGCTGCTGCACCACAGAAACTTGAAACACCTGGGCAGACATCATAAGAGATTCCTTCTTCATCCAAACGGTCCATCTGTTCACGGATTGCACCATAAATACTTGAATCTCCAGTGTGTAAACGGACAGTCATCTTATTTTCCTTTTCAGCTTCAAACATCTTTTCCAAGACTTCATCTAAAGTCATTTTAGCGCTATCATAAATTTCACATGAATCTTTAGCATAATTTAATAAATCAGGATTAACCAATGAACCTGCATATATAATAACATCCGCTTCCTTTAGAAGTTCTGCTCCTCTTATGGTTATTAAATCTACAGCTCCACTTCCTGCTCCAACAAAATGAATCATTATTTTTCCTCCAATATTTCCAATAATAATCAAATAAACATTAATTTAATAATCAGTTATTTTCACTTTTTCCATAATCTTTTAAGATCATTTACATTTTCACTTTCAAATAAAACTCCCGAATACTCTCCAGTATTGGCAAAGCATATGAATCCAACATTGATGTCATCGGGAACCCTTCTATCAATATTATGTTGTATTCTCTCATTTAAGATTTCCATAGTCTTATCCAATAAGTCATTTTCATATAGGATATCCAATACTGCATTAGTAGTTACACATTTTTGAATCTCTTTTAGGATTTCAATATTTGCACCTGCATCCAACGCACAGGACAATAGTGTTTCTATCCTTCCATCACCATTATGTGAGTGGGTGTTGAACATTCCTATTCCCAGTTTTACAAATTTGCCTATATGGCCAACTAAAAGAATATTCTTGAACCCAAATTCAACAGAGCTATCCAATGCAACATCAATGAAATTACTGCACATTATTCCAGGTTTTGTAGATAGATTCAAATCCTCTTCAGTGAATTTTTTACCGAAATTACCTAAAAAGATAAGAATGGACTCATTGCTTTCTGCAGCAATGACACTTATTTCAACTTTAATTGAATCAGCTAATGCCTTGGCACTCATTGGCTCAACAATACCTGTTGTACCCAAAATTGAAATGCCTCCAACTATACCTAATTCAGGGTTGAAAGTTTTCTTTGCAATTTCTTCACCCTTCGGTACAGAAATTAAAACATGAAAGCCGCCCTTATAATTATATTGCATCGCCAATTCATTTAATGAATCCTTTATCATTTTTCGAGGAATAGAGTTTATAGCAGACATACCAACTGGTTGATCTAGACCGCCTTTAGTTACTTTTCCAACTCCTTTTCCACCTTCAATAATAATTTCTGAAGAATCCGGCAATAAAGTCACTTTGGAAGATACCAATATTCCATTAGTGATGTCAGGGTCATCACCACTATCCTTTTCAATAGAACAGCTTGCCACATTATCATCAAACTGAGGGTTTAAGACATCAATGATGAGATCAGTTTGATTAGGTGTTGTGATTGCTACAGAATCCATTGATTCCTGTTTAAAGAGCATTGCTACTGCTGCCTTAGAAGCTGCCGCTGCACATGTCCCTGTTGTATAACCACAACGCAATAATTTCTGATTAACCAAACGTTTTTCTGTCATATGAAATCCCCAATAAACTAATGAGCTAAATTACTTTACAACGACAATAGTGAAATATCCCATGTTTTCATCAAATTCATCTAAAGAATTATAGATCTTTTCATTTTCTAAACCACAGTTTTCAACTGCATAAACATTATCCTCAAGATTTAATTCCTTCAATGTTTCGATTAATTTAGGCATTGACCTGCCTATTTTCATCAGTACCTTAGAACCAGGCATTTGTAAAGCTTCCTTTAAGTCTATTCCTGTTGCAGGAATGATATGCAAAGGATCATTCATTGTAGTCAATCCTATTCTTAATTTGGAAGCTGAAGCGCAAAAGCTTGTTACTCCTGGAATGACCTCTACATCATAATCCTTTTCCAATAATTGGTCCATTGTATATGCAAATGTTGAGAAGATAGTTACATCACCTAAATTTAACATTGCTACATCTTCCCCTTCATCAAGAACCTTAGCTATTGATTCTGCAGCATTCTTATGGCTTTCAGCTAAAATGTCCTTATCTTTAGTCATTGGAAACTCTAAAAGCAGTATTTCCTTTTGGGATAAATCTGTTGCTTGAGATACAATAGACAATGCCAATGAATCACCTGTTCCAGTATGTGGTGTTGCTATATATTTGCACTTGGATATTATGTTCATTGCCTTTACAGTAATTAACTCAGGGTCTCCTGGCCCAATACTTACTCCATATAATGTTCCCTTGTTCATTTTAAAACCTTTATTATCTGTTAAAAAAATAATTATTGAAAATAATTGTAAATTAAAATTAATTTAATATCAAATAAACTATATTCATTGCAATAACCTTTTAAAAAAAGTTAAAAAATATAATGAACTTTAATTAATTAATACTGTAATTAAAAAATATGTTATTGAAAATATATAAATATACTCTCAATTATAGTTTAATAAATTAAAAAAATATTTGAAGAAATAAAAATAAAATATATGAAAATAGTTCGTTAAGAATAAAACTAATTATTCTTGGATAAAAAAAGGCTGGCAGCTAAATGAAATTCCCATAGACCGAAACCCATAGTACACAAACAAAACGCGAAAAGACTTAACTTCTGGGATCGAAACGAGACCAGGTGTAACCCCATCGCT
>Ga0129307_1002922_pt1 | contig 11933 bp, 8 predicted proteins | sample P1105metagenome_FD_94437 | JGI IMG/M metagenome (GOLD analysis project Ga0129307, IMG submission 94437) | Capybara group fecal microbial communities from Wisconsin, USA - P1105 metagenome | ecosystem: Host-associated > Mammals > Digestive system > Large intestine > Fecal | place: USA: Wisconsin... | reverse complement strand
CCGACATGATTTATTTCACCAACACCGAGGTGCGCACCACACCAAGCTATGAGACACAGCGCCTCTTCTCCGTCCATGCCGGCGACAGATACCTCACCTCCAAGGTGAGCACCGACGAGAAGCTTGCAAGGCGCGTGGTGGTCAGCGTGGTGGAGGACAGCAAGACAGGAAAGAGACATGTCAAGGTGGTCAATGCGCTACCCGTTCCGCTCACCCTCAACGTCAACGGCCTCGACATACCGCAAGGCACACCATACGAAGGCTTCACGGGAAAGCCTGACGACCAGCAGGTGACGACGGAAAAGGGAGCCACCGCCGCCGGTTCCATCGTCATTCCACCCTACACCCTCCGCGTCTTCACGCCACTATGATAGAAACTACTTCGCTTTTTTGGCAAGTTCGCTTTTTTCCATTAATTTTGCAGCGTCAGAACCAAAATAGGATGAATATGAGCAAGAGAAGCATCATCGCCGCACTGCTCCTGGCAGGCTTTTCACTAACTGCCATGGCGCAGACGGCAGCCGATGTGGCCAACCTTCGCAAGGAGGCCAACGCCGGCAATGTGAAGTCACAAGTGGCCCTTGCCAACTGCCTCCTGGGCGGGAAGGGCGTGAAGTCCGACTTCGCCGAGGCGACGAAATGGTACACCCGTGCCGCCAACAAGGGCAACATCGAGGCGCAGTTCAACCTCGCCTACTGCTACGAGATGGGCTATGGCGTGCCCAAGAGCATGGCAAGTGCCGTGGAGTGGTACACCAAGGCTGCCAACAAGGGTAGCCTGGCGGCCATGAACAGCCTCGGGCACTGCTACGACGAAGGTGCGGAGGGCTTTGACAAGAACTACGCCAAGGCTGTGGAGTGGTATCGCAAGGCTGCCGACAAGGGGCATGCCGGCGCCCAGTTCAACTTAGGCTTGTGCTACGCGCAGATGAAAGGTGTGGACTTGAACTACAAGGAGGCAGTGAAATGGTGGGAGCGTTCCGCGGCTCAAGGCAATGCCGGAGCCTTGTACAGCCTTGCCAACAGCTACCTCGTCGGCGAGGGCGTGGAGAAGGATGTCTCCAAGGCTTTCAACTACTATCTCCGCTTGGCCGACAGTGGCGACGCCCGTGCTCAATACGAGGTGGCCAAACTATACGCCCGTGGCGAGGGTGTCCCACAGGACAGCAAGAAGGCCGTGGAATATTACACCAGGTCTGCGGAGAAAGGAAACGCCTCTGCACAACTCGCCTTGGGCCGCTATTACGACAACGGCGTGTATGTGGCTCAGGACTATGAGGAGGCCGCCAAGTGGTATCTCAAGGCCGCCGAGCAAGGTATAGCCGAGGCCCAATACAATTACGGCAACATGTGCTTCAACGGCATGGGGGCCACCCTGAACTACGAGCAGGCCTTCTACTGGATGGAGAAAGCCGCCCAACAGAGTTTCCCTGCCGCACAGACCGGCGTGGGCATCTGCTACTACTACGGCTATGGCGTGAAGCGAAACAAGGACTTGGGGAGGCAGTGGGTCAACAAGGCCGCCGCCATGGGTGACAGCTACGCCAAGGAGACACTGCAAAGACTGAAATGATAGGAGGCCTTAGAAAATCCTAGAAAATCTAGAAAATCCTAGAGCATCTAGAAAAACTAGAGCATCTAGAAAATCTAGAGCATCTAGAAAAACTAGAGCATCTAGAAAATCCTAAAAAAATGCCGGGCTATTTCACGCCCGGCATTTTCATATAGGTGTCGTGGAGGGAGTCGTGGTGTGGGAGGAAGCCATGTTCCACTGACAGTTCCACGCTGAATGACGGGTTGACATTGTAGCGGACAGCCGCCCCGATGCGGTCGCCCAGGTCGCCGATGTCGTAGAGAGGGTAGGGGGTGAAGCGGTCGTGGATGAGCGACTTCTGCCCGTAGAGGAAGGCTTCCCAATGCTCGTTGAACTGATAACCCATGACAGCAGAGAGGCCGGCGCTGCGATAGGCGCTGTGCGCCCAGTAGAGGTTGTTGAAATATCCACCGACGGCCACGGACAACTTGTCTGTGAGTGGCATGGCATACATGGCGGAGAAATTATGCCCGAAGCCCGTGCCATGGTGGGCGTGTTTGCCAAAGGAAGCAAATGCCGATGCTCCGAAATTGACGTTCAGACCTTCGTGCAAGTTCCAGGTGCTCCATCCCGGACGGAAGAGCGGGAAACGCCCCGTCCATACCCGTCCTGAGTTGTCGAGTGTGGGAAGGTGGAGTGGGGTGGGGGTGTCGGCAAGCATGTCGGTCGGGGGTTGCACCTGTTGCAAGTCGGTGGTGGCATGTCTGCCGGTCGTCTCCTGTGCTTGTGAGGATGTGAAGGCCAGCAGGGCGGCTATGATGAAGATTGTTCTCATTTTTTGCCTGAAAGTCATAGGGGATTTCTTGAGTTCTTACTTGGTGAGCGACACGATGCCTACCACACCCAGGCCGGTGAGGCTGGCGGCGGTGCCATACATGAGGATGGACTTTGCCAGGTTTCTGTCCTTGTGGGTCTTCCCGATGAATTGGAAGATGGTTTTTGAGTGGTAGGTCTCTCCCGGATTGAGGGTGGTTGATGGAAATTCCGGGTGATTGGGACTGTCGGCCAAGTGCATGGTTTCCAAGCATACAGCCGTTCGTTTTTGGTAGGCGGTGCCGTTCTTTCCCTTGAGCAGTCCATTGAGGCCGTTGGCGGTGTAAACCTGCACGACGGGTTCGGTGGTATATACGCGCAGTTCCCTTCCGCTCTGGCTGTCATAGAGGATAGCCGCCGGCTTCTTCTCGTTGCCCGGATGTCTCAGTACGAAAGAGTGGTCGTAGCCCTTGGTAATCTTCATCTGCTCGTCGAAGATGTCGATGTCGGTGCCTATCGCCTTGGGTGTGAGGAAGTCAAAGGGCGTGTTTCTCACTTTCATGAAATTGCCGTCGAGGTTCTTGTTCTTGTCGTAGGTGGCGATGTATTTGGCATCTACGTACAGTTGTTGGTCGAGCACGGGCGTCTCGGGGTTGCCGGAGATGTTGAAGAAGGTGTGGTTGGTGAGGTTCACCACGGTGGGTTGGTCGGTGGTGGCCTCGTAGTCGATGGTGAGTGCGTGGTTGTGTGTGAGTTGGTATGTCACTTGCACGGTGAGGTTTCCTGGGAACCCGTTCTCACCGTTCGGCGACACCACCTTTAGCTTCAGCGTGCTGTCGTTGTGCTCCACCACGTCCCACACCTTGTCGGCCAGTCCCGGGTATCCTCCGTGTGAGATGTTGGCGCCGGTTTTCTGCAAGTCGTACTGCTTGCCGTTGAGTGTGAAGCGAGCATCCTTGATGCGCCCGGCGTAGCGTCCCACGATGCTTCCGAAATTCTGTTTGTACTGGTGGTAGTCGTCGATGTTGTCGAAGCCTAATACGACATCCTGCAGTTTGTCGTTCTTGTCGGGTGTTATGAGCGAGACCAGGCGGGCGCCGTAGTTGGTGATGCTGGCTTCCATGCCATTGCTCGTGAGGACGTAGAGGCCGGTGGCCTTCCCTTCCACGGTGGAAGCGAAGCGCTGCGGGTCGAGCCCTGAGCGTGTGGTGGCGTGTGGCTTGATGCTGTTGATGAGCGTCACCATGTTTTGTATGTATGTGCGTGTGGAGATGCCCATCACCACTTGGTTGTCGTAGGGCGACGTGTCGTATCTGTCGCCGACCATCGTCTGGCTGTAGGCCCTGTCGTCGCTTTCATTTTCCATCTCCTTGGGAATGGGCATGTAGGGGTTGGAGACCTGCCTGAGGGGCGAGGACAAATATCCATTCTCTCCCAGGGCTTTGATGATGTCGTCCACGCTCTGTCGTCCCCATCCCCTGGCGAATGTACCATTGAAATATGCCTCTTTGGGGCCTGATGTTTTCGCCTTGAGCAGGGGTGAGTTGCGCTCCAGGTCTTTTTTCACTTTCATTCGGGTGAGTTGGAGTGCTTCCTTTAAGCTTGGGATGTTGGCGGTGGCGAAGGAACTGTAGTGTGCGATGGTTGTTTCGGGATTGTCGTCGGTGTAGTATTTGCCGTTGGCCACGTTGGTGCCTTTGCGGTGCACGTAGAGCGGTTTGCCATTGTCGGGGTTGACAAATCTTGGCATGAGTATTTCTCCGTCTTGCAATGGCATGCGCCTGACGCTCTGTGCGAGGGATGCCGGCAGTTGCTGGCTTTCGAGGAAGGCGATGGCCTGTGGTATTCCTTCGATGAAGCTCTTGTCGCCGGTGAGGGTGTAGTATTCCATCATCTTGTAGATCATGGCGCCGGTGGTGGCTGTGTTGACGGCTCTTGGCTCGTATGAGCGTGCGTGTGCCGGCTTCAGGTCGTCAGCCGTGTATTGGTCTGCCCATCCTGCGAGTGGCGGTTTCTGTTGCAGGTCGCGCAGCAGGTGCATGGCCTTGAGGATGGGTTCTTGCAGTTCCTCCATGCCAAGAGAATTGTAGCATTGCATGAGGAAGTCGATGTTCTCCGTCATCACGTCGTCGTTGAGGGTGATGAAGGGTGTGTAGTCGGCCTTCCCCTGGAAGGGGTGGTCGGTCATGATGGGGTATCTCTGCGGCCATCCCCCATTGGGGTATTGGCTGTCGAGGAAGAAGCGGATGGCCTTGTCGAGGGGAGCGCGGAAGGCAGGGTCGTGCTTCTCGAGGAAGATGCGCAGGAGAAATTCGGCGCAGTGCTTGGTGGCCTTGTCGTCGAAGGTGGCGTTGCCGTAATAGTGTTGGAATTCCTCCAATCTCCATGCCTGTCGTCCCACGGTGGCATACCATGCCTTGAGGGAGTCCTCCGGCTCCAGGTCGAACATGTAGTTCCATCCCCCGCAGGGCAGTTGGCCTTGCATGATGCACAATGCCACGCATTTGGCGCTCTCATAGTAGTATTCGTCGCCGGTGGCGTGGTAGGCGTCGAGCAGCACCTGTCCCATTTCTGGTGTGGACGGCGACTGCAGCCACACCATGGTGCGCCGTGCCTCCAGTTCTCCCCACTGCCGGGAATAGTCGGGCAGGTAGTTCCACACGAAACCTCCATTATAGGAGGCCACGTCCATCATGTATTGTGTTGCACGGCGCATGGCCTGCTTCGCGGGTCCGTCGTCGGCGGTAATTGTCAATGTGGTAGCCATGAGGGCCATGGTGATGGCGAGGCGTCTCATGGTTGGGTATATGTTCGTTTTCATATAAGTTGGTAGCTTATGGTCATTAGACGTGGTAAAAATATAAAAAAATATGCTTGCAGCGCGATGTTTTACATTTTTTAACACCCTTTTCGCTCTTCGCGCCGCTGCCAACGTTTAAATTTGCAACATGAAAGCTACAAGTTGTTGTTTATTCAATCATCCCCAACCATGACGAAAAGATATGCTGAGGTGGCGGTGGAATTGCTGCGCCGCCTTGTCGCCACGCCGAGTGTGAGCCGTGATGAGAAAGGTGCTGCCGACTTGATGGAGGCTGCCTTGTCCGATGCCGGGTTGTCGCCCCGCCGTGAAAAGAACAATGTGTGGTCGGTGGCCCCGGGCTACGATGCCTCTCGGCCCACCTTGTTGCTCAACGCCCATGTGGACACTGTGAAGCCCGTGGCTTCGTGGAGTCGCGACCCCTTCTCTCCCGACATCGAGGGCGGTCGTCTCTACGGCCTTGGCAGCAACGACTGCGGCGGTGGTCTGGTGACCCTGCTGCAGGTGTATCGTCACTTGGCGGCCACGCGTCAAGGTTACAACTTGGTGTATTTGGCCTCTGCCGAGGAGGAGGTGTCGGGCGCCAATGGTGTGAGTCATGTGCTGCCCTTGCTTCCCCCCATCGACTTGGCCTTGGTGGGCGAACCCACGGGGATGCAGCCGGCAGTGGCGGAGAAAGGCTTGATGGTGGTGGACATGGAGGCCCATGGCAAGTCGGGCCATGCCGCTCGCGGGGAGGGGGTGAACGCCATCTATGCGATGCTCGACGACTTGGTGTGGTTGCGCGACCATCGCTTTGAGCGTGTGAGCAGTCTGCTCGGCCCCACGCTGATGAGCGTGACGGTGCTCAACGCCGGCACGCAGCACAACGTGGTGCCCGACGTGTGTCGCGCCGTCATCGACGTGCGCACCAACGAACTGTACACCAATGAAGAAGTGTTCTCCATCATCCGCTCGCACGTGCACAGCGACGTGAAGGCCCGCTCCTTCCGCTTGAAATCATCGTCCATCGCCCTCGACCATCCTTTGGTGCGCCGCTGCGTGTCGATGGGCAAGACGCCGTTTGGTTCGCCCACGTTGAGCGACCAGGCCCTCATGCCTTTCCCCTCGATGAAGATGGGTCCAGGCGACTCGGCGCGCTCCCACTCCGCCGACGAATACATCCTGTTGGAGGAGATGGAAAACGCCATCGAGGAATACATCAGCATTCTCGATGGCGTGGACTTGAACGTGGGTTGATATTATTTTCCCAGCCAGGTTTCGGGGTTGAGCTTGTTGGTTTCTCGGCGCAGTTGGAATTGCAGGATATTGTCCTGTCCCACGGTGCCGAGCACTTGTCTGGTGCTCACTTTCTGCCCTTTCCTGACGACGACGTTTCTCAGGTTGCAATAGACGGAGATGAAGTCTCCATGGCGCACCATCACCACCAGTTGTCCTGCCACGCTGACCACGGCGCTCACCTCTCCGTCGAAGATGGCTCTTGCGCTGGCTCCCGGCTGGCATTGTATGTTGATGCCCTTGTTGTCGAGTTTCACGTTGCTTAGTCCCTCGACGGAGTTTACACCAAAATGGCTGACGATTTTGTAACTTCCAGTGACGGGCATGGGCAGTCTTCCCCGGTTGCTTTCGAAGCTTCCGCTGATTTGCCTGTCCACGGCCGACATGGTTTCGGCTCTCTCCTCTTCTCTTGCAGCAGCCTCTTCCTCGCGCTCACGGCGTTGTGCCTCTGCCAATGCCTTGCGCTCAGCAGCCACACGTGCGGCCTCAGCCTCTCGTGCGGCCTGTTCGGCACGCTGTTGCTCTGCAGCAGCCTTGCGGGCGGCCTCCTCGGCGGCGCGGGCTTCCTCGGCAGCGGCTTTCGCTTGTCGCTCCGCCTCTTTCTTCGCCTTGGCCTCCGCCTCGCGTCGTGCTTTCGCCTCGGCTTCCCGTTTGGCGCGGTCGGCAGCCTCTTTGCGTGCCGCCTCCTTCGCCTCGGCATCCCGTTTGGCGCGGTCGGCAACCTCTTTTCGTGCCGCCCTCGCCTCGGCTTCCCGCTTGGCGCGTTCGGCAGCCTCTTTGCGTGCCGCCGCCTCTGCTTCGGCTCGTGCGCGTGCCTCCGCCGCGGCTTTCTCAGCAGCCGCCCGTCGCTCTGCTGCGGCTCTCTCCAGCGCCGCCCGTCGCTCCGCCTCGCGGCGTGCCTGTTCGGCAGCAGCTTTCGCCCGTGCCTCCTCAGCCTTGGCAGCAGCGATGCGTCGCTCCTCCTCCCGTCGTGCCTTTTCGGCAGCGGCTTTCTTGCGGGCGGCCTCTTCGGCTCGCTTCTTGGCGGCCTCGGCCTCTGCCTTGCGTGCTGCTTCTGCAGCCGCCCTTGCGCGTGCTTTCTCCACCTCGACGGCTACGAGGCGGTCGATTTCGGCGTTGATTTGTGCGTTCTTGCGTTCCTGGTCGGCGATGATCACCTGGATGGTGCGCTGCTCGTTCTTCAGGTTGTCCACCATCTTCTGCTGCTCGCTATGCTTCACTTGCAATTCAGCCTTGGCGTTCTTTCCTTTGCTGAGGAGTTGGTTTTTCTGGTTTCGAGCCACCTTGAGTTGGTGGTCCTTGACGTTGATTTCCTCTTGTTTTATCCTTACCTGCTCCCCTTGAGCCTTTTGGAATGCGGCGTACTCCTGCACGAAGCGCAGGCGTCTGTAGGCTTGCGTGAGGCTGCTGGCGCTGAAGATGAACATGAGTTTGTCTTGTATGGAGCGGTGCTTGGCCATGTACCTCACCGACTTGATGTATTTCTCCTGGCGTTCCTTCAGTTGCTCCTGCAATGTGCTCATCTGCGACTTGAGGATGCCGATGTTTCCATCAAGGTTTTGTATCTCCTGCTCATATCCGTCGATGTCCTTCTGCTTGGCCTCTATCTCTCCATTGAGCACGAGCAGGTTGTTGAGGCGTTGCTCCACGTCCACCTTGTTGGCCCGCAGGCGGTTTTGCTGGTCGCGGATGTCCTGCTCAATCTGCTGCCGCTGGCTTTGCAGTCCGCGTATCTCGTTGGTGGTGTAGTTGGGCTTTGCGGTCTTGGTGGAGGTTTTGGTGTTCTTTGTGCCTCTCCTCCCCTTGGTGCCCTGCCTGGCTTGCGTGGTGGTTTGCTTGGCCTGTGGTGAGGCGACCTGCTTGGTTTGTGGTGTAGCCTGCTTGGTTTGCTTGGTCTGGGCAGTGGCTTGTTGTGCATTGGCCTGCTGCGTGTTGGCCTGCTGTGCGGTGTTGTTCCATTTTCTCGTGGTACTATGTCGTTTCCACGTGGTGGTATGCCGCGTCGTGCCATGCCGCCGCTGCTTCGTTTGTGCGTATTGTGGCGTGGCCAGCAGGATGGCGAACGCCAGTATCAGTAGTTTTTTCATTGTATGTTCAGAATTTTTGCGATGACGTCCTCAAGATTTACAGGTTTGAATTTCCCCGACACCTTGGTGGTGGTTTCCCAGTCGCTGTCGGCTTTCATGCTCTTGAGTGTGATGTTGACGTTGAGGGTTTTGGCTTCTGTGGAGATGGTGATGGCATGCTTTGCGGGGAAGGGTTTTCCTCCGAAGGTTTTGAAGTCGTCATAGTCCCATCCGAGTTTCGACTTTCCGTGGTTGGTGCTGTTGTAGGTGGCGAGTGCCGACAGTATTCGCTCCGCACCGTTGTCGGTCTTCCACAGGTAGTTCATTTTTCCTTGTTGCAGGGTGATGTCCTTTCCCTGCACGTCGTATTTGTTGAGCAAGTTTTTGTTGATGGCCTTCTCTCCCGGGACGAAGAGTTGGTTCCAGAAGAGTGCTTGTAGTGCGTAGAAGTCGATGCCGTTGTTTTTGAGGAAGCTCACCTTGTCGTAGCTGCTCTTGAGGAATTGCTTGTGTATGCGGTCCATGATGAGCACGGAGTCCTTGGTGAACTCCAGCCTTCCTGCCTCCATGAGTCCCAAGGGAGTGAGTTGTATTCTCACCACCTCGTCTTTTTTCATGCTGAGTTTCCCACTTACAGTGATGTCTTTCTTCCCTGTTTTGAAGTTGAAGTCGATGCTGGCCACCAAAGCTTTCTCGGAGGGTTGGTTGGCGACCACTTTCGCCAGTGCGGCGGTGTTGTCGATTTTCTTTGTTGCCGGTGCGGTGCCGGTGTTGCCTGTTTTTGTGGCTCCGGTGGTGACGTCAACGCCCTTGTTGTTGTCGATGGCGTTTTTCTTGCTTCCGCATGATGCGGCCAATATTGGCATTGCGATGAGCGCCACGATGGATAAGCGGCGCAGGTAGCTGATGGTCGTGTTCATTGGTTGGATGGGTTGTCAATGTATTTTCTCAATTTTATTTTCTCTTCCAGTATGGCGTTTTGCTCTTCGCCCTTCTCCAAGGCTTTCCTCCAGAACTCCATGGCCTTTTCTTCCTCCCCGGCCATCATGTAGATGTCTCCGGCATGCTCTATGATGACGGCGCTGACGGTGGAGTCGTTGGCCAAAGCTTGGTCGATGTACACCTTCGCCTCCTGGTACCGTTGCTGCCGGAAGAGGATCCAGGCGTAGGTGTCGAGGTAGGTGGAGTTCTTGGGCTCTGCCTTCACGGTTCGGTAACTCATCTGCTCCGCCTTGGTGAGGTCTCTGTCGATGATGCTGAGGTAGTAGGCGTAGTTGTTGAGGCATCCTATGTTGTCGGCCTTCCACACCAAGCAGCTGTCGTATGCGGCGAAGGCTTCTTCCTTGAGGCCTTTCTCATGGAGGATGTCGCCCATGATGCTGTAGAAGTCGGAGATGATGTTCTTGTTGCTGTTCTCGCCAGTTTGCCCCACGCCTTTCCTGAATGTTTCGAGGGCGCTGTCATGGTCGTCCTTCTGGTAGTAAGCCACGCCGAGGAAGTAGTAGAAGATGATGTTGTCGGGGTTGTATTCTGTGCCGGGTTTGGCGAGCTGCACGACACGGTCGAGGTCTTTCTTCCTGTATGCTGCGTCGAGCAGGTCGTAGCGTGCATTGATGTTTGACGGTTCGATTTCGAGCACGCGTTCAAGGGCTTTCTCGATGCTGTCCTGCGGCATTTTCTTCATGACCATGTATGCTGCGTTGACCTCGGCCATTCTTGCGTTGGGCTGAGGCATATCGAGCATTTTGCGAAAGAGGTTGAGCACCTGGGTGCTGTCGATGGAGGGGTCGTTTTCGCTGTCGGCAACGAATTGCCTGATAAGCAGCATTTTGCTGTCTTGCTCTGTGGCGGGGTTGAGGAGGAGTTGTATGGTTTGCTCCTTGGCGAGTGTGTCGAGGTGCTCCGCCTTGTAGTAGTCGAGGATGGACATCCTTGCCATGATGTTGGATGGCTCTTTCTTCAGCACGGCGTTGTATTCGGCCAGTGCGTCCTTTTTCTTCCCGTTTTTCAGGAGCCAGTTGCCGAGCATGACGCGGTAGTTGTAGTCGTAGGGGTGCTGGCGCATGAGGTTGCGCAGTTCGTTGTACTCCCGCTTCTTGTCGCCGAGTTGGGCGTAAAACTGCATCTTGTAGAAGGTGAGGTCTTCGTTGCTTCCCTCGATGGCCTCGATGCGGTTGAGGGCCTCGATGGCTTTGGGGTAGTCGGGCCTCCAGTTGTATAGTTGCACGAGGGTGTTGAGCACGTCGGTGCGTGTGGGATTGTGTGCCTGTAGTTCCTCATAGACCCCGATGGCGCTGTCGTAGTCGTGTGTGCGCAGGTATGCCTCTCCGAGTTTCTCCAGGTAGGTGTCGTTGTCGGGGCACAATTCTGCGGCCCGCCGCATGCAGTCGATCATTCCCTGCTTGTCGTCGAGAGCAGAGTGGAAGTCGGAGAGGGCGGAATAGACTTCGGGCGAGGTGGGGTTGATGTCGAGGCAGTGGTTGTAGAGGTCGTATGCGGCGGCATAGTTGGACAGTTGCTGCTGCCTGACGGCTTCGAGGAAGAAATAGTTGAATCGCTTGGCGTCGTTCTCGCTGAGCACGACGAGCTGCACCGGTTGCGCCTGCTGCACGGGCTGCTTCTTTTTTCGCGCCGCCATGGCTGGCAGCGTGAGGATGAACAGCAGCAGGAGGGCAAGTCCGGCTGTCGTTGCGTGTGTATGTCTTCTTTCTCTTGCCATCATTTCACTCCTGTATGGCCATATCCTCCTGCTCCGCGTTCTGTTTCGTCGAGGCTTTCCACTTCCATCCATTCTCCTTGCTCGTGGCGTGCCACCACCATCTGGGCGATGCGCTCCCCGTCCTCCACGATGAAATCGTCTTGGGAGAAGTTCACGAGCAGCACCATCACCTCTCCGCGGTAGTCGGCGTCGATGGTGCCGGGGGTGTTGAGCACGGTGATGCCATGCTTTAGTGCCAATCCACTTCGCGGCCTCACCTGTGCCTCGAAGCCCGGTGGCAGTGCGATGAAGAGGCCTGTTGGTATGAGGCGTCGCTCCAAGGGATGCAGGGTGAGTGGCTCGCCGATATTGGCCCGCAGGTCCATGCCGGCGCTTAGGAGTGTGGCATAATGGGGCAGCGGATGACGGCTCTTGTTCACCACTTTTATTGTTGTCATAAGTGTTCTCGTTTTGAATGGAGTGCAAAAATAACCATTTCCTCTGAAATGCCGCCATTTTTTATGTGAAAAAAGGAGAATTTAGACATTTTTAGGAGCATCGGACAAGAAAACGAATTGTGTTTGTTTACAATAATTGGTGAAAAAATCATTGTTTTTTGTTCTTGGATACCGCCTTTTTTCCTATCTTTGCAAGTGATATCCAAATTTACATGAGGCAAGTTAAACAAGAACTGATTATGAAACGCCAGACCCTTTTTCTCGGCTT
>Ga0129307_1002921_pt1 | contig 11934 bp, 13 predicted proteins | sample P1105metagenome_FD_94437 | JGI IMG/M metagenome (GOLD analysis project Ga0129307, IMG submission 94437) | Capybara group fecal microbial communities from Wisconsin, USA - P1105 metagenome | ecosystem: Host-associated > Mammals > Digestive system > Large intestine > Fecal | place: USA: Wisconsin... | reverse complement strand
GGCCTCTTCCAATTTATGACATTGCTCCAAGATGTCCTGTGACGTATAGCCCTTGTTGATGCGCTTCAGTGTCCAGTCGTCACCACTCTCCACACCCAATGAGATTTCATTCACGCCGATCTCCTTCAACTTGCGGAGTTGCTCCACAGTCTTGTTCTTGATGTCGGAGACACGTGTGGCGGTGTACATATGTTCCAGTTCGGGCAGATACTTCTTGATCAATTCCAGACGGGGCATCAGGCGGTCGAACGACAAAGCCAACGGATTGGCTGAAAGCAGTTGGATGGTTTTGGCGTGCGGCACCATCGAGCGGAGTTCCTTCAAATCTTCCTCCAACCACTCCATCGGTTGCATGCGGAAGGGCACGTCCTTGTACATCGTACAAAACTTGCAACTGTTGTGGGTGCAGCCTTGTGTGATTTGAATCAGCGGCCATGTGGGCCAGTAGGGATTGCGGTAAACGGGGTCTGTGAAATGCATGTCTTTTTTCCTTTCTTATTGTTGATGGTGCAAAGGTACTGCATCTCCCAAAGACCGCCATCGTTACTTACCTGCAGGTAAGTCAACTATCACCCCAGCATCAGCCGTCGATGTTCCTGTCCCCACTCCGTCAACTGGTATACGATGGCATAGAGGTGCTTGCCGTGGTCTGTCAGTCGATACTCCACCCGTGGCGGGTAGCCGTAGCACTCGTTCCGCTCAATGAGACGGTCATCCTGCATCTGCCGCAATCGCTCAGTCAGTACCTTCTCGCTCACTCCGTGCACGGCTTCCTGAATATCCTTGAACCGCGTCTGTCCACAAAGAATTGCAGTCAGAATCTCCACGTTCCACTTGGCCCGCAGCACGTCCATTGTGTCACCGATGGAAGTCACCTCCCTGCACAATACGGAGGCATCTTTCTGCTGAATGCTACTCAGAATGTTTTCAAGTTCGTCATTCATATCCGCTCATCGCTAAATTGGGATTTACAAGTTTCCTAATTCAGATAAATGCTTCATCACTTGTGCCTTCGTAAAGTCGCTATATTGGAAAGGCTTTCTGTCTTCAAGATGCCGTAAGAAAAAACCTTTGGCTTCTTCATATTTATGTTGTTTTTGACAAATGACTCCTGCCATATATATAGAATCGTTTATCAGTGCCTTGGCATATCGAAGGCCTTCCCCGTGCTCTCCGTATGCAATATCATTGATGTCTTTGTCTATTATTTTATTAAAGTATTCATAGGATTTGTCAAGTAGGCCAACATAGTAGAGAGCACATGCATAAGTGTATATATTGAGGTCATCATCTGGTTCCATAATAATTGCACGTTCAGCGTATTGAAAGGCCAATTGGTATTGAGCAATGCTTTCAATATAAAGAGTAGATGCTAATTGTTGGTATACATAGTATTCATTAGGGTATCTGTTTGCATACCTTTTCAGCATCTTTATTAATCCAGTCCAATCGGATTCATGCTTAAAGGAATCCAATTTTGATTGAAATATCTTACCTGCCCTTGCCGACATATATCCGTTTCCAGTGTTCGTATTCATTGCTATACTCCGATTTACTTGTTTGTATTTTTTTTATTCTTTTCCTCAGCTCTATAGGATAAATAAATTGCAATTAGGGTCAATACACCCGATGTAATGCCAAGTATTTTGCTAGCCTCCCATCCAGGGAAAAACAGCCATACTATGATGTAAACAATAAAAAACGCAGCAAGAAAAATTTGTAATTTCTGTCTTTTATTCATATGCTTCTACTCTTTTTAGAGATTGTTTGTTAAAAGAAGACGTATCTGAACGAAGATGACCAGTATAGCACTGCTTTCATATAAATCCCGATTTGTATTTATGGTTGAGTTGAGCGATATAATCATACAATACCCCCAGGCTGTCAGCCCAATGCCATCACAGCCATCAACAAGGTGTTTGTGAAATGACAGAGCCTCGAGTTCTGAAACCGTGGTCACACGAATCTGCAGACGTGGTCGACGGCGATGTCGGAGAAACCGAATGCCTCGGCCTTCGTCATCCGGCCATTGGCTACCTCGGCAACTTTATCGACGAGATGCATGCCCATCTGCTGGATGGTCTTCTCCCCCCGGAGTACGGCACTGAGGTCAACGTCCATATTGTCCTCCATCATGAGGAATGTCCGCTCATTGGCGGTCACTTTCAGCACGGGGGCTATGGCATTTCCCGTTGGCGTTCCACGACCAGTGGTGAATACAACCATCTGACAGCCGGATGCTACCATCGAAGTGACCGATGCGATGTCGAAACCGGCGGTGTCCATCACCACGGCTCCCTTCTCTGAAGGCCGTACCGCCTGTGGGAGCACCTCTCGGATGGGACGTGTACCGCCTTTCCTAATACATCCGAGACTCTTCTCTTCGAGAGTGGAAAGTCCGCCGGCCTTGTTGCCTGGCGTTGGCTGTCCAGCTCGGCAGTCCTGTCCGGCAGCGGAGAGATGCGCCTCGTATTCGCGGCATACCTCTATGATTTGGTTGTGGATTTCTGGCGTGGCAGCTCGTTTGCCGAGTATGTGCTCACCGCCAATCCATTCTATCGACTCGCTCATCACCGTCGTGGCTCCCATGTCCACCAGGATGTCGCTCATCTCACCCACCGAGGGATTGCTGGCGATGCCCGACGTGGCATCCGACCCGCCACATTCAATGCCAATGTAGAGTTCAGAGGCATCGAACAGTTCCTTTTGTTGCATGCCAGCCTCCTCTGCCATTTGGCGGGCGGCACGCGTGGCCTTCTCTATGGTCTTCAGCGTACCGCCTTCTTCCTGGATGCCAAAGGAGATGACGGGTTTCCGCGTCAACTGGCCAATCTTCTCCTTCAATTTCCGATGGGGCACCGTCTCACATCCAAGTCCGATGATGACCACTCCATAGATGTTGGGATGGCAGGCAAAACCCGTCAGGATTTTCTGGCTCATGTCGGTATTGGCCTGCACGTCGGAACACCCCGTATTGAAAACGATGTTCACGGCACTACGAATCTGACTGGCAACAATCCGGCAACTCTCGCTGGCGCAAACGCATGTCGGCAGGATCAAGATATGGTTGCGGATGCCGGGGCGCCCCTCCGTGCGGCGGTATCCCCAGAATTGGAAGGGCTTCGGCTGCTGTCTTTCGGATTGCGCCGCACACATCTGCCAGTCGGCTCCCACCAGTTCGCTGTCGTAGTTGCGCAGCTCGCTCTTCAGATTCTGGTCGTTCACCCAGCCTCCTTTGCTCACCTGCTGCACCAAGCGGCCAAGGCTTTCTCCATATTTGATTACTTCACCGCCCACCGGCATGTCCATCAGAGCCACCTTGTGGCAGTAGGGAATGTCTTCCATAGCCTTGAGCACAACAAATTCGCTGCCGTTCATAAAGCATACGTCTTCTCCCTTTGCAATCTCTGTGACGGTGGTGACCACGTTGTCAGCAGCATTCATCAAAAGCGCATTAATTTTCATAGTCTAATAAGCGATTTGTCTAATTTGGTCAGAATAGAATATAGTCCGTATTGAATGTTGATTACATTTCAACTTACCGGCCTTTGCCGATATGAATCCGCTATCAGTGTCTGTCTTCATAGATAAATGTATTTCTCCTGATGCCCCTTTCATCACTTGCAGTAATTCTTCCGATGAATATTGATAACCATGTCGTCCTCCGCGTCCAATCTGTCCATCAGTTCTTCGAAAGTATGTTCCAATTTGAACTGCAATTCCTCAGGGTACAATGGGTATAGTTGGTAAAAGGCCACTTTTTTGCCGAATAATCCCAATTTAAGCGGCTTCACCTCCTGCCCGTTTTTCCCTATGGAAGACATAAGTACACAAGAATTGAATCCCGTGTTTTCTGCCACAGGACTTCCATCATCAGTCAGTTGGACATCATGGCTTTCACAAAGCCAGTCTTCTGCCCTTACAGGCAGACGGGCGATGGTCTTCAGCATTCTGATAGGCCAGTAGTCTTCTTCCTTGGCAGATTCTAAATTCCAATCTTTGGGAAGGAAGATGACGTATTCTGCCCTGTCGCATACATACGAGCTCAGGTCTTTAGGCACATTCATCTTATATGCTCCAGCGCCCATCGTGACGAGGGTGTAATAGGGCCGCTCCTCTGTAGGAGGCACAATGACGATGTCGCAATGGATGTCGGGTGAGACCATTTCATGACCCACTAAATCAGATTCTCCATATTGCTGCTCAATGTAGTCGGAAACCTTGTCTATTTCTTTTTCCGAGTAAGAATACTGTGGAACTGCCTCTTTCCTGCCTTCTTCCATGGATTTTGTTGTTTGGGCGCAAGTCAATGTGACTAACGCGGTTATAAATATGATGATCAATAATCTTCTGCTTAACATAAAATCCGTTTGTCTTTATGGTTCAATTCACAAATCTGAAAAGTTTTCATAATGTGCAATAATCCCCATACTGCTTCACCTGACAATCTTCGCTTTCTGCAAGTCCGTCATATCGTCCCAGAACACCTCTGCATCAGCATCTGTGAAGCCTTCATTCCCCATTTCACCAAGAATGGCCTTCAATAGTTCATCGTCTGCCAAGTGCAGTCCGTCTGCCACATCTATGGGGCTGGCCACGATGTCACCGAGTGAGCCGACATGCACGTTGGTCACGCTGATGGTGCCGCCAATCTTTCGCACCTTGATGCGGATGTTTGCCCCATATTCCGGCTTGATGTCCTTCAATTGCCGAAACAGAGCGTTGCCCTGAAAGTCGCATGGGTTGACAGATTGTATGAGTTGCCTTAGTGTCATTCGAACTCCTCCTTCATTCGTTGTCCCACCTGCGGCGGCAGCTTGACGGCACAGGTGGGCTCGGGTGATTCACGCACTTCCTCGATGTTCATAGAGCTTTCTTTTCACATTATCCCACAAAATTAAGTATAAAAATCCATTCAGACAATAAAAACTCAGTTTTTTCGGAAAAATATACCCAAAATATCTTATATTTGCAGTATCTACGGAAAATGGGGAATTCATCCGATAAGAACGAGGAAACGAATAAAACATCAAAAAGATATGAGACGACAAATACTATTTCTGTTGCTTGCCTGGACAAGTTTCAGTGTTGCGAATGGACAAGAAACGCTGACTGTGGCTCAAGACGGCAGCGGAGATTTCACTACCATACAGGCAGCCATCGATGCGGCACCGGTTGGCGAAAAGACAACCATACACATCCATGAGGGCGTCTATACCGAACAAGTGGTGATTGGTTCGAAGACAGTGCCATCCGGCAAGATAATCAGTCTGATAGGTGACGGCATCGACAAAACCATCATCACCTCCAAGGCGGGGATGGCTACAGGACTCCGATTCGACCAGACACCAGCGCTGAGTGTCTATGCAGAAGATTTCTATGCAGAGGGCCTTACCCTGCAGAACACAGCGGGGCGTGACGGCGGCCAGGCACTTGCCCTCTATGTGGCTGGTGACCGGCAGACATACTACCGTTGCCGCATAGCAGGCTATCAGGACACCCACCGTACAAAGAAACACACACGCAGCTTTTACAAAGACTGCATCATAGAGGGCGCCGTTGACTACATCTATGCAGGCGGCACCTGCTGGTTCGACCACTGCACATTGCACTGTGTGGGCGCAGGCTATATCACCGCACCTGAGGATATCGAGCCACACATTATCTCATCGACCGGCAAACACATCCAGCTCGGTTTCATCTTCTCCAACTGCATCGTGACGAAAGAAGAGGAGGTGGATGAAGGCAGCATCTACTTAGGACGCTGCTGGGCACCCAGCAAGTGCGGCAGTCTCTTCCTGAATTGCCACCTTGGGAATGCCATCCATCCAGCGGGATGGGCAGAGATGGGAGGCCATACAGGAAAGGACTCGTTTTTCGGCGAATACAACAGTACAGGTGCTGACGGAAAACCCATGAATGTGACAAAACGCATCAGTTGGAGCCATCAGTTGGACCGCAGCAATTATGAGCGAGTGAATACCTGGGAAAAAGTGGACAAAAGCTTTTGCATGCTCAGAGGCACCAGGCCTTTCAACCCCGAGGCAGTCATCGCCAGTCATCGTCAGACCACAGCCGATGACTACGCCCCACTGGAGCCCCGGCTGCTCGCATTCCCCACCGCCCGTGGTTTTGGCAAGTACACACGCGGCGGACGCGGAGGGAAAGTGGTGGAAGTGACCAATCTGGAAGACAGCGGCGAGGGCTCCTTCCGTTGGGCTTTGCAGCAAGGACGCGAGAATGCCACCATCGTGTTCAGGGTGAGCGGCACCATCGTGTTGAAAAGTGATATCCGCGCCAAGCTGAAAAACGTGACCATTGCGGGGCAGACAGCTCCTGGAACAGGCATCCTCTATCGGGGTGCCAAACTCAACCTTGGCGGGTCGAGCAACCTCATCATCCGCAACATACGCGGGCGTATCGGCATGCATGGTGAAGACTTCCGCCAAGGCGGAAGCATCGGCATCGAGAATGCCGACTCCCTCATCATCGACCACTGCTGTTTCGGATGGAGTGCCGAAGAGAACATGACCATCTACGACAACCACTTCACCACCGTTCAGTGGTGTCTGGTGCATGAGGGCCTGTACAACGCCAACCACCATAAAGGTGCGCGCGGGTATGGCTCGCAATGGGGTGGTTCACCCGCCACTTTCCATCACAACCTGCTGGCTCACAACATGAGCCGCTCCACCCGTATCAACGGGGCGAGCAACAATGAGCGCGACCGTAACGTGTTTTTGGAGTATTACAACAATGTGAACTACAACTGGGGACGTCCGGGCGCCTGCTACGGAGGTGAGAACGAAGCCGGACCCGAGAGTTCTCATGAATGCAACTTTGTGGGCAACTACTACAAGCCCGGTCCCGGCTCGCCCAAGACGGGTAGCGTGTTTGTGGACATCACCAACAACAGGAACAGGAAAACCTCGACGGGACCATCCAGATGGTATATTAGCGGCAATGTGATGGAAGGAGACAGCATCGCGACGAAAGACAACTGGCAAGCTGTGAAGAACAGCACCTCTTATACATTGGACTCCTTGCGGAGCGACACCCTAATAACCAGACAGGAAAAGTATTACTGGCCGAGAGGCAATCAATATGACTATGCCGACTATCAGACACCGACGGAAAGCGCCGACGAGGCATTTGAGCAGGTGCTCGACAAAGTGGGCACCATCAACCGTGACGAGGTGGAAAAGCGCATCATCAAAGAGGTGGCCAACGGCGAAGCTTGTTACCAAGGCGCCTCAAAGAAAGGAGCGGGTTTTATTGACACCCCTCTTGATACTGAAGGCTGGGTGGAATATGAGAAAGCAGAAGCCCCTGCCGACGAAGACCATGACGGCATGGCCGACGCTTGGGAGAGAGACAACGGGTTAGACCCCCAAAACCCTGATGATGGCCGACTGGTGATTACGCGCGAGGGGTACACCGCCCTGGAGGTTTACCTCAACAGTCTGATGGGAGAGGTCATCCCCATTGAGCACAAAGTCAATAAAGCCAAGCCTTGATTGCAAGAGTTCTTCTTTGCGTGGCCCATGCAGTTCTTCGGAAATTCATCCGTACCTTCGAATAAACTTCACACCCCCAAAATCGGGGGTGTGGAGATGGTAGCAGCAAATGCTGTACCGAAGAATTCAGGATGATTACGGTTGTAATGTGAATCCTATAACCAGATAAGCTTTCTGTGAACAGGGGTTGGCAACAACTTGCCCGAAAATTGGAACAGAAAAAGTATCGGTCACTTTGATGTCCTTCGTCGCTTTCAAAGCAAGGTTGGTGACAGCAAAGCCATTCGTGCCATAAAAGCCAGTGGAGAAGGGGACGGCACCGGCAGTGGCTGTCCAGTCAACAGTTGAGAGCTTGAATGGGACTGTGAGCTCTACGTAACTGCTGTAAGCTCGCTTGCCGTCCTTGTTCATGCCGTCGTTGCCAGCGAAATTGGTGAACCACTGCAGGCTGGCAGGTCCGAAATCGTAGCCGACATTTGCCTCGAAGACATGATTCGTCCCATGGGCATCATACTTGAAATAGCGATTCTCTGGGTCGAGGCCACTATTGAACCAGTAGTCAGTAATGCCGATGTTGAGACCGCCAATGGCGTAGCTTAACGTCAAGTCAAATTCCTTCGTGTCGGAAGGGTCAGACAGTCCGACACTTCCCCATGCCGTCAGAGAAAAACCCTTGTAGCCTATGCCGAGGGTCGGCTGCAGCGACGCATCTCCCAAGTCCTGGCCACGCCAGATGTAACTGCTCACAACATCACCACAAATGGTGGTCTCAACTTTCTCCTGTGCAAGGGTGGCCAAACTTACTGCCAAACCCATTGCAAAACAAACAATCTTTTTCATACTTTTTCTTTTTTTTAGTTATAACAAGCTTCGCCGTGTTCGTAGATGTCGAGACCTTCCTCTTCCACGCGGGAACCTACCCTGAGCCCGTGAACTTTCTTGATGCCGAAGAACAGCAGGAAGCCACAAGCGGCGGCCCAGAGGTCGATGACAAGAATGCCGAACAACTCGGCTCCGAAAAATCCCCAGCCATGACCGTAGAAAGCACCATTTGAGGTGGAGAGTAGGCCTGTCATCAGCGTGCCGAGGATGCCGCACACGCCATGGACAGATGAAGCACCCACGGGATCGTCGATGTGAAGACGGTGGTCGATGAACTCTATGGAATAGACAAGGACAACCCCACATGCCAGGCCGATGGCTACGGCACCGATGGGCGATACGAGGTCGCAACCTGCCGTGATGCCTACCAATCCGGCCAGAACGCCGTTGAGCGTCAGCGAGAGTGAGGGCTTGCCATATTTCATCCACGTGATGACCATTGTCGCCGTTCCACCTGCAGCAGCTGCAAGGTTGGTTGTCAGAAACACATGACTGATGGCTATGCGGTTCACCTCACCAGATGCAGCCAACTGCGAGCCGGGGTTGAAGCCGAACCATCCAAGCCAGAGGATGAATACGCCGAGGGAAGCCATCGTCAGGTTATGTCCGGGAATGGCACGGCTCTTGCCGTCTTTCCCATACTTGCCGATACGCGGGCCAAGCGCCATCGCACCAACCAGTGCCAGTACGCCACCTACGCTATGCACAATGGCTGAACCTGCGAAGTCATGGAACACATCGCCGAAAGTCTTCATCATGAAACTATCAGACGCATCATTGCAGAGCCATCCGCCTCCCCATGTCCAATGACCTTCGATGGGATAGATAAACAGCGAAATGACGGCACTGTAGATGAGGTACATCGAGAACTTCGTCCTTTCTGCCATGGCACCACTCACAATCGTGGCACTCGTGGCACAGAACACCGTCTCGAAAATCAAGAAGCCCTCTACAGGCAGGTCGCCTTTGTAGAAACTGAGGTCGCCCCAGTTGGGCATGCCGATAAAACCAGCTCCTTCGCTTCCGAACATAAAGCCGAAACCGAGGAAAAAGAACAGAAGCGAGCCGAACATGAAATCGACGAAGTTCTTCATCAAGATGTTCGCCGTGTTCTTGCTTCGTGTGAAACCTGCTTCGCACAATGCGAATCCCGGCTGCATCCAGAATACCAACATGGCAGCCAACAACATCCATACAGTGTCGAGTGATAATCCTATTTCGTTCATAATCTTTCTGTTTTTTAGTTGTCCAACATCTTATTTCTTGTCTCTCAGCACGGTGTCACCGTGTTCACCCGTACGTATGCTCCAGGTGTCAATCATTTCGCTGACAAAGATGCGGCCATCGCCTACCTCGCCCGTGTGGGCCACATCCAATATCACCTTCACCGTTGGCTCCACAAATTGGTCACGGCACACGATGGTCAGTGCCACACGCTCTATCACATCGGTCGAATACTGGACTCCACGGTAGATGCGCTCCTCACGGCTTTGACCTATGCCGTGCACGTTGTGATACTCAAACCAGTCGATGTCAGACTGGAGCAGGGCTTCCTTGACATCCTCAAACTTCGTCTTGCGGATAATCGCTTCAATCCTTTTCATAATTTTCTCCTTTTACCTTAACATTATTACACTCAATCATGTCACCGGGACATCATTTTGTCAATTGACGATGCAAAGGTACGACATTATGAAACGAAAACAAGCATAAATTTGTCATTTTGATTAAATAATAATCAAATTTGTGACATATTGTAATGCAAACTGTTGATTTTGTGACAAAATGTATTGAAAAGTCCTCCGAAAACAATCGTTTTGTTACAAATTGTCAAATGGACTAAAAGTATTTCTTGTCATATCATACCACCAAGATGTGATGATGCCCCATCAATCTTGACAAATCGCATCGCAGTAAAATATTTTGTAAAAATGATGATTGAAAATAATCTCCACCCCCCAAAATGAGGGTGTGGAGATGGTGGTGTATCATGGTTGCCTATGCTGTGTCTTATTCAGACGACTTATGCTGCCTTATGTGGTATGCGTCCTTGGTGAACAATTCCTTTGCATACTTGCTGTTGCCCTCGGCAACGCTTTTCGTGAACTTGGTTGCAGCTTCTACCACTGCATTGTAGTCTTCAATTTTACTTCTCATATCGCCTTTTATTATAAATGAATTTCACGATGCAAAGGTACAACGATTTAAAATTGTGGACATATTCATTGGGCCAGGGGTTGCTCGTCACCTAAATCGAGTCGCGGGGAAAAGTCTGGTTCTTCTGCGCTTCCATAACTGTTATACTCAATAATGCGATTAAACTGATTAATATTTTTTTTCATTGTCTTCTATTCTTAGTCGTGAATCTTCACTGTTCCTATCCAGCGGGTGTTCTCCGGGGCCTGGTCATCGTAAGCGGCACAGCATCTATACTTTCACATTTTGCCGATGATTACTTGTTCCGGAACTCCGAAGGTGATTTCCCAAGCGTTTTCTTCACATAGCGCGAGAAATGCGACACGTTTTCGAAATGCATGAGGTCGGACACCTCAGTCAGCGTCTTCGTCGTGTCATTCAGCAGCGACACCAGTTCGAAGGCCGCATAATACTGTATCCATTGCGAGGCGGGCAGCCCGGTGATGGTGCGGCTCACCTGTGACAGATACTTCGGCGTGATGCAGAGCAGGTCGGCATTGTAGGCCACTTCGCGCTCCGTCCTGGCATTCTGCTGAGCCAAAGCAAGGAACCGCAGGAATATCCGCGCTGCATTGTCCGAGGTATCCATCTGTGTAAGGCCATGCTGGCAAACCGTCCATAAGTCGTAGATGAATATCTGCATCACACGTCCCAACACCTCACGCTTGAAACTGGAATCCGGCATCGCCAGACGGTTGCGGAACAGGGCAAAGTCATCGTCCATCAACCGCTGCCCCTCCTCGTCGAGATGGAACGACGGATTGATGCGTATGAAAACAAAACCCTTCGATGCCCACACCATTTCTGGATTGAACTGCTGCAGGAACGGTCCCGACAGCAACAGCACGTCGGCCTCGAAATCCTCGGAGCACACAATGCGCTGAATGGTGTTCGACATCTGCCAGATGGCGAGGTCGCCCTGCCGGGAGGTGAACGAGTTCTTACCGTCGGAGAAGGTCATCTCTCCTTGCCGCACAAGGATGTGCACGTGGTACTTGCCGACGAACCCCTTCACTTGTCGCCCGTCAAGCCTCGTGTTGATCAGATTGCATCCGTGTGTCTCTTCCATAACACATTCTTGTTTATATTAATAACTGAAGTTTCCCACCTTTTCTATCACGAATTTTAGAATTAAAGAACCAACGGTCGACGTACGAAGTGGAAGTCAATTTTCTTTATGATGGAATTTATAGGAATTTGAGACGAAATGGCAAGCCATTTCCTGTTTTTCCATTCTGGTGCATGGAGAATTCCCGTCGCTTGCGACGGATAATTCTTGATAATTCTTTCATTGACCATAAATTCTAAAATTCTTAAATTCGTGATAAACAATTTGTTG
>Ga0129307_1002920_pt1 | contig 11936 bp, 8 predicted proteins | sample P1105metagenome_FD_94437 | JGI IMG/M metagenome (GOLD analysis project Ga0129307, IMG submission 94437) | Capybara group fecal microbial communities from Wisconsin, USA - P1105 metagenome | ecosystem: Host-associated > Mammals > Digestive system > Large intestine > Fecal | place: USA: Wisconsin... | reverse complement strand
GAGGCGATAGACGCCCACTGTACTTGGATGTTTTGCAATGATGCTGTCAGCAATAAAATCCTTACGCACAGAGTTGGATTTCACAACAGCTTCTATCATAGTTTGCGGTACATCCTTATAATTGGCCAGTAACTGTTTGGTATCCTTAGGAAGACAATATCCGCCGTAACCAAAGGATGGATTATTATAATGTGAACCAATACGGGGATCCATACAAACGCCATCGATGATCTGCTTAGTGTCAAGGCCTTTAGTCTGTGCATAAGTATCCAGTTCATTAAAATAGGACACTCGAACTGCCAGATAAGTGTTGGCAAAGAGTTTGATAGCTTCCGCCTCCGTCGGATGTGCGATCAGGATTTTAATATCCTGAGGTGTTTGTCCGGATCTATGCTCTTCTGTACGTGCCCCTTCCAGAAGGAGATTTGCAAATTGCTGTGCGGCTTCCTTTTGATGATCATAAGCACCAACTACGATACGACTTGGATGAAGATTATCATAGAGAGCCTTGGATTCACGAAGGAATTCCGGACTGAAAATAATGTTTTCAATATGATATTTTTCTCTGACGGAATCTGTATAGCCAACCGGCACAGTGGACTTGATAACCATCATCACATGGGGATTTACTTTCAGTGTTTGTTCGATGGCATCTTCGACGGCTGAGGTATCAAAGAAGTGATGCTCGTCATCATAATTTGTCGGAGTAGCGATAATGACAAGTTCGGCAGATGAATAAGCGACGGCTTTGTCAGTAGTGGTTTTGAGATTCAGCCGGCGCTCCCCGTCTCTGGCTTCTTTAAAAAAACGTTCAATTTCATCGTCCTGGATGGGGGAGATGAATTTATTAAGCTTATCTGCTTTGGATTCTGTTGTTGTAATAGCAGTTACTTCATGATTTTGAGCTAAAAGAACAGCTAAAGAGAGACCCACGTAGCCGACACCCGCAACAGTAATTTTCATATTTTTGTTCTCCTTATAATGTTTAAAATATATATTCTTTAGAAAACATTTGAGTGTGGATATCAATCCCGACGGAATAAATCTCTGGTATAGACTCTGTCTTTAACATCATCCAATATATTGTCATACCGGTTGGCAATGATACATCCACTCAACTTCTTAAATCTGCTTAGATTATTAATAACTTTACTTCCGAAGAAGGTTGTCCCATCCTTCAAAGTTGGTTCATATATAATTATTTTAGCACCCTTAGCCTTGATTCGCTTCATGACTCCCTGAATAGATGACTGACGGAAATTATCAGAATTAGATTTCATGGTCAGTCGGTATACTCCGACTGTGATCTCTTTTTGATGGGTTTCCTTGGTCTGAGAGTATGCTTCACTGGCCTGATAAGCCCCGGCGATTTCTAAAACGCGTTCAGCAATAAAATCTTTTCTGGTACGATTACTTTCTACAATCGCCTGGATCAGATTCTCCGGTACGTCCTGATAGTTTGCCAGAAGTTGTTTTGTATCTTTTGGCAGGCAGTATCCCCCATAGCCAAAGGATGGATTATTGTAGTAATCGCCAACTCTTGGATCCAGGCAGACACCTTTGATGATAGAGGAGGTATCCAATCCTTTTATTTCTGCGTAGGTATCCAGTTCATTGAAGTAAGAAACCCGCAAGGCCAGGTAGGTATTGACAAAAAGTTTAGTTGCTTCAGCCTCTGTAAAACCCATGAAGAGAGTTTCAACTGGTTTTTTAATAGCGCCTTGCTGCAATAATGCTGCAAATATGTGGGCCTGCTCCCGGGTTGCCTCATTACATCCTACTATAATCCGGCTTGGAAATAGATTGTCATATAGAGCTTTTGATTCTCTCAGGAACTCCGGACTAAATAGAATATTCTCCATATGTAATTCTTTCCGAATACGCTCTGTGAAACCTACCGGAACAGTTGATTTAATGATAATAGTGGGCTGATGTACATGACCAGATGCCCTTTCTTCTTGGGTGGCTTCCTGGATCAGCTTAAGTACCGATTCAACAGCTGAACAATCAAAAAAGTTAAGTTTGGGATCATAATTTGTTGGAACTGCAATAATTATAAAATCTGCATTTTTATAAGCCGTTTTGGCATCCGTAGTAGCGTGTAGATTGAGCTCGCGTATGCCGGCATATGCTTCCATCAAATACTTTTCAATATATTCATCCTGAATGGGTGCCTTATAGTTATTCAGCATTTCGACTCTTTCCGGAACGATATCGACAGCTGTCACCTGATTATGCTGCGCCAGTAATATTGCCAGAGAGAGCCCGACATAGCCGGTACCGGCGATTGCTATGCGATAACCGGAAGATGGGGAGAGAGGTTTGGAAATACTCATGTTAGTTTCGCTATTTACACCTTCTATTGAACCATTTGTCTCATCCTCTTTAATACAATCTGGTTTGGTAGCCTGATCTGAGACAAAGAGATCGTCGATGTCAAATCCTAAAACATCCGACAGTGCATATAATTGATCAATGGATGGAGTATATTTGCCTGATTCCAGCTTTGAAATCACAGAGCGATTAATACTGGTCAAATTGCTTAGTTGGGATTGTGTATAATGGTTGCTCTTACGTTTTGCAGAGATAGCCTTTGATAAAAGTGTTAGAGATAGTTTCTTCATTTTTGCAAATATACATAAATAATGTTATAGTTATCAGATCTGTTGTACTTTTATGAAACATCTTGTATTATAGTAAACAATAGTATTATACGTCAAGCGAAAAGATGTGATATAGAACATTATATATTGATTTGTTCTGATATTGTTCGACTTAATCACATATTACTATATAATCAACATTTTAGAGTCAAATAGGTGTATTAATATTATGAAGGTAAAACTTGTTGCAAGATAGAATATTTTAAACTCAAATACAGGGAAAATTTTTGGAGATGAAGGACTCTATGCACTTAATGGCATAAAAATAGGGCCGGTACGTATTGTGAATGATGTTACAGATGGTATGAAAAAAGAATTTTGAGAAGAATTCGAATCCTTATATCCTGATTTGTAGCCCTCATATGAAACAATAATAGAGCTATAATAATTCCGACAATGAGAGGAGCAAATTACATATGAAAGGAATAATCCTAGCAGGTGGTGCCGGTACCAGATTATATCCGCTGACAATGGTCACAAGCAAACAGCTTTTGCCTGTTTATGATAAACCTATGATCTATTATCCTTTGTCTACAATGATGTTGGCAGGGATTAAGGATATCCTGATCATTTCCACGCCAGAGGATACACCGAGGTTTGAAGCACTAATGGGAGATGGTAGGCAGTTTGGTGTGAAGCTACAGTATAAGGTGCAACCTAGCCCGGATGGTCTAGCCCAAGCATTTCTCCTGGGGGAAGAGTTTATCGGCGACGAAGCTTGTGCTATGGTGTTGGGCGATAACATCTTCTATGGCAACGGATTTCGAACTATTCTGCAGGCTGCAGTAAAAGATGCTGAGATTCAGAAACGTGCCACGGTATTTGGTTACTATGTACCAGATCCGGAACGTTTCGGTGTGGTGGCATTTGATGAGAATGGAAAAGCTACAACTATTGAAGAAAAACCCAAGCAGCCTAAATCCAACTATGCCGTAACTGGGCTGTATTTTTATCCTGCAGGAGTCAGTGCACTGGCACACCAGGTGAAGCCCAGTGATAGAGGTGAACTGGAGATAACGACACTCAACGAGATGTATCTGAAGGAAGGCCGGCTGGATGTTCAGCTTCTTGGACGAGGATTTGCCTGGTTGGATACCGGCACTATGGACAGTTTGGTGGAAGCTGCAGACTTTGTACAAATGATTTCCAAACGGCAGGGAATTACGATTTCTGCTCCTGAGGAGATTGGCTATATAAACCACTGGATTGATAAGGAAAAGCTGATGGAATCGGCGGCTAGATATGGCAAGAGCCCCTATGGAGCACATTTGAAGGCAGTGGCAGAAGGAAAGGTGAGATATTAAAAGATGAAAAAATATTTAATCACTGGCTGTGCCGGATTTATTGGATCTAATTTTGTTTATTACATGTTGAAAAAGTATAATGATATCCTGTTGGTCAACTTGGATAAATTGACATATGCCGGCAATCTGGAAAATCTGAAGGGTGTAGAAGGGGATTCCCGGCATATATTCGTGCAGGGAGATATCTGCGACAAAGTACTGGTACGGAGCCTCTTTGAAAAATATGACTTTGATTATGTGATCAACTTTGCTGCTGAAAGCCATGTGGACCGTTCAATTGCAAATCCCGAGATTTTTGTAGAGACTAATGTACTTGGTACTGTGAATCTGCTGCAGAGAGCAAAAGAAGCTTGGTATGATGCAGAGAAGAAGACCTGGAAGGAAGGACATAAGTACCTGCAGGTGAGCACAGATGAAGTGTACGGGGCACTTGGTGCGGAAGGTTTCTTTATGGAGACCACACCGATCAATCCACATTCTCCTTATTCCAGCAGTAAGGCTTCAGCAGATCATTTTGTCAAGGCATTCTATGATACCTATGGTATGCCCATCAACATTACCCGCTGCAGTAACAATTATGGTCCTTATCAGTTTCCGGAAAAACTGATTCCGCTTATGATCAATAACGTAAAGCATCATAAGCAGCTGCCTGTATATGGAGACGGGATGCAGATTCGCGACTGGTTGTATGTAGAAGATCATTGCAAAGCTATCGACATGGTGTGTAATGGAGGCAGGATTGGTGAAGTGTATAATATTGGCGGGCATAACGAACGCCCCAACATTTTTATCGTAAAGACTATTATCGAACAGCTGCACAATCGCCTGCATGACGAAGAAATCTCTGAGGCGCTAATTAAGCATGTCGAGGACCGTCTCGGTCATGATCGTCGATACGGCATAGATCCAACAAAGATCAAGGAAGATCTGGGTTGGTATCCGGAAACTCCCTTTGAGGTGGGAATCGTGAAGACCATTGACTGGTACCTGGAGCACGAAGACTGGATGGAGCGGATTACCAGCGGAGAGTATCAGAAGTATTATCAGGAGATGCATAAGAACCGGTAAGACACGTAGTCTACAGACTGACTTCTGCAGGAACTTGACAATGCAGGCGTTGAAACTGGGCTGAATGCACCGTTAATATATGGGAAGATTCAGATCACAGATTTTTTATGGGGGGCGAATCGGCAATGGCATTTACATTTGAGAAAACAAAGATTCCAGGAGTTGTGATTATTCAGCCACAGGTCTTCGGCGACAGCCGCGGATACTTCATGGAGACTTTTAAAAAGAGTGACTATGAAGCTGCTGGAATTGGTAAAGAATTTGTACAGGATAATGAAAGTTCCAGTACAAAAGGGGTTTTGCGTGGTTTGCATTTCCAGAAGAATCATACACAGGGCAAGCTGGTTCGGGTTACCCATGGAGAAGTCTTTGACGTAGCTGTAGACGTACGTCCGGGAAGTTCTACATATGGTGAATGGGTTGGCGTAGTATTATCTTCTGATAAGAAAAACATGTTCTATATCCCGGAAGGCTTTGCTCACGGATTCCTGGTTATTTCAGATACGGCAGAATTTGTTTATAAATGTACTGATGTGTATGACCCATTATCTGAAGGGGGAATACCATGGAATGATCCGGATATAGATGTTGAATGGCCGAAGTTGGATGTGCCGTACAAAACGTCCGAAAAAGACGAAAGACATGAAGGCTTTAAAGCACAAGACTTTTCCTGGGCTGAGAAGTGGAATTAATATATTAAAAGCTGAAGTCTATACTAATTGAATTGGTATTGGTCTTTTGATGTTATATATGTATAATACGAGGAGGCTGGAGCATATGTTCCAGTCTCCTATGGTTATAATGGAAATTCTTTATATTTCCATGTTATAATAAAAGTCATGAAAAAATACTTTACTGACATCCGTTTACTATTAACAGTAATAATGGTAATCATTGGCCTGTTCCTTAATCGGGCAGACTTATTTTCCCGTGAGGTGATTTTCAAAGATAACGAGGAATATAATATTGTTTCGCGCTATGACCGGGACTGGGTATATGAGTCTTATGTTACAAAGGATGGTGAAATCTATACTTTTCCGACAGGCTACAGCGGTAGACGGCTCAAGTATGATAATGCAGGGCGGGTGAAGGAACTCTGGTACTGCGATTCCAAAGGTGAACTTATGGAGATTAGTAGTGGATACGCTGGGCAGTGTAGGGAGTTTGATGAGCAAAACCGCATTCGATTTGAGAAGTTTTTTACGATAGATGGTTCTTTGGCGGTACTCCCGGATGGGTACACAGCTACCAGGCGTGAGTATGACGCTTCAGGCAATGCAATTGACATTAAGTATGAAGACTCTGAGGGTAATCTAGTTCTAACTGGTTCGGGCTATGCAGAATTGCTCCGAAAGTTTAATGAGGATAAGCAGATGATCTGGGAAGCCTACTTTGATGAGACCGGAGAGCCTGTGGCAAGACCGCAGGGCTACTACAGCCAGACTCGTGAATATGACGAGGACGGTAACATCACTGTGCAGCGGTTCTATGACATTAATGGAGATCCGATGATCACTACCTGGGGATATGCGGAAGTACGAAAGGTCTTTAATGATAAGAAGTGGGCGATCAAAGAAGCTTATTATGGTGTAAATGGTGAGCCAATTGTCATGGCTGATGGATACAGTGCTCTTGAGCGGGAATATGATGATGCTGGGAACTCTAAGCTCATACGTTATCTGGATGGGGACTTGAATCCTTATATCATGAAACAGGGGCATTCTATTCTAGAGAGGGTTTTTGATGATGATAATAATGCAGTTATTATTAAATATAAGGATGCGGATGGCCATATGGTTATGACTACTTCTGGATATGCCGAGCTGAAAAGAGAATATAACGAAAAGAAACAAGTTATTAAGGAAGCTTATTTTGGTGTAGATGGTGAGCCAATTGCTTTGGCTGATGGATATAGTGCCATTGAACGCGAATATGATGATGCCGGCAACCCCAGGATTATCCGCTATTTGGACGAAAATCTAAAACCTTATGTAATGAAAGCTGGGCATACAGTTTTGGAACGAGTGTTTGATGATAATAATAATGCCATCGATATTAAATTCGAGGATGCAGATGGTCATATAATTATGACCACCTCTGGATATGCCGAGATTCACCGCAAATATAATGACAAAAAACAGATAATCGAAGAAAGCTACTACGACACAGAAGGCAATCCGGTGTTGAGCACGCAGGGGTGGTTCAGAATGGAAAGAGAATATGATGCCGACGGCGAAGTGAGCGTTGAACGCCATTATGATTTGAAAGAGCAGTTACTCCCTGATTCAAAACCTTAAGGTTTCTTGTAGTTCATTGTTGAAAAAAAGTCTGTATGTTATAATAAATAGAATATAATCTCAATGCAGATTGATCGGGAGGATTATGATTTGGATAATATCGAGCAAAAAAAGAATACAAATCTCGTTCTGGATAAGGATGCCAGGATTAACGTTACGGTGAATCATCCGGATGGTGAAGACGACTACATTGATCTGGTTCTTCTGGTACGTACAATGTTCAGGCGCTTCAGGTTTTTCTTCTGGGTGCTTTTGCTGTGTCTTGCCGCAGGCGTCAGCCTGGCACTGCTGGCTGCACAGATCACGAGGAAGCCAACCACGGTCTCTTCCGTAGTCACCTTAAATTATGAGGTGGCTCAAAAGAATGCCCGGGGGGATATCACCGGCTATAAACCTGTTACTGATCTGACTGCGCCTGATGGAACGACACTGGATTTGAGCCAGATCACTTCTTCTTATGTGATGCAGAATGCGCTGACAGGTCTTGAACTGTCTCATCCGGTCAATCTGACGGATCTTCGCCGGAATATCAAGATCGACCGCATTCTTTCCGAAGACAGCCGGAGGCAGCAGGAAGTTGCTTCCAACATGATTGAGGACAAGAATAACCAGGCATATAACCAGGTCCAGGGTATTAAATTGACCTATATTAACCGGTTTATCGTTTCTCTGACCAATGGTTTCGGAGATGAGAATTCGAGAGTTAAGTACGAGCTTACAGATGCCGAGCTGCAGCTGGTGCTGGACCGGATCTTGGATTCCTACAATGACTACATGGTCCTGACCTATGCGGATCTGAAGCTTCCTGATGATGAAATCTCTATCATCGATACGGATAATCAGGATATTCTGGAAAGTATCGATCTGCTTCGCACAGCTTCCACGGATCTCTATACTTTCTGTGAAGAGAAGCCGGATGAGATTAAAAACTATCGTTCCTGGAGAACCGGTTTTACGCTCAATGATCTGGTCAGTGCCCTGGAACTGGTAGACCGGGTCAATGTTGACTATCTGTCATCCTATGTTTATACCAATGGTATTGTAACGGACCGTGACAGTATGCTTACAAATTACAATTTCCGCTTACGGGATGCCCAAACCAAGCTTGGTGTAGTAAACGGCAACATTGCTACAACCAAGGAAATCCTGGATACTTATGAAAATGATGAGATTTTCGTAACAATGCAGGAGAGCGATACTTCCAAGTCCACCAAGACTACCACCGATTATTACAACCAGTTAGTGACTCAGCAGGCAGAAAACTATGCCGCTGCCGCCGAACTGGAGACCACGATCACCGATCTTGAGAATAAGATCGAATTGCTGAATACAAATACCAGTGTAATCAATACCGAAGGAGCTAAGGCGGAGCTGGATCAGGCGATGAAGGCCATGTATGGGATATACGAGCGGATTTCCGAACATTATCAGGAAATTCTGGAGAGTCCTACCTTTACGACTTTGGCAGCGCATTCTGTAGCGCAGAATAAGACGAAGAGCTTTCTGGCGGGGGCCTCTAAGAAACTGATTCTTGGTGGAGGCTTTGGCTTTGTCATAGCCTGCGGCCTTTGGTTTATGGACGCTATGATGGCACAGCTTTCAGGCAAAAAAAAACAATCTGAAGAAGAGGAGGTAGAGGCATGATGACGAAATCTGAGAAGATAAGTCTTGCAAAGAAAGTCCTCCTGTTGCTGATTGGTTTTGGCATCATTGGACTGATCCTGACAGGGGTCCTGTTCTTTGGTAAACCTTCACCGACCAGAGCAACTGCCACGATTCAATTTTCCTTTGATGGTGCTGCTGATGGCATCGCACCTAATGGCCAGGTATTTGATATTAGCGAGATGGCTTCGGACAGCGTTCTTGAGGAAGCACTTAAGACTTCCGGTATGGACAATCGTTACACCGTAGAGCAGATCCGGCCTCATCTGGTAATTAAGGGCAGCTATCCGGATGATATGGCTTCACAGGTCATGAATTATGAATCTCTTTTGAGCTTTACAGCGAGTCGTGAACTGACGGTAGGAGACTTCCATCCGACCAGTTTTGGCATTTCCCTTTATAATACCTTTGATAAATCTATTTCCAAGTCGGATCTGACTGGGTTGCTGAGCCGGATTATTGATACTTATAAGGCTTACTTTGCAAGAGCCTATGGCTATCATTTGGATGAAAGCACCTTACACCTTGATATCGAGAATTATGACTATCCACAGCAGTTGGATATCTTTCAGACTCAGATGGAGACCGTCCGGCAGTATGCCCAGGAACTGCAGGACAAATATCCAAGCTTCCGTTATAACGGTTACGGATTTGGCGACATCAAGGTACAGATGAATAACCTGGTGGACAATGACCTCGGACGTATGAACGCCGAACTCAACATGAATGGTCTGACCCGGGACACCGAACGCATGCTGGTTCAGTACCAGTATGAGGTAAAAGATCTCATGAACAAGGTGGAGAAGCAGCAGGTACAGCTTGCTAATGTTGATAAACTCATCTCTACCTACGAAAAAAATGAAATCATTTATTTAAGTACCAGTGATTCTCTGACCAAGATCGACGGTAATTCCTCTGAGACTTATGACTTTTTGGTAGACCAGAGGAAAGTGCTTGCGGATGGCATTACAGATTTGAAATCCGAGATCGACAGTTATCAGCTGAAAATGGCAGATCTGCTGAAGATGGATGCACCGGAACTGCTGAATAATAAGACAGATATGCCTGCTGAGAGCACCGGTAATAGTGCGGCGGCAGTTGAGAGTGTTGCTGACACGCAGGATGAAGCCGGTGTTAATACGGATGCCCAGACAATGATTGACAAAATGCCTGGCAATGATGAGGAGGAATCTGCTGAAACGGGAGAGTTGGATACAGAAGAATCTGATATAATGGCAGACAATACGCTGGAAGAGCCTGCAGAAACGGCAGCTTCATCTGAACATATCAATGCAGAGGAACTCAGCATTTCAACGATGTCGGAAGAAGAAATTGCTCAGGCGGCCAAGGAGGCAGAGGAACTGGCAAAACGCAGGATCGCTGTACTGGAGAACAACATCAGTGATGTTCTAAAGAAGAGAGAGAAGATTGTTGCTGACTTCAAGCAAATGCTGCAGGCATATAATGATCAGGAAATCAACGATCTGACGGTTAATGATTATAATTATGACTACTTTGCTCCGTCTGTATTTTCCGGTGCCTTTATCAAGGCATTCATTATGACAGGAGGACCTATTTGCACCATTGGCTTTATGCTGGCAATGATACTGATTATTGTCACTTTAAAAAAAGCAGAGAAAAAGAGGGAACAGGTAGTTTAAGCAAGGATAATGCAGGCTTGTTTGGAGTTTTTATGAAGAGTGCCCGTAAAACCGGGCCTCTTTTCATATGGATTTACAATTATATAAACATTGAAATAAGAGACGTCGATTCAGACGGTGTATTATAAAAAAAGTATGATAAAATGTACTCATCAGGCTTCCTGAATTTCTATAAACTGACCAAATATAATAGGCGTAAGCATACGTATAGTATGCAGCAAGGGAAAGGGTGAATATTCCGGTGCGGCGGAGCCGCCATTCCGGAAAAACGAGTACCGTGAATCCGGAGCAGCGTACCGCCGCTATCAAATGTTCAACGAGAAGCTACTCTCGTAGTGTCGGGTCCAGACCATAGACTTCTCTCATGGATCTGTTCCTGTTTGGATCGACCGGTACGATGTTAATCTTGTACGCGTCGTATTTGATGCGATCAAGGATCGCTTCTGCAAGCGGACTGGCACTGCCTCCAAGTTGGTCATCCCATTTACGGTTATGGACGACAGCCGTCTTACAGTTATCCGGCACGAGGATGCGGGCTACACCGCCAAAGTACTCATACATGTGGATATGGGCAGTGATCCAGGAAGACTGCTTTTCATCCCGGAAAGCCTCCACATACGGGTATTGACTGTAGGTCAGCACCCCTACGAAGAGGTAAGCGTTGATGATCTCGCCGGTATCCGGATCGATCACATGTGCGGGTTCACCCGCCCAGTCGACTTCGATCTGTTCACCGGGTTTCCGGTCGATATGCATCGCAGCCCGGCGTTTCTGTTCATCCTGCTGGATGTAATAGCAGAACTGGGAGTACATCAACGGTTTCTCCCCGGAAAGTCTGCAGCCCTCGAGGTACTCTGTCCACAGGAGTTTCTTGTTCACACCGCTGCGCATAAGCTCTTTGCGGATGTAGTCGTAATCCGGCTCTTTCCGGGTTGCCTCCGCCTCACGCTTTTGTTTGTCAGGGAACAGGAGCTTCTCGAGTTCCTGATCTGTACAGGAGTCCGGCAGGGGCCAGGAGAGTTTACGCTCCCTGGCTGCTTTCAGGACTTTATTGACGGTTTTCTTGGAGATACCACAGCTTGCAGCAATCTTTTCCTGGCTTAACAGGAGAGAAGACTGTGCGAGCCGAATGATCTCACGGTACTTCGGTCTCATTTGTTGACCTCCTTATAATGAATTTACGCTTATAAAGCGCATATCTTCATTATAAGGCGACGGTCTCCGACTCCGGAATCTCGGTTTCCTGTTCCGGAATCACGGTATCCCGCTCCGGAATGTCGG
>Ga0129307_1002918_pt1 | contig 11952 bp, 10 predicted proteins | sample P1105metagenome_FD_94437 | JGI IMG/M metagenome (GOLD analysis project Ga0129307, IMG submission 94437) | Capybara group fecal microbial communities from Wisconsin, USA - P1105 metagenome | ecosystem: Host-associated > Mammals > Digestive system > Large intestine > Fecal | place: USA: Wisconsin... | reverse complement strand
CCCTTTCTGAGTACCTCTGCATAAGAGTCCAGAACAATGCGCTCCGTTCTGATATATTCCATCTCTTTGATAGAATCCCGCTTTTTTCGCGTACATTTTTCAACAAAATGTCCGTTCTCTATATGATGTTTTCCACCGAAAAGCCGGGACTGCTCATCCATCAGAGAAAAAGAACGGCTGAATCCAAAGCGGTTCATCTGTGTCTTTTTCGTATTGAATACGAGATCGAGCAGCCGGTTTAAGGACAGGTCGCCGCAGACCAGAACATCCGAATTTCCTTCGCTCAGTTCATTCAATCCGTCATATGGGATCTTCATTTCTTCGCTTTTCACGTTGCCTTCACTGTCATAGAAATGTGCGGTTGTTCTGACTATACCCTTGACACCGCCGTCAATCTCGACATCAGCCAAAGAAAAGCCGGCAGCTTCAACCCCCAGATTGATGCCCAGAACCGCTTTGGCGGAAGCCTGCAGGATGCCGCTTAGATCGTGGCTGTTTTCCCTGATGTACCTGATCTTCCCGTTTCTGGTCTCGAAGCCCAACTGATGCGTATTGTAAAGGACGAACTCGCCTTTTCCCGAAGCGTGCAGTCTGACTTTCAGATCCAGGCAGAGAAAGACGCCCGGCAGATGTTCCATCGGGATTCTGACCGTGCAGACAGAAAACTCGGCTTCTTCATCTTCATTCAGCGGCTCCAGAAGGGTCGAAAGCATTTTTCTGAAGGATGAAGCATCCAGATCCTTGAATTTTATCCGATAATTCCTGTATCTTCCCGAAGATACGCCGAACTTTTCCGTTGTGCTGAATTTCAGTGCGAAGAAACAGTTTTTCAAATCATTCTTCTCTTCGTGCCAGGAAAGTTCAGGTTTCATATTTCGCAGGCTGATATCCAGGTAGATATTGAGACCGCTTTTATTTTTGGAGATATGGAAGTCTATTCCTGACGGATTGAGCGTATAGGAAATACGAAAACCGTTCTTGTAAAAAACGTGATTGTCTGACTCGGAAAGCAGCGTGTATTTTTCATTGATATAGGAGCTGTCTTCATAGACATCTCCGTAAGGGATCACCACTGCTTTGGAGAAATCAAGCGGTGTCGAAGTCTCCTGGTGAAACGCTTCAAAAACTTCCTCAAAGGATGCGTCGCGAAACTCGACCGAGTTTTCTTCGCCATGTTCGGCAATTTTCCACTGTCCCTCGGAAAGAAACAGGCCCCCTTCCTTAGAGGCATCTTCTTCGCTTTTCGTTTCTTCAGCAAAGACCGTCTCATATAAAGGTTCATATGAGCGATCGTTGAGCGTCTTCACTGCGCGGGCAATCACCCGCATTGCCACTTCTTTGCTGACCCGGTCTTTTTCTTTAAGCTTCCCGGAAAGATAGCCTTCTCTTTTCAGAACATCGAGCGGATTTCCTTCCTTCTGCAGAAGATTGCAGATGCTTCGGGATAGAAAAGCGAAATCAAGTGCGTCATCCGCAAGAGCAGCATCGTCTTCTTCAATGACACTCCAGGCGATCAGCTGTCCGAAAACATCTTCTTCTGAAGAATCCGCAATGCCGCTCTCCTGCGCCAGAACATCCAGATATTCGCGAATGGAAAAACAGGTGCCGGTCCTGCATGAACTGTAGATGAAAAGCAGCAGGATCGTAACGAGGCATCTGCGTTTTCTTCTATCCGAAGTTTTCCGCATTGGCGACAATCGTCGATTCCAGCGAATCATAATCATTGACTGCCGATTCCAGAAAACGAACGTAGGATTCGATCACTTCCGATTCATCAATGAAACGGGAAGAAAACTTCTGAAAGCGTGCCAGCAGCATTTCTTCGCCATCGGAGAGCCAGATACTGTCGAGTTCACGCATGATTGCCGATACACGGGACAGAATGTCATCCAGCACTGTATTGCAGTTTCTTATCTCTGCCGCAACATCCGCCACCTCTGGCAATGTAATTCTGATACTGTTTTCCATGATTCCTCCTCACTCCGCTCTCAAGCGGACAGCTCTCGCATAGATCTCGTCCTGAGTTTCCCGGTATGCCCTGGCCGAATTCTTCAGAAAATCCGCATACTGGCGCATAATGATGGAAATCTGACGCAGGTCATCCTCAAAAGATCGTATCTGACTTGTGAAAGCCGTATTGTCCTTTCCTTTCCAGGATGAAGCCATCCTGTCGACCTGAATATAGATCTGCTGATAAGTTCGGTCATAATCGCGGTTTGCTTCCTCGATCTTCAGGGCGGCGGATTCAAGCCGCTCCGGTTCGACCATGATTGATCTCATAAATATACCTCCTTCAATTCTTTATTTGTCATTCGGCAGTGCTTTCCTCATGCATCTGGCTTGTTGAGAAGCCAAACAATAAAAAAATGAGAATTTCTTCTCATTTTTAGTCAAAACATATAATGATTTATCAACGTACCTTCAGAACTTCCGCAAGATCTTTACGGATCATCCTATTCGGCTCAATATCTCTCTTTCCGATGGCAATGACCGGCAGGATGATCTCATCCTCGGGAATCTCGAAGTAAGCGCGCAGCGCCTCGTCGTCTCTGATGCCCATGATCAGGGTATCATAGCCCAGCTCTGCAGCCTTTAAGAGGAGATAGCAGTTCTGTAAGCCAAGATCATAGCTGCCCCAGAGGTCGCCTTCCTTTGACATTTCATTTTCCTTTAAACCGCCGGAGAGACCCCTCTTAAAGCTAGATACGATGTAGGCGGCTCCCTGTGAGGAACGCCTGTTGAATTCGGGCAGCGCTTCATACACGGCACTGATCGCCTCATCGGACAGGGCAACGTAATAGCGACCGGTCTGTGAATTTTTCCAGGACGGTGCTTTCTGAGCGAAGGAGATGATCTCTTCGAGCGTTTCCTTGCTGATGCGCTCGTTCGTATACTTGCGGATGCTTCTTCTTTTTTCGGCCAAGACAGATAATTCCATGTGTTTTTCCTTTCAGATGTTTTTGATTTCGTAACGGATATAATGGGACATCTTCTTTCCCTTTTTCAGAATCGGAAGCAGATAGTGATCCCCGTAGTTGATGCCGTTGGGGTAGTACTGGCACTCCAGGGCGATCGCCATGGCCGGAGTATAGGTCATTCCATACTTGCCCTTTTCGCCGCCGAGGTAGTGTGCCGTATAGACGTGCATGTCCGGCAGATCCGAATAGACACTCAGCTGCAGCCTGTCGTTTTTCACGACGGCCATCCGCTTGTCATCCAGATTCTCCCATACATAATTATTATCTATGCCTTTTTCAAGTCTGTCCAGATTCATGCCCAGAGGAGTAAACTTCGTGAAATCATATGGTGTTCCCGCGACATCCTTCACTTCATCCAGGGTCAGGGAGTACTCGTCTGTCGGCGAATATCTGTCGGTCGTAATGTAGAGCTCGTCAGGATAGATGTTTTCATCGCCCAGCGTGAAATAGGAATGGTTGGTGATGTTGAACAGCGTATCTTCGTCGCTCTCGCCTTCGAAAGAAAAGACCAGACTCTCATCGCAAAGTGAATATGTGACCCTGGTCGTCAGGTTGCCCGGAAAGCCCTCTTCCCCATCCTTCGAGAAATAGGAAAGCGTCACGTGCGTATCGTCTTTTTCCAGCAGAGTCCACATCTTGAAGGCAAAGCCATTCATGCCGCCGCCGTGCAGCTGATTCATGTTGTCGTTAACACTCAGCCGATATTCTTTCCCGTTGAGGATAAAACGGGCATTGCCGATGCGGTTGGCGTTTCTGCCGATCGTCGCGCCGATATTGGCGCCTCCGTATTTTATATAGTCTTCATCCGTGTCAAAGCCAAGAACGAGGTCGACCCCGCTTTTCTTGTCGATGAGTCGGCAGAGCGTTGCACCGAGTTCGCTGATTTCAGCCTTCAGGTTTTCATTTTCGATAATATGCTTCATTTTATGCTCCTTTCAGCCGATCTTCTTGGCCGTATTTCCTTTGATCATTCTGCCGGTAACGATGACCCGCTCCGGCGGAAGATTCGGTTCGTTGATCATCTGGATGAGCTTGCGGGCAGCCAGCTGTCCGAGCTCCTTCGTATTCTGTTCGTATGTCGTGATGTTCATGATCTTGGCCATGTTGATGCCGCCGTAGGCGGCAGCCGAGATATCATCGGGAATGCTCAAGCCCATTGAGTTGATGACCTCCATGCCGCCGATATAGGAATAATCATCCGGGAAGATGATCATCGTCGGCCGGTCTTTGAGATTCAGCAGCTTTTTTGTCTTTTCAGCGCAGTCCTGAATGTCGTGGTAATGGCCTTTGACGAGATACTCTTCCGGGATCTCCAGACCCAGCTGTCTGCAGGCGCCATGGAAGGATTTGAGTCTTTCGTGGGTGACGTAGGTATCGTCGCCGAAGATGAACGCGATCTTGCGATGGCCCATCGAATAGGCGTAGTGGACGATCTCGTCAAGTCCCCTGCTGTTGTCGGAAATTACGGCGGCGCATTTATCCAGAACATAGTCGATCGCAACGACCGGATGTTCGGAAAGCGCCAGTTCGACGATCTCCGGATCGCTGAAGTCTGCCGTCATGATGGCGACACCGTCAAGATTGCGGTATTCGACATGTTTCAGGTAGGTCGTCTTTTTGCCGGCGATCGCGTGGTTGATGAACGTGATATCGTAGCCGTTCTTCTCGGCTTCGCGCTGGAAGCTTTCAAGGATCATTGAAAAATACTCGTGGCTGAGTCCTGCCCTTTCATCCGCAAAAAGGATGCCCAGATTGTAGGTCTTGTTGGTCTTCAAAGCTCTGGCTGCGACATTGGTCGTATATCCCAGCTTCTGTGCGGATCGTTTCACCTTCTCCTTGGTTACGGCTGAAATGTCGTCATGATCATTCAGCGCCTTGGAGACGGTCGCTACGGACACGCCGCAGTCTTTTGCAATGTCTTTGATCGATACCATATTCTATACCAACTTCAATAATTCTTCCCTGATTTCATCATAATGCGCATCTACGAGCCCGAAGTCCATTTCCTTGTAGGACCACATGGCTCTGCCGATACCGTACTCGTCGAATACGGAACAGATGCATCTGTACCATTCCAGCGTATCTTCCGGCGAAGCCAGATCGATGACGCCGAATTCACCGCAATAGAGAGGAACGTTCCTCTTTTCTGCGATCTCGATCGCTTCTTTGAACATATCAGTAAAATAAGCGCGGTCAATGATCTGAGCCTTTTCTCCGAAATGCTCAATGTAGCCTTCATAGATGTTCTCCTGCGTTGCCTTGTCATACTCTTCGTAAGTACATCTGAAAGGCATGCGGAAATCCCTTTTCATCTGCGGGATCCAGTAGGCACCCTGGTGCGTGAAGACCAGAGGCGAATAGCAGTGGAAATTGTAGACAATATTCTCATCATATGGAGGATCAAGGTCCCTGATCGCATCGATGGAGTTGTTGTGATAACCGCCGACCAGAATGTGAATCTCCGGTGCGTAAGTCCGTATGACTTCGATCGTCCTATGGATGATGCGGTTCCACGTCTCACAGTATTTCTTCTCGCTGACTTCATTGAGCAGTTCATAGGAGAGGTTTTCATGATGAGAGAATCTCTTTGCAAACTCGGCCCACAGATCATAGAAGATCTGCTGATATTTTTCGCTGTCAAAGAAACCCTCTTCGTTTTCGCCGGCGTCAAAGCTGAAACCGGGCGTCTTGTGCAGATCCAGGATCATGTTGAGCCCGTCTTCTTTGCACCAGACAATACAGTCCTCGATTCTCTTAAAACCGTCCTCGCGGTAAGAAAAGTCTTCGCTGAGAACCAGTTCATAGTCAACAGGGATCCTGACATGGTCGAATCCCCAGCGCTTCACCCTTTTGAAGTCGTCTCTTCTGATAAAGTAGTCGTATCTTTTCTGACTGTGGTCACATTGCGAAAACCAGCCGCCGAAATTGATACCATGTTCATAACCGGCAAATTTCAAGGTTTTTCTCCTTTATAAAGCCTTGGCTTGCCAAGGCTGCGTATTTAAAATTCCAGGTTCAGCTGGTCTTCTTTTGAGAAGACGTGGCAGACGCTGCCGTTGAAAGTCAGACCGACTTCCCTGTTCATGTAGTCGACGGGTTTTCCTTCGGTCGGAACGATCGCGATGACGTCTTTGTCGCTGACCGTCATGTGTAAGTGGCAGGATGGACCCATAAGTTCGGATACATCGACTCTGCCCTTGATGCCGCCCTCGCCAATGGTGATATGGTCGGGTCTGACGCCCAGGATGACATCCTGTTCCTCGACGTTTTTAGCGGCGAGTCTTTCCTGTTTGTCTTCGGCCAGAACGACCTTGTAGCCATCGGATACAACTGCGTACTTGCCGTTTTCCTTCACCAGTCTGGCGTCGAAGTAGTTCATCTGCGGCGTGCCGATGAAACCGGAAACAAAGAGGTTTCTCGGATGATCGTAGACTTCCTGCGGCGTGCCGATCTGCTGAATGAAACCGTCTTTCATGACGACGATGCGATCGCCTAAAGTCATGGCTTCCGTCTGGTCGTGCGTGACATAGATGAAAGTCGTGTTGATTCTCTTGCGCAGCTTGATGATCTCGGCGCGCATCTGGTTTCTCAGTTTTGCATCCAGGTTCGACAGAGGTTCGTCCATCAGCAGGACTTTCGGATCACGGACGATCGCACGGCCGATCGCGACACGCTGTCTCTGACCGCCGGATAATGCCTTGGGCTTGCGGTCCAGGTATTGTGTGATGTCGAGGATCTCGGCAGCTTCTCTGACTTTCCTGTCGATCTCGTCTTTCGGCGTCTTCTTGATCTTAAGCGAGTATGCCATGTTGTCATAGACGCTCATGTGCGGATAAAGTGCGTAGGACTGGAAGACCATTGCGATATCCCTGTCCTTGGGTTCCACGGAGTTGACGAGGTTTCCGTCGATATACAGTTCACCGGAAGTGATCTCTTCAAGACCGGCGACCATTCTCAATGTTGTGGACTTGCCGCAGCCGGAAGGACCGACCAGAACGATGAATTCCTTGTCCTGGATGTGCAGGTTGAATTCCTGAACTGCCACGACACCTTCATCGGTGATCTGCAGGTTGACCTTGTTGGTCTCGGGATTCTCGTCCTTTGCCTTCTTCAGGAACTTTTTCTGTTCTTTTTTCGTTTCACCAATCGGATATATTTTCTTGATATTCTTTAAAATTACTTCAGCCATCGTTTTTCTCCTTTATCCCTTAACAGAACCGGATGTAACACCCTTGATAATCGATTTTGAAAGGATCACGTAAATGATCATAACCGGCAGGATCGCCATCACCATCAGCATGTAGACCTTTCCCATATCAAACTTGGAATAGTCGGCGCTTCTTAATGTGGCAATCATGATCGGAACCGTCTTCTTGGCCGGCTTGTTGAGCAAGAGCGCGGGCATGAAGTAGTTGTTCCAGGAACCTACAAACGAGAAGATCATCTGAACGGCGATTGCCGGCTTCATGATCGGAAGCACGATCTCGTTGAAGATCTTGAATTCGCTTGAACCGTCGATTCTCGCCGCTTCGACCATGTCGATTGGCAGCGTCGCTTCCAGATACTGTCTCATGTAGAAGTAGACAGCCGGAGCCGCGATGCTGGGAACGATCAGGACCCAGAGCTTGTTGGTCAGGTTGTACTTGAAGGCCAGCTGGATGAAACCGACAGCCGATACCTGAGACGGGATCATCATGATCGCCAGGATGAACAGGTGGACAGCCTTCTTGAGCTTGAAATTGTAGACGTAGGTACCGTAGGCCGTAAGGGCCGAGAAGTACGTCGTCAGGATAGCGGAACACAGCGCAATGATGAAGCTGTTCTTCATGCCGACCGGGATATTGATATCGCCGTCGTGCCAAGCGTTATAGAAGTTCGCGAACAGGCTGTTCTGCGGAATGAGCGTGAAGCCGCTCTGCAACTGCGCGTTGGAACGCGTCGAGTTGACGAACATCAGGTAGAAGAAGAACAGGCAGAGGAACGAGAGGAAGATGAGGATCGCATAGACGACGATCCGGGAGATCAGCAGCTTGATTTCAGCTTGTTTGTTGGCATTGTTTATCATGGCTTTTCTCCTTCCTCCTATTTATTGGTGTTGATCGACTTGAAGACCAGAGATGACAGGATCGCCGTGATGATGAACAGAAGCACGGAGACAGCACCGGCCATACCGTAGTTCTTCGAGATGCCTAAGAATCTGTTCAGATACATGATGAGCGTTGTCGACGTGTTATCCGGAATGCCCTTGCCGTTGGTCAAGACCTGCGGAACATCGAACATCTGAACGCCGCCGATCATCGAAGTGATCAGAACATAGATGAAGATCGGCATCAGAAGCGGCATCGTGATATTGAAGAAGACCTGCGTCGAGGTGGAACCGTCCAGTCTGGCCGATTCAAACAGCGCCTCATCGATGCCCTGAATTCCCGCCATCAGCAGGATCGTCGTATTACCAAACCACATTAAGAAGTTCATCAGTGCGATCAGACTCTGTACGGAGACCTGTACGCCGAGGAAATTGATCGGCTGGTTGATCATGCCCGACGAGATCAGCAGCTGGTTGACCGGACCGACCTGTGAGAACAGGGCGAAGAACAGCATTGAGAATGCCGATGCCATGATCAGGTTCGGCATGTAGATGACGGTCTTGAAGAACTGCTGTCCCTTGATGTTGAGTCTGGTGCTCGTGAAGAACAGCGCCAGCATCATTGCGACGACAAACTGCGGCACGGCACCCAATAGCCAGAGCCAGATCGTGTTGCCGAGATAGGTCAGGATCGGCACATAGCCCGCCGTATTCTTTGCGAACAGTGTCTTATAGTTCTGTAATCCCACGAAACGCGGGCCGACGATCGTCAAGCCGTCACGATAGTACTCGAAAAAGCTGTTGTAGATCGTCAGAATCTGCGGATACAGAGTAAAGATCAGATAGACTACGAAGAACGGGATGATAAAGATGTAACCCCATCTTGCATAGGATATCGACTTTTTCCTGTCAGCCGATTTTGCTTTTCCCATAGATGAAACTCCCTTCTGCTTAAATATTTTTCTTAAACAAATACTCATCCATATATTTCTTTAAGAAACTGTGGCAGGTTTTAGGCCTGCCACAGATCATTTTTTAAAGATTTTCTGACGGATTATTCAACAGAGACGTTCGGATAAGTCGTCGCAATGTAATCTTTGAAGTTTGCAATTGCAGTGTCATAGTCGACGTTACCATCGAGGTATTCCTGGAAGTAAGTCTGTAAGCCTTCATTGCAAAGCTGGTCGTAAGCAGTGACGTTCTGGAACTTGATGTTCTTAGCAAGTTCAGCGAAGACAGCTGTGTCATTCTGACCGCCTAAGAAGTCATTTCCGTAAGAAGCATCAGCAGCGAACTTGTTGTTGACAGTCTGGTTGTTAGAGAACTGCATATCTTCAGAGACGAGTTTAGAGCAAACTTCTTCGTCATTGATGAATGTATTCATGATGTCAGCAACCATTGTCGGGTTGTCAGTGCCGGTTGCAGCGAGCATCCAGGTGCCGCCCCAGAAGTGAGCCTGCGGACCCTGGCAGATAGCCCAGTCACCGAAGCATCCCTTTTCAGGATCCTGAGCATTGCCCATGCAGAAGTTGAAGTACCAAGCCGGTCCGACGAAGCACATCGTCTTGCCGGAAGCGAACATTTCGGAAGTTGCTTCATCACCCCAGAGGTTGGAAGTGTAAGCAGTGTAACCGTTGTCGGCATAGTTCTTGGACTGCGTCATCCAGTTCTCGATTGCCGGGTCGATGTTGAGCTTGCCATCAACAACCCACGGAGAAGTTGTGTTGTTGGAGTAGATTCTGAATGTAGCATTGGTCGTGTTGATCATGTAGTAGCCCTTTTCTTTTGCCTGAGCAGCTACAGCGTCAAACTTTTCCCATGAATCGATCGCAGCCTGAACTTCAGCCGGATCATCAGTGCCTAAGACATCCTTGGCGATGGAGCGTCTGTAGATGATGGCAGACGGGCAGCACTGGAATGAGACACCCTTGACAACACCGTTTGCATCGGAAGCAGCTTCAACAGTGTACTTGTAAGTGTTAGAGAAATCAGTGACACCAATGGACTTGACATCCATCGTAGCATCGGAATTCGTGTACTTGATGATGTAGTCGGCTTCAGCTAAGAAGAGGTCTACTTTTTCATCAGCAGGTGCATTTTCCTGGTTGAGCAGAGCAGCATCCAGAGCATCCTGGTAAGCACCGCCGTCAGAAGGATAAGTCGTACGCTTGATCGTGACATCACCCTTCTTTAATGTGTACTCGTCGACGACTTCGTCAGCATAGTACTTTCCTAAGAAGCCCCAGAACTCATCGTTCCAGGTCCAGATGTTCAGTACTGAACCTTCAGCAACTTCAGTTCCACCTTCTTCAGCCGGAGCCGGAGCCGGTTCTTCCTTCTTGGAGCAACCGACAACTGTGAAGATCATCAGTAAAGCTAAGAGAATACTTAACAGTTTTTTCATTTTTTTCTCCTTCCCTATTAAGTAAAGCGATCTGTCTGTGATCGCACGTTTACGTAAGCCCTTACAGTTTACTTAAACGTTTTCGTTAATTTAAGTATAGCACATTTTTCAAAAAGTCAACATCTTTTTTTGCAAACGTTTACAAGTCCTTATTTTAAAGGCTTGTTTTTATTTTAAAGAACCGATATACTAGACTTAAACGTTTAAGTTCATTATAGGGAGGATATAAAAATGCAATACGGTCATTTTGACGATCAGAAAAAAGAATACGTGATCACCAACTATGAAACACCGTTGCCCTGGATCAACTATCTGGGAAGCGACAGCTTCTTTACCCTTTTATCGAATACAGCCGGCGGCTATGCCTTCTACAAGGATGCAAGGCTCAGAAGGATCACCAGATACCGCTACAACAACCTTCCGCTGGATCAGGATGGATTCCATATATATATAAAGGATAACAGAACGATCTGGAATCCCGGCTGGCAGCCGACCAGAACGAAACTGGATCACTATGAATGCCATCACGGTCTCGGTTATACCACGATCATCGGCAGAAAAAACAAAATCGAAGCAAAACAGGAACTTTACGTCCCGAAAGATGACGATATCCTCCTGATGAGAGTCACGCTTCAAAACGATGACAAAAAGAAAAGGGAACTCGATCTGTTCTCCTTCGTCGAATTCTGCCTGTGGGACGCCCAGGACGACACGACAAACTTCCAGAGAAACTTCTCGACCGGTGAAGTTGAAGTCGTCGGCTCGGCGATCTACCACAAGACCGAATACAGAGAAAGAAGAAACCACTATGCAGTCTTCTTCGCAAATAAGAAGATCGATTCCTTCGACACAGCCCGGGACAGCTTCATGGGACTCTATGGCTCCCCTGCTGCACCGGAAGCGATCTTAAAAGGAAAATGCAACGATTCGATTGCCCATGGCTGGCAGCCGGTCGGTGCCCATCACATCCATGTAAAACTGGAACCGGGCGCTTCCTATGATGTCATCTTTGCCCTGGCCTATGTCGAAGTTCCCGTTAAGGAGAAGTTTGTCGCGCCGGGCATCATCAATAAAGAACCCGCAAAGAAGCTGATCGGCAAATACGATACGAATAAGAAGTTCGACGCTGGACTCAAGAAGCTGAACAGTTTCTGGAACGACCTGCTCAAGGGATTTGAAGTCAAAACCGAAAACGACAAGGTCAACCGCATGGTCAACATCTGGAACGCCTATCAGTGCATGGTCACCTTCAATATGTCGAGATCCGCTTCCTACTATGAATCGGGCATCGGCAGAGGCATGGGCTTCAGAGATTCCTGCCAGGATCTGCTTGGCTTCGTCCACATGATCCCAGAAAGAGCCAGAGAGAGGATCCTCGATATCGCAGCCACCCAGAAGGCAGACGGCGGCGCCTACCACCAGTATCAGCCGCTGACCAAGAAAGGCAATTCCGACATCGGCGGCGGCTTCAATGACGACCCGCT
>Ga0129307_1002917_pt1 | contig 11953 bp, 9 predicted proteins | sample P1105metagenome_FD_94437 | JGI IMG/M metagenome (GOLD analysis project Ga0129307, IMG submission 94437) | Capybara group fecal microbial communities from Wisconsin, USA - P1105 metagenome | ecosystem: Host-associated > Mammals > Digestive system > Large intestine > Fecal | place: USA: Wisconsin... | reverse complement strand
GATGGGCTAGATCGCCCCATAATTCGGAGCATTCGCGTGGAGTCCCGCCGCGTCTGTCTGCAGCAGGGCTGCTATCTGGTCAATAAATGAGCCGGTGCCGCCGGCGCAGAGACCGTTCATACGCTGGTCGATGCCGTTGGTAAAGTAGATGATCTTGGCGTCTTCGCCGCCGAGCTCGATCGCAACGTCGCATTCCGGGCTTCTCACACTCAGCACGCTCGATACGGCAACGACCTCCTGCACGAACGGCAGCCCCAGAGCTTTACTTAGGGCAAGACCGCCGGAGCCGGTGATCGCCGCGCGAATATCGATCGGGCCGAGCTTTGCGGCAGCATCTTCAAGGAGATCCGCAAGGGTCTCCTGAATATTCGCAAAGTGCCTTCTGTAATCTGAAAAGAGGACCTGGTCGTTCTGATCGATCACCGCCACCTTGACGGTGGTGGAACCGATATCCACGCCGAGTCTGTAATCATTGTTCATATTAACTGTTCCTGAGTCCTTTTTTTGCTCCGCAGCAGCTGGAGTGATGCGGAACGCTTATATAAATACAGGAATACATACCGAAAAGAAGCTTCCGTGCGGTGCCCATACAGCGCACCGCGGCAAGCCGCTCTTTTGCAGGTATCCTTTCATCAGCGCGGACAGCCCCTGAGCGGCCCGCACTTTAGAAGCCATTATAGCACATCCGGCCCGGTCTTGCATCTGCATAAAGATTAAAATTCCGTTAAGGGAATTGGGACTTTTCATACGCAATTATTCTGTGGTATGATGCTAAAGATACCAAATTTATGCCGATACCCGTCTGTCTGGACCCGAAAGGACTGAAATGAGCAATTTTTTCTATAAAATGAAATTCAAATACCAGCGTTACGCGATCAAAAACCTGGCGGTCTATGTATCCGTATGCTTCGCGATCGGATACATGCTGCTCAGCTCCGGTATGGGCGGATCCGTTTACGCGCGTTTTCTTGCGTTCTTCCCGAAGCAGGTACTGCACGGCCAGGTCTGGAGGATCTTTACCGCGATCCTGTATCCTCCGATCACCGGCGGGCTCTTCAATGCCGCCCTGGGCATCCTGATCTATTACAGCTTTGCCAGCACCGTCGAGAAGACGATGGGGGAGTTCGAATACAACGTCTACTTTTTCGGAAGCCTCCTGATCGGCGAACTGGGAAATATCATTTATTACCTGCTCACAGGCAATAATGCTCCGTTTCTTCCGGTGTTTACACATTTCTCGGTCTTTATGGCGTTTTCGATCCTGTATGCCGAGTCCACGATCCTGCTGTTTTTCATTCTTCCGATCAAGGCAAAGTACCTTGCGATCGTCGAGGCGGCGCTATATACTTTCTACTTTATCTTCGGAGACGGTATGACAAGTGCTTATGGGATCATGTATACAAGGATCTCGATCATCGCGGCATTCATTCCGGTCGTTCTTTTCTATATGTTTGTCAATAAAGACAATCTGCACGGGGGGAACATATTCAGCGATCTGAAGTACAGGGCGCAGCAGAAAAAACGTCAAAAGGAATGGCGCGACCAGTGGAAATGAAGAAAGCATGATTTTTGAAAATGTCAATGGCATCAGTTGACATAAAAACGCTGAAAATTCAATAACTTTTTTAGGCATTATTCCCCACTTGCCAGAAACAGGAGTTTTATTTATAATCTAAAAGCACACCTTTCAACATCTGGTGCGCAGGGGTGGGAACACGATGGAAAAGTTAATAAATGAATTTGACATATATATTGACAAAGAACTGGGCAAGTCACTCAATACGAGGCTTTCATATATGCGGGATCTCCGTCAGGCGGCCGGATGGCTGAAGGAACAGGGGACGGGTCATATCTCCCAGATAGGACGAAGCGAGCTGGAAGGATATATCAACCATCTTAAAGAAGAGAACAGGTCGGCGTCCACGGTCTCAAGAAATATTGCTTCTCTGAAGCTGTTTTTTACATTTGCATATCAGAAAGGATATATTTTCAACAATCCAGCCGAAGGACTGAAGGCACCGAAGGTGATCCGCAAGGCACCGAAGGTCGTGGACGATGATGATATCTCCAAACTTCTCGGTGCTCCCGACGTATCGACACTGCGCGGGATCCGTGACAAAGCCATGCTGGATCTGCTGATGTCGACCGGCATGCGGGTCTCGGAACTGATAGGACTGCACAGATCGGACATCAACTTCAGAAAGAAGACCGTCCGTATCACGGGGTCCGGCGACAGGGAACGGAGTGTTCCCGTCGATCGGGATACGATCCGCAGCCTTACGGACTATGACCTGATCGCCAGGTCACAGATGATCAGCAGCAAGAATGACGATGATATCTTTTTCGTCAGCTGCCAGGGTGAACAGATGACGCGGCAGGGATTCTGGAAAAACCTGCGCAAGTACGGCAAGGAAGCCGGACTGGAGCAGGAAGTCACGCCGCATATGCTGAGGCACAGCTTTGCGGTCTATGCCCTTAAAAAGGGCGCAGACATCCATGTGCTTCAGAACATCATGGGCCACAGCGATATTGCTTCTACAAATGAGTACAACGCGCTCCTTTAACGGAGCGCGTTGTTTTATGACAAGAAGATATTCAATATAAGCCGTGGCTTTGGGGAGGAACACCTGCCTTTGCTCTGACGATATGTATCATCAGTACTGCTTGATGCGGTCGTCCTCGCTTTCTCCGGTCTTTTTGAGATCGCGGATCTCGATGAAATAGGAGCCGCCGTTTTCCATTTTGACTTCGATGCGGTCGCCCACACGATGACCCATCAGGGCGGCGCCCAGGGGAGATTCGTTGGAGATCAGACCTTTCCGGGAGTCGCTCCGGATCGAGGTGACGATACGGTATGTCTCTACGATATCGTCCTCTTCAAACCAGACGTCAACGGTATTATTCATGCCGACACGTGTCTCGTCGGTTTCTTCTTCGATCACCGTCGCGAACCGGAGGATCTTTTCGAGATAGCGGATGCGGCTGTTGTTGATGTTATTGTCGCGCTTTGCGGCATAATACTCGAAGTTTTCCGACAGGTCGCCCATGGCGCGTGCTTCTTTGAGCGCCTTCAGCGTTGCAGGCCGAACGACCATCCTGCGGTGTTCGATCTCTGCCTCGATCCTTGCGACGTCTGCTTTGGTCAGCTGTTCTGAACCGTGTATGCTCATCGGTGTTTGTCTCCTTTATTCATTATTGTTCAGCCCCGTCTGTCTACCCGGGATGATACGGCGTCTGTTCATCCCGATCCCCGCATTCGCAAAGCCGCTGCCATGCAGCTTTGTTTGCTCATGCGATGATCGTCTGCTGCGCAGACCTGACATACAGACATTCCCGAACTATTGCAAGCATAGTTCGGGCCTGCCTGTATGTCCGGTATGAACAGTTACATTCTTTTGCATATTTTAGTTAATCTTATTGAAAAAGTAAATCCCCCGATGTACAATGCACTTTTAACTGATGCTAATGTTTAGGATCTGCCGGTTATCCGGCGGGGGACCGGGGTCATGTATTCCAGAACGAAAAACTCCCATGAAATCGATATGCTGCACGGACCGCTGCTGCCGAAGATCATCGCGTTTTCGCTGCCGCTTGCCCTGAGCAATGCCTTACAGCTGCTGTTTAACGCGGCGGATATCGTCATCGTCGGCCGGTATGCCGGTTCAGGAGCATTGGCGGCCGTAGGAGCTACGACCGTGCTCGTTAACCTGATCGTGAATTTCTTTGTCGGCATCTCCATGGGCGCGAATATCTTTTTTGCCTCCGGTTATGCCGCCGGAAAAAAGGAACAGGTCTCAAGCGGCGTACATACCGCGATGGTCTTTTCACTGCTTTCGGGTCTCGGCTTTGCGGCAGCCGGCATCATCGCTGCCGAGTTTATCCTTGGCTGTATGAAGACACCGGGAGATATCTTCCCGATGTCCGTTCTTTACTTCAGGATCTATCTCGCAGGGCTCCCTGCGATCATCTGTTATAACTTCGGCTCCGCAGCCCTGAGATCGATGGGGGATACGCAGCGGCCGATGTATTACCTGCTTTTTTCCGGTGTTTTAAATGTTATCCTTAACCTGATCACGGTCATCGGCATGCATATGGGCGTGGCAGGAGTGGCTGTCGCGACCACGGTATCCAACTTTGTATCCGCATCCCTGGTGGTCAGGGCGCTGATGACGGAAGAGTCCTGTTTCCGCCTCGTTCCGACCATGCTCCGGATCGATGTGAAGGTGCTGAAGGATATGCTGAGGCTCGGTCTTCCTTCGGGGATCCAGAGCAGTATGTTCGGTATCGCGAATGTGCTGATCCAGTCCTCGATCAACAGCTTCGGAGCGGCATATATCGCGGGCAATGCTGCTTCCGTCAATATAGAAGGCTTTATCCTGACGGTGATCAGTGCCTTTTCCGCTGCCGGCCTCACTTTCGGCAGCCAGAATATCGGCGCCGGGCTCTACAGACGTGCGGATGAAGTGTTCCGGACCGTGCTGATCAGCGGCATCCCGGTCACGTTTGCCTGCGGCGTGCTGACAGCGCTGCTCCGTGTTCAGCTGGTCTCGATCTATAACTCGGAGCCTGCCGTTATTGCGGTTGGAAGCATGCGCGTCCTTGCGATGCTGCCGCTTTACTGGCTCGAGGTCATCATGAACGGATACAGCTCGGCCATGCGGTCGCTGGGCCATACCCTGGAGCCGATGGCTATAGCGATCGTCAGCATCTGTATCTTCCGTATCATTTACCTGCATACCGTTTTTGCAATGAGTCCGACATATGAAACGCTGCTTCTGATCTGGCCGCTCAGCTGGGCGCTTTCGATCCTGGCGAGCATCGTGGTATACAGGAAGATCAGGAGGCGCTATCCGGCGGAAGATGTACCTTTCAGCTGATGCATTTTCATGCGATTTCTGTTATACTTTACTTCAAATACAGTTGTCCGATCCAAGGAGGATAAATCATGAGCGAGCGCAACCTGACACTGCTGACAGATCTTTATGAACTGACGATGATGCAGGGGTATTACAAAGAAAAAGATAAGAACGTCAATGTGATCTTCGATATGTTCTACCGCAGGAATCCGGACGGCAACGGCTTTGCGATCAGCTGCGGCCTGGAGCAGGTGATCGAACTGATCGAGAACTTCCATTTTTCGGAAGAGGATATCGCTTACCTGGAATCACTGAAGATATTTGAAGCTGACTTTCTGGACTATCTCAGAGAGTTCCGTTTTACAGGCGATATCTACGCGATCCCCGAAGGAAATGTCATGTTCCCGAGAGAACCTGTCGTAAAGGTCAAGGCCCCGATCATGCAGGCCCAGCTCATCGAGACCGCGCTTCTCAACATCATCAACCATCAGTCCCTGATCGCCACCAAGGCGTCCCGTGTCGTATATGCGGCAAAAGGCGACGGCGTCATGGAATTCGGACTCCGCAGGGCACAGGGCCCCGATGCAGGCATCTACGGAGCCAGGGCGGCGGTCATCGCCGGCTGCGCAGGTACATCCAACGTGCTGGCAGGACAGATGTTTGATATTCCTGTACTAGGTACGCATGCGCACAGCTGGATCATGTCCTTCGAGAATGAGATCGACGCATTCCGTGCTTACGCGAGGATCTATCCGGATAACTGCCTGCTTCTGATCGATACATATGACACGCTGCGTTCGGGACTTCCCAATGCCATCCAGGTATTCAAGGAGCTTCGCGAGGCCGGCATTATCCCGAAGAAGTACGGCATCCGCATGGACTCCGGCGACCTTGCTTACCTTTCCAAGCAGGTCAAGCGTGCCTTTTCCGAGGCGGGCTTCCCCGATCCCGTCATTTCTGCGTCCAACGATCTGGACGAGAACCTGATCGCCTCACTCAAGGCACAGGGTGCGACCATCAACAGCTGGGGCGTAGGCACGAACCTGATCACTTCCAAGGATACGCCTGCTTTCGGCGGCGTTTACAAGCTCGCTGCGATCGAAGACAAGAAGACCGGCGAGATGATCCCGAAGATCAAGATCTCCGAAAACTCGGAGAAAGTTACAAACCCGGGTGACAAGGTCATCTACCGTATCTACAACAAGGACTCCGGGAAGATCTTTGCGGATCTCATTGCCCTTGCCGATGAGAAATACGACCTGAACGATGACCTGCTGCTCTTTGACCCGGTTGAACCCTGGAAGAAGACGCTGATGAAGGCGGGCACCTATACCATGAAGGAACTGATGATCCCGGTCTTCAAGGACGGCGTCTGTGTATATACGGACCGCCCGACGGTCAAACAGCTGCAAAAGATCTGCGCGGATGATGTTGCAACGCTCTGGGAGGAATCCAGACGTCTTGTGAACCCGCATGAAGTACACGTTGATCTTTCCAGACCGCTCTATGATCTCAAGCAGGAACTGCTAGACAGATATCACAGGGTCTGATACCGGTCTCAATAATTAAAGATGACAGCTGAGGAGGGCAGGAAGATGCAGACGCGCCGGATCAGACCGAAGCATCCGGCATTTCCTGCCTGACTTGATATCTGTATTTCTTTGCCGTATTAATGGTTATATGCTGCTTGCCTCGCAGCAGCTTATATGTTATAATGTTCGTTTGTCTAAGGTTGGCGCATTATGCGTTCAGCCTTTAAGGTATGTTCATAATACACCAGTACTCAGAGGAGGAATGAGAATGGCGCTTTACAGTAAAGTAGATACCTCGATGAATTTCGTGGGACGCGAGAGGGAAGTTGAGAAGTTCTGGAAGGATAACGATATTTTCCAGAAGTCCATTACAGAGCATGAGGGAGACCCCAGTTATGTATTTTATGACGGACCGCCGACTGCAAACGGCAAGCCGCACATCGGCCATGTCCTGACCAGATGCATCAAGGACCTGATCCCGCGTTATCAGACCATGAAGGGCAAGATGGTCCCGCGCAAGGCAGGATGGGATACCCACGGTCTTCCGGTCGAACTCGAAGTCGAGAAGCAGATCGGCATCAACGGCAAGGACCAGATCGAGGCATACGGCATCGGACCCTTCGTTGAGCTGTGTAAGGAAAATGTATGGAAGTATAAGGGCATGTGGGAGGATTTCTCCTTTACCGTCGGCTTCTGGGCGGATATGGAGCATCCTTATGTTACTTATTATGATGACTATATCGAATCCGAGTTCTGGGCGCTGAAGGAGATCTGGAAGAAGGGCCTGCTCTATAAAGGCTTTAAGATCGTTCCTTACTGCCCGCGCTGCGGGACCCCGCTTTCTTCCCATGAAGTTGCTCAGGGCTATAAGGACATCAAGGAGCGTTCCGCTATCGTACGGTTCAAGGCGAAGGGTGAAGATGCGTATTTCCTGGCATGGACCACGACGCCCTGGACCCTTCCTTCCAACGTAGGCCTCTGTGTCAACCCGGATGAGACCTATGTCAGGGTCAAGGCATCCGACGGATACACATATTACATGGCAGAGGCGCTTTGTGACAAGGTGCTCGGCGAGGGCTATGAGATCCTGGAGCGCATGCCCGGTTCCGCACTCGAGTATAAAGAATATGAGCCGAACTTCATGCGTGCTTCCGAGATCGCGGAAAAGCAGCACAAGAAGGCACATTTCGTACAGGTCGACAGCTATGTCACAATGACGGACGGTACCGGTATCGTCCATACCGCACCGGCTTTCGGTGAGGATGACGCCCGTGTCGGACGTAAGTATGACATGCCGTTCGTACAGCTGGTAGACGGCAAGGGCAACATGACCGACGGCGAAGAATGGGACGGTATCTTTGTAAAGAAAGCTGACCCGATGGTCCTGAAGAACCTGGATGAAAGGGGTCTTCTGTTTGACGCGCCTGTCTTCGAGCACAGCTATCCGCACTGCTGGCGCTGCAACACGCCGCTGCTTTACTATGCACGTGAGTCCTGGTACATCGCCATGAGTCAGGTCAAGGATGATCTGATCCGCAACAATAACACCATCAACTGGATCCCGGAATCGATCGGCAAGGGCCGTTTCGGCGAGTGGATCGCCAACGTACAGGACTGGGCACTTTCCCGTAACCGTTACTGGGGCACGCCGCTTCCGGTTTGGGAGTGTGAGTGCGGCAAGCGCGAGTGCATCGGTTCCAGAGCGGAGCTCAGAGAGAAGAGCCCGAACTACAACGAAGTACTGGAGGAACTTAAAAAAGCCGGAGATAAGGGCTGGAGCGGTGATAACATCGAGCTTCATCGTCCTTATATCGATAAGGTCTATATCACCTGTCCGGATTGCGGCAAGCCCATGAAGCGTATCCCGGACGTTATCGACTGCTGGTTCGACTCCGGCGCAATGCCGTTTGCACAGCATCATTATCCGTTCGAAAACAAAGAACTGTTCGAGAAGGAGTTCCCGGCGCAGTTCATTTCCGAAGCAGTCGACCAGACAAGAGGCTGGTTCTACAGCCTGCTCGCAGAGTCTACGCTGCTTTTCAACAAGGCACCTTATGAAAACGTCATCGTCCTCGGACATGTCCAGGATGAGAACGGGCAGAAGATGTCCAAGTCCAAGGGCAATGCAGTTGACCCGGTAGATGCACTCAATGAATTCGGCGCGGATGCGATCCGCTGGTATTTCTATACCAACTCCGCTCCGTGGCTGCCGAACCGTTTCTACGGAAAGGCCGTAACGGAAGGACAGAGAAAGTTCCTCGGAACGCTCTGGAATACCTATGCATTCTATATTCTTTATGCAAACATCGACGGATTTGATCCGACGAAGTATACGCCTGACCGTGAGAGTCTGACCGTTATGGACCGCTGGATCCTTTCCAAGATGCAGTCCATGATCCGTTCCGTCGACAAGAACATGGCAGCTTATAAGATCCCGGAGTCCTGTACGGCTCTGGAGGAGTTTGTCGACGATCTTTCCAACTGGTATGTCCGCCGCTGCCGTGAGCGCTTCTGGAAGAAGGGCATGGAGCAGGATAAGATCAACGCGTACATGACGCTCTATACCGCGCTGTACAATACGATCCTCTGCGCTGCCCCGTTCATTCCGTTCATGACTGACGCGATCTACCAGAACATGGTCCGTTCTGTTGATCAGACCGCAAAGGAATCCGTGCATCTGTGCAGTTTCCCGGTCTGCGATGAGTCACAGATCGATCCGGATCTCGAGAAAGCGATGGACGAGGTCCTCAATGTCGTCATCCTCGGACGTGCCGCACGTAATGCTTCCGGACTTAAGAACCGCCAGCCGATCGGCGCGATGTTCGTCCGCACGGATAAGGATGAGAAACTTGAGCAGTATTATGTTGATATCATCGAGGATGAGCTCAACGTCAAGAAAGTCGAGTTCCGTGACGATGTCAGCGAGTTTACCGCATATACCTTCAAGCCGCAGCTGAAGACCGTAGGTCCGAAGTACGGCAAGAACCTCGGCTTTATCCGAAAGACACTGAGCGAGATCGACGGCGGCAGGGCAATGGCGGAACTGAATGCCGAAGGCGTGCTGAAGTTCACCGCGCCGGACGGTACTGAGATCGAACTCGGCAGGGATGACCTTCTGATCGATTCTTCCAAGAAGGACGGCTATGTGACCGAAGAGGATATTCACACCACCGTCGTGCTGGATACCAATCTTTCAGAGGAACTGATCAGCGAAGGATTTATGCGTGAGATCGTTTCCAAGGTCCAGACCATGCGAAAGGAAGCAGGCTTTGAAGTGACCGACCATATCGAGATCAGCTATGAGGGCTCCGGGGTCCTTTATGACGTCATCGACAGATACGGCGATTCCATCAGACACGACTGCCTTGCGGACAAGCTTGTACAGACCGAGCCTTACGGTTACACCAAGAGCTGGGAGATCAACGGTGAGATCATGGAGATCGGCGTCGAGCGGATCTGAAGCCCGGATGAAGATCCGGTAAGCGGATAAAGCAGATGACTGCTGTTTGATTTATTTAAGAAAGAAGATGATTTAGATGACCAAGATCGATGTTATTTCCGGTTTTCTCGGAGCCGGCAAGACAACTTTTATCAAGAAGCTGATCGCGGAAGCGCTGAAGGGCGAGAAGGTCGTACTGATCGAAAACGAGTTCGGCGAGATCGCGATCGACGGCGGTTTCTTAAAGGATGCGGGCATTGAGATCCGCGAGATGTCCCAGGGCTGCATCTGCTGCTCTCTGGTAGGCGACTTTGAGAAGGCGCTGCGTGAGGTGATCAGCCGGTTTGAACCGGAGCGCGTCATCATCGAGCCGTCCGGCGTCGGCAAACTTTCCGACGTTATGAAGGCCGTGACGGATGCTTCCGCCAATCTTGACGTTGTCCTGAACTCCGCGGTGACCATCGTCGATGCCAAGAAACTGAAGATGTACATGAAGAATTTCGGCGAGTTCTTCAATAACCAGGTGCAGTATGCAGGCACCGTTGTTCTGAGCCGTACCGACATAGCAGACCAGGCTCTGATCGATACGGATGTCGAGCTGATCCGTACGCTCAACCCGGCAGCCGAGATCGTGACGACCCCGCTCGCGGAACTGAAGGGCGAGAGGCTCCTCGAGATCATTGAGAAGCGTGACGATATGCTCGAGCAGATGCGCAAGGAAGCGCTCAACGAGCCGGACGGCGAGAGTGAAGAAGAGCATATGGCTCATCACCATCATCATCACCATCACGATGATGAAGAAGATGAACATGAACATCATCACCATCATCACGATGATGACGAGGATGAGGATGAGCATGAGCATCATCATCACCATCACGATGATGAAGAAGATGAGCATGAGCATCATCACCATCATCACGATGACGACGAGGATGAGGATGAGCATGAGCATCATCACCATCATCACGATGATGATGACGAAGATGAGCATGAACATGAACATCACCATCACCACCACCATCATCACCACGGCCATGATGCGGATGAGATCTTCGAGTCATACGGCTGGACCAATGTGCCTCCGATCAGCAGGGAAAAGCTTGAAAAGACACTTAAACAGCTTGCGGAAAGCGAAAATGTCGTCATTCTCCGTTCCAAGGGCATGGTCAGGGCTGCGGATGCGGATACCTGGTACTATTTTGACATGGTTCCCGGTGAATACGAGATCCGTGAGGGTGCGCCTGATTACACCGGCAAGGTGTGCGTGATCGGCAGCGACCTTCATGAAGATGATCTCAAGGCACTCTTTTTCTGAATCAGAAGTGACTTATGGCAGATATAATTAAAAACGATGAGATCCCCGTGTTTCTGATCAACGGATTCCTGGACGCGGGGAAGACGTCTTTCATCGCTTATACGATCGGGGAGGATTATTTCCACATTGACGGCAATACGCTCCTCATCGTCGGCGAGGAAGGCGAGACGGAATATGACGCGAAACTGCTGAAACGCGAGCATACGACCCTTGTGACGGTCGAAAGCCGGGAGGAACTGACGAAGGAATACCTGGCACAGCTCGGCGCGATGACCAAGGCAGAGCGGGTACTGATCGAATATAACGGAATGTGGCCGGACCCGGGACTGCTGGATATGCCGGACAGCTGGGTCATGTATCAGCAGATCACGGTCATGGACGGCAGCACGCTCGGACCGTATCTGGCGAATATGCGTGCCCTGATGGGCCCGATGCTCCGAAACTCGGAGCTCTGCATCGTGAACCGCTGTGACGGTAAGTCCAACGAGGAACTGCAGGAGTATAAAAAACAGCTGCGTCCGATGCTGCTGAAAGGCTCCATGATCGTCATGGAAAACAAATACGGCGAGATCGAGCTGGCGACGCTGGATGAAGATCTTCCGTATGATGTGAGCGGAAGCAGCGTCGTGCTTGAACCGGAGGATTACGGCACCTGGTTCTTTGACGCAAAGGATTATCCGGAGCGCTATCAGGGAAAGACCATCGAGTTCACCGCCCAGATCCGCAGATCCAAACGCTTTGAGAGCGGCGTCTTTGTGCCGGGTCGTATGTCCATGACCTGCTGCGAGAATGACATGACCTTCCTCGG
>Ga0129307_1002915_pt1 | contig 11956 bp, 1 predicted proteins | sample P1105metagenome_FD_94437 | JGI IMG/M metagenome (GOLD analysis project Ga0129307, IMG submission 94437) | Capybara group fecal microbial communities from Wisconsin, USA - P1105 metagenome | ecosystem: Host-associated > Mammals > Digestive system > Large intestine > Fecal | place: USA: Wisconsin... | reverse complement strand
TTGATGGTTTGTTTGCTGACCGTGGCCCAAGGTGCCTGGGCCGACAGGTTCTTACAAGAGCCAGGCAACTTTACAGCCATTGTGCAGGGAATCGACCGGATCCGATTCACATTGCCTACTCAACTTGATGATACACAGAATGAAGGTATTGTTGAGGGGGTTATCTATGTCTCCGAAAACGGAGGAGAGAAGAGAGAGTTTCTCACGTGGGGGCTTGGAGAAGATGGCTACAACGACCTGACCAGCGACTCCGAGAGCGGAAAGATTACCCTGAGGGTGACGTATGACGGCGAGTGGCAGCTGGTGGGAAAAGTGACAAAAGGGCACAGGTATTTCCAGAAAAATACGGATGTCATTTTCACCGTGGGGTCTAACGATGACGACAGCGACCGCTTTACTACTGTGGTCGATTGGACAGTGCCAAGAGAACTGCGGGGCAAGAGGTTCACATTCTATCTGTGGTGCAAGAGTGAAGCCTCTCGATGGTCGTGGTATATTCCCGACGGCGTCAAAGATAAGAGCTCTACATATCTGATGGCTGAATGGGACTGCCCGGCCGCTGCCGAGGTGAACGTTGACTTGGGCGAACCTGTGCTCTCCTATAGTGCAAATCAGGCGGGAAGCATCCTGATCCCATATACTATTCAGGCAAAGTCGGTGATTGAAGCCACCATCTTCTATACCGATGCCATTACCGGAACCAACTACAGCAAGAGACTGTCAACGAAACTGGTGGACATGGCCAACCTGCCTGCCGACCGACCATGGAAAGACATTTACATTAGAGCCAAATTGTTGGACAGCGAGAGTCAGGATGTCTCCATCACTTCCAACATGGTCACATCGAAAATGATGCACTTCCCAAAGGACCTGACGGCCAAGATTCAGACCAATGGAGAGGTGCTCCTCACATGGAAGGTGGACAACGCCGAAATTGAAGACCTCGATGACGGCGACTTCTTTGAAGTACAGAGAAACGTCACCGGCAATACAGATGCCAACGACGGGGGGTGGACGACAATAGCCATGGAAGAACAGTTCGTCAGAAACCAAAACACCTATACTTTCATTGACAACACGCTCCTCGACAGATATAAGGACAAGCCGGTGGCATATCGCGTGCGCCGTAGTGCCACCGCGCTGTGGAAATGGAGCGCCAACTCGGGCTACACCATGCGTGTCATTCCCGCTGTGCTGGCATTGCCCGGATTCTCCGATGCATTCGTACAACGGACCGACACCTGGAACGATGAGGAGCACGTGGTGAAGTTCTATTTCTCCGACGGCCCAAAATACGACAACGATGGGCGTTTCATCATACGAAACGATGCCGACTGGAATGAACTTCAGCAGATGGTTCGTAGCGGCAAGACAGACTACGGAAAGGCAGTGATGGTGCTCATGGATGAAAACGATTGGGACGCTTTTGCCAAGCGAGTGGCCAACGGTGCAAGAAATCTGAACGCCGTCATGCTCTCCGACATTGACATCCAAAACAGCCATGAGTATGTGGGAAGCAATGCTGAACCTTATAGCGGAACATTCAATGGAATGGGCAACACGCTGACTGTCAACTACAAAGAAACATTATCTTTATCTTTGTATTGTGCACCATTCAGATATGTCGGCAACGCCAATATCCAAGACTTGGAAATAGCAGGTACAATTACCAGCGGAGGCAAATTTATCGGCGGACTAATCGGAATGATCAAGGATGATGCTTCGGTAAATATAGAGCGCTGTGTGGTGACTGCAGACATCGTAAGCCAGGTGGACGGCGACGGCAGCAGCAGCGGTTTGATCGGCATCATGGAGAAGAATTCAAGTGTCAACATCAGCAATTCGGCTTTCAAAGGCTCCATTCTTGGTGATAAGACCAATTGTAATGCCGGCTTTATCGGGGCGGCATTGCAAAACACAAACGTCAAAATGACCAACTGCCTCTTCAGCCCCGTTTCAGTACCGTTCGACAAAAAGGGATGCAAAACCTTTGCACGTATGGACGCCACAGCTCAACTCACACTCGACAATTGCTATTACACCTTGGTTTATGGGGCGTATGAGAATTTGGACAAGGCATTTTATGTCTTGCAGACAGAAAAAGACTGGGATGCTTTCAGCAACATGGTTGCCAACGGGCAGAATGTCAATGCCATACTCTCCACAGACATCACCATTACTGACATGGTGGGTTCCAATAGCATGCCTTTCACCGGCATTTTCGACGGCAACGGACACACCATTACCGCCAATATCAAGACCAGCAATTCTTTTGCTGCGCCTTTCAGTTTTGTGGGCGATGCGGAAATCAAGAACGTCATCGTTAATGGCACCTTGGATGGTGGCATGCATGCAGCAGGACTGGTGGGGGCATCCTTGCACGGCAAGAATGTCAGAATCAGCAATGTGCAGGTGTCAGCTGGCATCTCCACTTCCGACAAATACGCCGGTGGTTTTGTGGGGCATGGCACAAAGGCTAACCACATCATCACCAATTGCCGCTTCGACGGCACCATCACCGCAAGGGGAGGAAGCCCCTCATACGCGGGAGCCATCATCGGATGGGAGGATGGAGATACCTACAATGCTGTTTCCAATTGCTATGAAAATGGCAGATACGTGGGTATCGACTACGCTGGCATGAACTTTGTGAATAGTCTTGAGGGTGGCATTGCATACGGCAACAATGAAGGAAACCAAAATAACTATTCCGCCCACAACTGGGGCGAGATGGGCGATGACAGATACAAGGAAGTTGCCGACGACAGCGGCTTGGTCGAAGCATTAGGCAAAGGATGGACATTCAAGAACGGAAAGGCCGTGCCCGTCATGACCACGGCAGAACTGACGAGCGAGGGTAATCCCGCTGGCTCGATGACTGCTGCAGAACTCCGCGAGGCGCTGGGAAGTGACGCTTGGTTGGAGGGTGATGACGGGGTGCAACCCGTGATGAACTCATCCGCCGACAACTCCCATGGCATCACCCTGTGGGACTCCAGGGCCAAACTGTTGCTCTATGTCAAGATGAAAGGTCAAGACAAAACGGAAACCAACATTGTTGACATCTCTGGCAACGAAGATGCAATTCAGAAACATGAGTTCACATACAATCTCACACGAAAGTGTGTGGAGTACGACTTCGAACTCGTAGTGAAGCGGGGCACGTCGCCTCTAAAAATTGCTGGTTCTAATGCCGACTCGTTGGCCACGAGCGTGACGAAGACGGATGCAGGAGAACTGGCCAACTACAAGTTCATGAACATGAACCAGATCACCGGCATCACTGTTCAGAAAAAACAGAGCAGTGTCAAACTGGAATGGGCGGTTTCCGGTGGCGAAAGCGACTACTACCGACTCTTGCGCCGCATGCACAGCAAGGATGAAAATGCCGAGTGGACTGACACCATTGCCAACAACCTGGTGCAGCAGTTCTATGAAGACAAGGCCTTGCTGATACAGCAGGCCTACGACTATCGCGTGGAAAGCATCCTGCAGTGCGAAGGCTTGCACATAGCACAATACGACACCCTGAGCGTAGAGTGTGTGTCAACGGGAAGGGTGAGCGGATATATACGCATGGCCGACGGCACTGCCATGGCTGGCGTGGTGGTGACATGCACGCCGGAAAAAGGTATCAAGGGTGCTGATGCTGAATACAGGGACACAACCGATGTGGCCGGATTCTTCGAGTTCAAGGACCTGCCTTATCAAATCAATGGCAAATACTACATCAGTGTAGAAGGTGGGGGATTTACAGGCCCCAACATAGAAGGGGTGGTCAACTTCAGCCAAAACAACAACTGGACGCAGAACTTCAACTTCTTCATGGACAACTACTACGTCTTCTCGGGCAATGTGTTCTATCGAGACACTTCAATACCCGTGCCTGGCGTGTCGTTCAAACTCGACGGAAACGTGATGCATGATGCCAGTCAGCAGGCGATTACCACCGATACACAGGGGGCTTTCTCGCTGAGCATTCCCGCCGGCGCACACCGCGTGCAGGCTGTCAAAGATGGGCACCACTTTGCTGCCGACGGATTCCTGATCAATGCCGATGCGCGCGACGGAGAGGACAAAACGATGTTCAACTTCCAGAAGAACGTGTCGGGTGTCTATATTTGGGACTCAACCACCGTGGTGCTTCGCGGACGCGTGGTTGGCGGCGACACACAGGGGCAGCTGCCTCTTGGGGAGTCTATGTCTGTCAACAACCTGGGCGACTCGCTGAAGATCGTGATGCAACTCGAAGGCGACAACGCTTCATACCTCATTCGCAAACAGAATGACGAAACCGTGAAGAGCGCCAGCTACAAGGTGCCATTTGGACTTGACAACCGGGACACAACACAGGTGGATGTCACCCGACACACCTTGACGGTGAGACCCGACAAGGAAACGGGTGAATACCAACTGGAACTGCACCCGGCCAAGTACAAGGTGATTGAGGTGTCGGCACAGGGCTATGCCACATTGTTCCAACAAGGAAAGGTGGGTGAGTCCATCGACCTGGCCTTCAACCAACAGGGCGACACCTGCGAGTACAACCGCATATACCACGCATTGCCCACACTCGATGTGAAACAGTTCAATGTGGGCGATGAACCTTACTACGGGGTGAAGAAAGTGACGGCATCCGACAACATCGGCAACCATTCGGTCATCAACACCTGGTACTGGAAGAAGACTTCTCCAACAGACAGCATCGGGGTTTACTCTTTTGGATATCCGGTGTTCATGGCAAACACGCCATACGGATGGATTTTGCAGGCCTGTGAGAAGTATTATTATAATAATAATGTGAACAGCATACCCGACATCGTTAATCTGAAAAGTGGAAAGGTGACCATCAAGAACGGACTGGTCAGCGGTACCGACACCAAGGATATCACATTGGACGAGGACGGAGGCGCTTCCTATGTGTTCACACCGCAGAACACCACCTTCCTGATGACAGGCGACAATGCGTTGAAGGGCGTCAGTATCACACTTGAATACGACAACAGCTTCTTCGATGTCAGGCCCTTTAATGGCGAGATGCTCAAAGGATATGTCATGGCCACCATGCCAAAGGCTGAAGGACGCAAGTCGGTTGTGAGCGGTTTCCCACAACTCGTTGACGTTCTTCGCGACCCACCGGGAGGAGGCAGTTCTGCCTACTTGGAGGCAGGCTCGAAACTGAGCTACACCTATAATGCCGACTTGAATGGTTCGGCAGGTGTGACTTTCAGCTTGATCGAGGGAAAAAATGCCAACTTCTACAATGGCACCGTCCTTGTTCCTCAACAAGCGGTACCTGGTACTGAGTATGGCACGATAACGGATACGAAAAAGAATAATTTCTTAAATATCGATGCCATTACCTACTATAACCAAGGCTGGAATTATAGTTACAACTTCGACGTGACTGAGCGCATACAGACGCAGAGCGGAAAGAAGTGGATTGGCGCAAAGGCTGATCTCTTCATGGGTATGACCAACGATGTGATGGTGGAGGATGCCGTCGCAGTGCGAGTCGTTCCCGACAGCATCTACCAAATATACAAGACCCACGAGGGCGGCACCTTCAAAGCTACCGACGGACATGGAAACACCGCAGACATCAAGGTGAAGACAGGCACTGCCAAGCTCCTGGTGGAGGGCGTTGACGATACGGGCAAGCCTATCTACCTGATCCGTGACGAAGTGATGGCCGTAGGTCTTAAACTGAAGTCCACCTTCGTACACTCACAGCACTACATTGAGAACGAGTTGCTGCCCGACCTCATCAAGGTGCGCAACGCATTGATCCTGCCCATGGGCACATCGCCCGAGTATGCCAAGGCACTGGCTAATAAAAAGAATAATCCCACCTACGTCAGCAAGGTGCCGGAAAATGATGTCAGCTTCGGCTACAAGGACAGTTATGTGGTTTACGACCCTGACGAAGGTCTGCATGGAGACAGCATTTCGAGGCTCAACCAGACAATAGAAGCTTGGTTGTATATGCTGTCGGAGAACGAACGAGAGAAGATAGAGGTGTCAGAGAGCGACTTGGTGAAACGATATGACTTCGACGGTGCCACCTCCATCCAGTATAGCGAAACGTTCACCGCCACCCGCACCGAAAACCGAAGCCTGCGCTATCCGGGCATCAACGACCTGGGGCAGGTGACATCGGGAATACTGCCCACCATAAAGGTCTTATTGGAATCTGCCAAGCACTGGCTCGAAATCAACGGTCAGAATGTGGACAACAAGCCTGAATTGGAATTTACCTCAAAGACCTACGGCAATGTGGAGATGAAAGCAGGTGGTACTTATATAAGCTTGAAGATTGAGCCAAAAGTTACGCTGAACTTCACCGACAAGAGCGGTATAACAAATACCGACTCAAAGAAGATTGGCTTTACACTTGCTGCTGCCACCAAGTCGAGCCTCACGGTGGATGTCTATCGTACAGCAAATGAGCAAAAGCTCAAAAGAGACAGTGCCTACATGGATAAGTTCACCGGTGGCTTTGCCAACATCACCATCGACATGCTGGATATGTTGCGCAACGGCAAGCTGAGTTCTAACCCCACAGACTATCTCAGCAACAGCGAGAAGGTCTATTCAAGCTTTGTGTATCGCACCCGTGGCGGTGTGACCTGCCAGCCTTACGAGGGTGAGCGCAAGACGACGTGGTATCAGCCCGGAACGGTCATCGACGTGGCCACTATAGCAGCCGACAAACCCGCAATATGGATTGACGAGCCGGTGGTGAGCAATGTGCCTTTCGACGAGCCAGCCCGCTTTACGCTCCACTTCGCCAACGAGACCGATTATCCGGATCGTGCGACGAACATCTTCAACTACTATCTGCTCGGCAGCAGCAACCCCAAGGGTGCCAAAGTATATGTTGACGGTACACCCATCAACTCCCAGGGGGTGAACATCGTCTTGTATCCCTGCCGCGACGAGAATAATAATGTCAATGTGTTTACAAAACAGATAGAGGTGTATCCCGGTGAGGAGTTCGACTATAACGACCTGACCTTGTGCCTCTATGACCCTGAAGATGCCTCGCGCGTGTTCAATTGCAAGTTCTCGGCCCATTTCGTGCCGGCAGCTGGAAAGGTGAATGTCAGCTCGCCAAGCGACAAGTGGGTGATCAACACAGAGAGCCCCTATGACGGAAAACGAAAAGCATGGTACATGCCGGTAAGAATTGATGGATTCAACGTCAACCATCGTGGCTTCGACCATATAGAACTGCAGTATAAACTTTCTACCCAGGGAGAAAAAGACTGGGTGAACGTTTGCTCATACTATGCTGACAAGGAACTCATGGCCAAGGCAAGCGGAGTGACTGACACAATTCCTGAAAACGGCACCATCATCGCTACCTTCTACGGAGAGAACGACCCGATAGAGCAGTACTACGACATTCGGGCCGTGAACTACTGCCGCCATGGAAACGGATTCCTCACACGCTCGTCACAGGTGCTAACCGGTATCAAGGACACACGTCTGCCAATCGCATTCGGAACACCAGAGCCTTCCGATGGCATCCTCGACATCGGCGATGACATCATGGTGAAATTCTCAGAACCCATTGCTGCCAACTACCTGCGCAACATCAACAACTTTGAGGTGTTGGGAACGCTGAACAGCAATGACGTCAGCACATCTACGTCGCTGAGCTTCACGGGCTTGTCTTTCGCCTCAACTCAGGGCAGACGCAATCTCTCAGGCAAGAGCTTCACAGTTGACCTCATGGTGAACCCTGATACCGAGAAGCGCGCCATGACCCTGCTCTCTCATAGTGGGGAGGAGCATGGACTGAAATTCGGACTATCTGAAGATCGCCACCTCACGGCAACCATCAACGGACAAGAAGTGATGTCGGACAGCATCGTCATCTTCAACAATGCCCTGCATCAAGTGGCGTACGCCCTCGACCAAAGCGGAGAGGATATGGTCATCAACTTCTTTGACGAATCTAAGCCTATTGGCAGCAAGAAATTGACAGGCAAGTATGAAGGAAACTCGCATTTGATGATCGGATACGACAATCTCGACTTTGAAAAATATGGATACAAGGGCGAGATGTTGGAGTTCAGACTCTGGAATCGTGCCATGACCAAAAACAGCCTCGACACATACGGAAAGAAGAAACTTACGGGATATGAGAGCGGACTGCTCGACTACTACCCGATGAACGAAGGTGAGGGCTCATGGGCCTATGACAAGGGACCGGGCAGCATGGACCTTTTGCTGGTGACCACCGATTGGCATCGACCTAAGGGTATCTCCATGGAGATGAAGGGAGACAAGGGACTGCAGCTGCTACCCGACAAGTTCATGCGCAGCTCCGACCACGACTACACCTTGATGTTCTGGTTTAAGACCAACGACAGAACATCCACTTTCTTCTCCAACGGTGAGGCTCTTGGAGGACTGGAGAACGAAATCAATATCGGCGTGAAGGACTTCGAATTCTATGTGCGCTCAGACGGCTTTGAAAGGACTGAACAAGTCCATGTGTGCGATGGTGTATGGCATCATTTCGCCATGACGGTGAGCCGCTCGCAGAATGTGGTCAACGTCTATCTCGACAAGAAATTATACGACACGTTCCCTGCTGACAGCCTTGGTGGTATCTCGACAGACCACATCGCACTCGGGGCTACTTATAAGGACAAAAACACCATCGTCAACCCGATGAAGGGCTACATCGACGAAGTTGGTATGTTCTCGAGCGTATTGCCCCTAAACCTCATCAAGGAGTATTCCAATCATACACCTATCGGAACCATGAGTGCCCTGATGGCTTATCTGAACTTCGAACGCTCGGAAAAACTCGACAACAACATGCAGCACCTGGAGCCTACGGGCATCAGCCTCAAGCGATATGTTGACAATCAGGGCATCGTGCAGGAACGGCGTGACACACTCGTGGCACAAGCCGAAGTGGAGGCACTGGCAAACCGCGACACCTACGCTCCCATGGTAAGCAATGCGCAGTTGGACAACCTGAAATATAGCTTCGCTGCCAACAACAACGAACTGTATCTCAATGTGACGGAACCCGACTACATGGTGGAGAAAACCAACATCTATGTCACCGTAAAGGACATTCCCGACCTCCAGGGCAACTTGATGGCATCACCCATCACAATGAACCTCTACGTTTATCAAAACCCACTGCGTTGGGATGTGAAACGGATTGAAACAAGTACTGAATATGGATTGCCTGTAACCTTTGAGGCTACAATCAGGAATCTGAGCGGAAACGCACAGAATTTCAGATTGGAAGACCTGCCGATATGGCTCGACGCCTCCCTGACCCAAGGTACTATCGGGGCTTTGGATGAGCAGCGAATCACCTTCATGGTTTCCAACTATGTGAATGCTGGTACGTATGACGAGCAGGTAACACTCATTGGCGACAACAACTTATCGGAGCCGCTGCCCATCACACTGCATGTTAACGGTGACGTGCCAGAATGGTGTGTCAGTGACAAACTAAAGCAGCAGAACCTGACCATGATGATGGTGGTTAGAGTTAAGATTGATGGCATCGTGGCCAACTCGGACAAGGATATCGTCGCCGTGTTTGATGAAAAACAGCAGGTTCTCGGAGTGGCAAATATCGAGGTGAACGACAATGCGTCGGCCAATGAGGCCCTGGCCTATCTGAACATCTATGGCTATAAGAACCCCAATGGAACATTCCCCTCGTTGAAATTCCGCTTCTACGATGCTACGACCGGTAAGATTTACAGCCTCAGAACCGTTGACAAAGCCAACTACGTCTTCCAGGCCAATACGATCATCGGGTCGGCTACAGATCCTGTGATACTGGAAAACAACAACTACTTTGTGCAAACCATGAAACTCAAACAGGGGTGGAACTGGGTGACATTCATTGTAGACCCTGTGATTGGCGAGTATTACGACGGAGACGCAAGAATTGCCACCGCAGGCGAGTTCCTCGATGGTATGTCCATGTGGGAAGCCGGCGACAAGATTACCACTGTCAGCGGTACCTCTACGACGCAATATACCTGTCGCGAAGACAGGACATCACCCAAAGGTTACCGCTGGGATGATGAAGACAAGCCCATCGAAATCGACAACAGACAGATGTATAACATCTACTCCATGAGCGACAAGACCATCTACTTGGAAGGTTTCCGAGCCTTTGATTACATCACCGTGCATAAGGACTGGAACCGTATCGCTTTCATCTCGACCGTCAACCTGCCCATTGCACAAGCTCTCTCTGACTATACCGAACTGGCACAGGAGGGTGATGTGGTGAAAGCGCAAGATGGATTTGTCATCGCCAGCAGAGGGGCATCAAGTGACGCTTCCAACCTCTTGTGGAAAGGCTCGCTGCAGTATATGGAAGCCGGTAAGGGGTATATGCTCAAGCGTCAGGCTGACAGTGAGGCTACGTTCTCGTATCCACTCTACAACATCGGTAGCCATTACAACGGCAGTACCAATGCTCCGGGCTTAAACAGCACCAACACCCTGTCCACCATGAACATCGTGGCTGCCGTGGAGGGTATCGACACGGAGGAAGGCGACCGGCTGGTGGTGTTCTGTGGCGCTGAACGAATGACAGAGGCTGTTGCAGACGATGAGCATAACTACTGGCTCAATATTGGCAGCGATGCCAAGGTGGGAGAGATGCTCTCATTTGCCGTGGAGCGCGACGGAAAGGTCATTGCCATGACGGGTGGACGCATCAGCTATGCGCCCAACAATGTGATGGGTACTCCTGACAAGCCCACTGCCATCAACTTCACGTCGCTCGACAACATGCCGCACGATGGCAAATGGTACACGGTGAGTGGAATCATGATGGACAAGAAACCGGCAAAGAGCGGTTTGTATATACACAACGGACAAGTTGTTGTTATTAAATAAGAAAAAAAATATGAAAATGAAAAAAAGCATATTAGCATTAGCAGCCCTCGCATTCATCGCGTGGGGCTGCTCATCGAGCCACGACGATGAGGATGACATAGACAATGGACAGCCGAACAATTCAGAAATCCAAACTATTCCAGAAGGCAATGACGTGCGCCCGGAATGGCAGGCGCAGTCACCCAACTTCGACTTCTTCGAGCAGATTATGACCGTGGATGTCGTCTTGCAGGACACGCTGCAGCGCTATGCCTCGATGGCCGACCTGCTCTGTGCAAAGGTTGGCGAGGAGGTGAGAGGTGTGGCATTGCCTAAAGAAGTGAACGGACAATGGGAGTTTCCCATCACTGTAGCCTCAAACTCAGGGGATGAGGAAATCAACCTGTATTACTACTGCGAAAGGCTGCACCGAATATTCAGCACCTATTGGACTGTTTTCGATTCCACTTTGCCACCTACGGGAAACGATGCTGTCTATCAGCCTGATTTTGTAAAGTAACAATGAAGGTAAATGAAAGAAAAAGCTTATAAAAAACCCATTGCAGAGATTATTGAAACACTGCACACCACAGACCTGCTGGTGGTCAGTGGAGGGGATGCTAAGCGCACTGGATATGGAAGCAGTGAAAAGCAAAACTGGTATGAAGAGGAAAGCAACCAATCAAATCTTTGGAATGAAGAAGAACTATGACATGAAACAGGAAAAATTTTCATACACCCTGCTCGCTCTGCTGACTGCCGGGGCAGTGCTTGTAGCTTGTTCCAACGATGAGGAATTCACTGAGCAGACAAATACGTATTATATGTCGGTGGATGCCGCCAAGCAAGTGAACGACAAAATGTCAAAAGCAAGGCGCGCGCTCTCACTTGACGGCGATGAGCTGACAGCGTCGTGGGCAACATCGGAACAAGTGTATGTTCAGGGAAGGACTTTTGCTACAAATGAGCCTTTCTGGTTCAGGGGGTATCTGCAGCCTCAGAAAGCGGGAACGACAACTCGGCTGAATGGTGCTGTCAGTCTGCCAGAGGGTTGGGAAATTTCCATTGATGAAGC
>Ga0129307_1002913_pt1 | contig 11974 bp, 6 predicted proteins | sample P1105metagenome_FD_94437 | JGI IMG/M metagenome (GOLD analysis project Ga0129307, IMG submission 94437) | Capybara group fecal microbial communities from Wisconsin, USA - P1105 metagenome | ecosystem: Host-associated > Mammals > Digestive system > Large intestine > Fecal | place: USA: Wisconsin... | reverse complement strand
TTAAGTGTCTTCAGACACTCGGCTCATCACCGGAGAAATCCGGGGATGTTCAAGGGGATTGGGGCGCTTCCCCAACGAGCGAAAAGCGGCTGGGTATATACCCAGACACTGCTCGCACAGAATATGCCCCATAATGATTACTCTTCTGGAAGACACATTATATCATTCGTTCGATTTGTTGCTCAGAAACAGCGAGAAGTCGAAGATACACATTGAAAAGTCGCCCGTTTTCTGGTATGATTCATACTGTCGTGCTGTAGCATAAACTTGTATGGAGAATGATGAGGATAATACTATGATTATTTCTTACGACAATCTTTGGAAACTGTTGATCGATAAACGCATGAACAAGAGCGAACTGGCGAAGAAAACAAGAATCAGCACAAGTACCATAGCTAAGATGTCTCGCGGAGAGCCTGTGGCTATGACCGTTCTTGTCCGTATCTGTGATTATCTCAACTGTGATTTTGGCGACATCGTAAGCGTTCGTCGTGATTGAACCTCAGAGAAACTATACCGCTACAGTCAAAGTACAGAAAATGGTACAGGTACTTTTGTAAAATGAAAATGAAGAGTTGTGATGCCTATACGGTCAAGCTCACAATGAATCTACTAAAGGAGTAATGAGCTAATGGATAATCAAGTACACAACGCTATTGTAAGTTTTATTTGGGGTATTGCAGACGACTGCCTGCGCGATGTATATGTACGCGGAAAGTATCGTGATGTAATCCTGCCGATGACCGTTATCCGCCGTCTGGATGCTCTGCTGGAAGAAACGAAGCCAGCGGTTCTCTCAATGAAAAAGCAGCTCGACGCTGCAAAAATCGATAATCAGTGGCCTGCATTATGCAATGCAGCGGACCAAGCTTTCTGCAATGCGTCACCGTTCCTTCTGAAAGATTTAACAAGTCGTGCAAAGGCGCAGACTTTAAAGGCGGACTTTATTGCATATCTTGATGGCTTCTCACCAAATGTTCAGGTAATACTGGATAAGTTCAAGTTTCGTAATCAGATCGACACGATGGTGGATGCGGATATTCTTGGTGCAGTGATTGAAAAATTTACGTCTTCTGATATTAACCTAAGTCCTAATCCGATCTATAAGGATGAGGCAAAGACGATTCTCAAACATCCTGGCCTTGATAATCACGGTATGGGAACCATCTTTGAGGAACTGATTCGTAAGTTTAACGAAGAAAACAACGAAGAAGCCGGGGAACACTGGACTCCTCGTGATGTTGTTGAACTAATGGCTGATTTGGTATTCCTTCCGATTGCAGACAAGATTAAGGATGCATCGTATTCATGTTATGACGGAGCCTGTGGAACCGGAGGAATGCTTACGGTCGCACAGGATCGACTGTTGAACTTGGCCCATGCCCGGGGAAAAGAGGTTTCTATTCATTTGTTCGGCCAGGAAATTAACCCGGAGACATATGCTATTTGTACAGCGGATATGTTGCTGAAAGGTAATGGTGAAGAAGCTGAGCATATTATGTATGGCTCTACGTTGTCTGATGACCAGCATGCATCACGTCAGTTTGACTTCCTGTTATCGAATCCGCCCTACGGGAAAAGCTGGAAGACAGATGCAGAGAAAATGGGTGGCAAGAAGGAAATCCTTGACACGCGTTTTAATACATATCTTGAGAGCGGAGAACTGATGCCGATGATCCCTCGCACAAGTGATGGTCAGCTCCTATTTCTTTTGAACAATGTAGCCAAGATGAAGAAAGATACGGAGCTTGGAAGTCGAATTGCGGAAGTTCATAATGGCTCGTCTATCTTTACTGGTGACGCAGGCAGCGGAGAAAGTAATGCACGTAGATACATGATCGAGAATGATCTGGTAGAAGCGATTATCGCTGTTCCTGAGAATATGTTTTATAACACAGGTATTGGGACTTTCATTTGGATTCTCTCCAACAAGAAAGAAGATCGTCGCAAAGGGAAAATTCAGTTGATCGATGCAACAGCGATGAAGACTCCTCTTCGCAAAAATATGGGCAAGAAGAACTGTGAGTTCACGCCAGAAATTCGCAAAGAAATCGTTCGCCTCTTCCTTGAAATGGAGGAGAGTGAAATCAGCATGATTTTTGACAATGATGAATTTGCGTATTGGACGATTACCGTTGAGCGCCCTTTGCGTTTACGTGTATATCCTGACAGAGAGATTCCTGCAGGCACATTCAAAAAAAGTGATGAAATGATGACTGTAAAAAAAGCTCTCGCATCAGTCCCGACTGGAACTCCTACAGATGACTGGTCCGCTTTTGCAAGGGCGACAAAACTGAAAGCGGGTGTGTTAAAGAAGATTCGTCCGTATATTACTGAAAAAGATCCGTCCGCAAAGCCGATTGATGGTGAGCCGGACGTCGACCTACGTGATACGGAAAACGTACCTTTCACCTATGTGGGTGGAATTGATGCCTATATGAAAAACGAAGTGTTGTCCTATGCGCCTGACGCATACATTGACGACAAGAAAACCACTGTGGGATATGAGATCAGTTTTACCAAGTTTTTTTATAAGCCAGTTGAAATGCGAGAAATGAGCGATATTCTGGAATGCCTTGCTATGCTTGATAAAGAAGCCGACGGTATGTTGGCGGAAATCACGGAGGGAATCAAATGATACCATATGATGCTTATAAAGCACCCCCCTGTGATTGGATCTCGCAGATACCAACACAATGGTCTGCCCAAAGAATTAAAACACTTTTTACATTGCGCGATGAGCGGAATTACAAACCTCTGAGCGATGTCAATTTGATCTCGCTTTATACAAGTATTGGTGTGCGTCAACATAAGGATATTGAGCATACGACTGGTAATAAGGCACGTAATGCGGACGGGTATAAAATTGTATATCCGGATGATATTGTCGTTAACATCTTGCTCTGCTGGATGGGTGCAATTGGTCGGTCGGATTATTATGGAGTAACCAGTCCCGCCTACGATATTTATAGACCTATAGCTTCTATAAATACAAAGTATTATAACTATTTATTCCGTACACCTATGTTTGCACAACAGTGTTATCGAGCAGGAAAAGGCATTATGGCTATGAGGTGGAGAACATACTCTCCGCAGTTTTCCAACATTGTTGTTCCGGTACCTTCGCGCGAAGAGCAAGATCAGATAGTGCGCTTTTTGGATTGGAAGGTTTCGGGAGTTAATAAGCTGATTGCAAATTATCGCCAGCAGATATCCATGCTCGACCAAATGAAACAGAGACTTATTGACGAGGCTGTAATAAAAGGGGTGCAACAAAAAGAAATTGTTCATAACGATGATATGCGCTGGGATATTGATTATCCAAAGCATTGGAAAATTCAGCGCATAAGAGAATCATTCTCTTTTCGTAAGGGTCTCTCCATAACAAAGGCTAATCTTGTGGAAACTGGTATTGCTGTTATCAGTTATGGGCAGATACATTCTAAAAAGAACACAGGGGTTACTCTTAATAGTGAGCTCATCAGATATGTGAACGAATCATATCTGGATACAAATCAAAGCTGTCTTGTAGAAAAAGGTGATTTCATTTTTGCGGATACATCCGAAGATGTAGCCGGATGCGGAAACTGTGTATATATCGATTGGGGTGACACTATATTTGCAGGATATCATTCTATCATTGCGCATCCCGATGGTTCAGCAAACAATAAGTATCTTGCATATTTATTTAAGTCTCCTACATGGCGTTATCAGATCCGTAAAAAGGTGAATGGTGTAAAGGTGTACAGCATTACACAAAAGATGTTGAAAGACGCATTTGTTTTAATACCACCAATTACTGAGCAAGAAGAAATTGTTGCTCACCTTGATGCGATATGTGCAAAAATCGATGCAGCAACTCAAAAATTGGAAGAAAGAATTACAGCTTTACATGATTTGAAAAATCGCCTTGTCGCTGATGTTGTTATTGGTAAAATCGATATCCGAGACATTATAATCCCGGAATATGAATTTGTAGATGAAGAACCAGATGGTGATGCTGACGATACAGACAACGAAGAAGAAAACGAGGAACAGGAGGATTGATTATGCCATTTACTAACACAAAGGAAAGCGGACTTGAATCCTTAATTGTAAAATGGCTTGTCGAGAAGAACGGATACGAGGAAGGTAGTAATGACGACTATAACAAAGAGTATGCCGTTGATGAAACTCGCCTTTTCCGTTTCCTACAGGATACTCAGCCCAAGGAAATGAATAAGTTGGGCGTATTCAATTCTGATGCGAAAAAACGTCAGTTTTTAAATCGCCTGTCTGGCGAAATTGCCAAACGCGGCATTATCGATGTGCTGCGTAATGGTGTAAAAGTCTATCCGGCTGATCTCATCATGTTCTACCTGACGCCTACCGAGAATAACGAGCAGGCCCGAATCATGTATGAGAAGAATATTTTCAGCGTGACGAGACAGCTGCGCTATTCGCAGGATGCTGGGAAGCTGGCGCTGGATGTCTGCCTGTTTATCAATGGCCTTTCGGTCATTACGATGGAGCTTAAAAACCAGCTCACCAAACAGAATACAGAAAATGCTGTGCGTCAATATAAGGAGGATCGTGATTTCCATGACCTTCTGTTCTCGTTCAAACGCTGCATGGTTCATTTTGCGGTAGACGACGCTACAATACAGTTCTGCACCAAGCTCGCCGGAAAAGATAGCTGGTTCCTGCCGTTCAACAAAGGATATAACGACGGCGCAGGCAATCCGCCGAATCCGGATGGCCTTATGACGGATTACCTATGGAAGGATATCCTGACGAAGAGAAAACTGTCTCGCATTATAGAAAACTACGCACAGGTCATTGAAGAGGTTGACGAGGACACCAAAAAGAAGTCCGTCAAGCAGATCTGGCCGCGTTATCACCAGCTCGATTGCGTAGAGAAGCTGCTTACAGATGTACAGGATAATGGCGTCGGTAAGAGATACCTGATTCAGCATAGCGCCGGGAGCGGTAAGTCAAATTCTATCGCATGGTTGGCACATCAGCTGATCGGTCTGGAAAAGGACGGTCACCCGATGATCGATTCTGTTCTTGTAGTTACCGACCGTCGTATTCTTGATAAACAAATCCGCAATACAATCAAGCAGTTTATGCAAGTAAAAAATACCGTAACATGGGCAGAGCATTCCGGAGACCTCCGCAAAGCCATACAGGACGGTAAGCGGATTATCATATCAACGATTGAAAAGTTCCCTTACATCATTTCTGAAATCGGACAGGAACATAAGAACAACAAGTTTGCCATCATCATTGATGAGGCGCATTCCGGCCAGAGCGGACGCAATTCCGCAAACATGAATCTGGCTCTCTCTGGGCTTGCCACAGACGACGATGCAGATAATGAAGACAAGATCAATGCAATGATGGAGGGCCGCAAGCTCGTTTCCTCCGCCAGCTATTTTGCCTTCACTGCCACGCCGAAGAACAAGACCGAGGAGATGTTTGGTGTCGCTTACGAAGAGGATGGAGAGATTAAGCATCGCCCGTTCCATGTCTATACGATGAAGCAGGCTATTCAGGAAGGCTTCATCCTTGATGTGCTGCGTAATTACACGACTATCGACAGCTGGTACAAGATCATGAAGACGGTCGAGGATGATCCGATGTTCGATAAGAAGCGTGCGCAGAAGAAGCTGCGTGCCTTTGTCGAGGGTAATCCGGAAGTAATCGCCAAGAAAGCCGCTATGATGGTAGAGCACTTCCACGAGCAGGTTATTGCCAAGAAAAAGATCTGTGGCAAGGCCCGCGCAATGGTTGTCACCGCCAGCATACCGCGTTGCATTGAATACTACTATGCTATAAACAAATGCCTCTCCGAGCGCCACAGTCCTTATAAGACCATCGTGGCTTTTTCCGGTGAGCATAAATACAACGGCAATGATCCGGCGCTTACATCAGCAGCTTTGAATGGCTTCCCGGACGCTAAAATTCCGAAGGAGTTCAAGAAGGACCCGTACAGAATACTGATTGTGGCCGACATGTTCCAGACCGGCTTTGATGAGCCGCTTCTTCAAACGATGTATGTGGACAAGCCGCTTTATGACATTGCGGCAGTTCAGACGCTTTCCCGTTTGAACCGAGCTCATCCCGGCAAGGACGAGGTTTATGTTCTGGACTTTGCAAATAAAACATCAACCATTGAAGACGCATTTTCAAGATTCTACCGGACGACGATTCTTTCCGGCGAGACTGATCCGAACAAGCTTTACGACCTGATCACTCTCATGGAGGGCTATCAGGTTTATGACGATAGCGATGTTGAAAAGCTGGTAGAGCTTTTCCTGAGCGGTGCCGAGCGTGATAGGCTTGATCCGATCCTTGACGCTTGCACAGCAGTATATAAGCAGTTGGAGCTCGATGATCAGATTCAGTTTAAGAGCGCAGCAAAGGCATTTGTGCGGACCTACGGTTTCCTTGGCTCTATCCTGCCGTATGGCAATGTGGAATGGGAGAAGCTGTCTATTTTCCTGAATCTCCTGATTCCGAAATTACCATCTCCTCGTGATGACGATCTCTCGGAAGGCATTCTTTCCACGATTGACTTGAGCAGTTATCGTAACGAGGCGCAGGAAGCCATCTCAATTAAACTGGAGGATGCTGACTCTGAAATTGCGCCGGTTCCTGCCGGTAAGGTAGGCCATATTGTTGAGCCGGAGATGGATTTGCTTTCCAAGATCATCATGGACTTCAACGATATGTTCGGAAATATCAACTGGAACGATGCTGATAACGTTCAGCGTCAGATCTTGGTCATTCCAGAGATGGTTTCTAAAGATAAGAAGTATCAGAATGCCATGAAAAATTCCGATGCACAGGAAGCTCGAACTGAAAGCGAACGTGCGCTTCAAAAGGTTATCTTCTCCATTATGGCTGATAATATGGAGCTGTTTAAGCAGTTCCAGGATAATCCATCCTTCAAGAAATGGTTATCCGATCTGGTGTTCAATCTGACATACAATCCGGAGGGCAAAGAATATGTGATGCCTGTCTCGAAGGATCAAGGCCCGAAAACGGTACAGTATGATTTCAAACCTCAGCAGGATTTAATGATGGTTGCAGAGTCACAGGTGCCATATGGTACAAAGGATAAAAAATAAAGGTACTGATAATGGTGGTGGCGATTTGGTTAATAGCCACTACCTTATGGAGGCATAGACTGAATGATTATAGACAATAAGATTGCGAACATAAACGAAGCCATATGCAAGAATATTGATTTAATCGACTTCAGTACAGTCACCAGGGGCTTAGTGGCACAGAATCTGTTGAGTCAGTCAAGAAATCTTGTAGAGCATATTGCAGTAAAGATTTATTCCCAAGGTGCAGATATCGATGCTGACTGGAACACTATTCCGGCGGCAATGGAATTCCTGAAACGGGACAACAAGTTTTTATTTTTGCGCAGTTTTCACTCTTTTTTACAGGAATCGAAATCTCACTATACGCCTGATAGCGAAGGAGCAGAACGACTGGTATTAAAGTATTATCAATACTATTTACAGACAAGGGAATTTGTGAAAAGGGAGTACCAGATCGATATCCTTCAGAATATCGAAAAGTTTCCCGTTGATACAGATGATTCTGTGAAGGAGTATCACAGAAAGATAGCTGAAAAACTCAATCTAAACTATGGTATCCGTAGCTTTAATCACGAGCCGAGAATGTACGTCCACAAGGTTGTGCCGTTTATTGTGGCAGGTCGTGTTTACTATGAGATTACGCTGACACCGGCATATGATACGACCAGTAAATTTGATAGATTCGTTTGTTATTCTGCCGGAATGGTTCCTTCTCACTACTCTGTAAAAGCGGATATTCATTACGACAAGATTGATATCAATGGAAGGAAAATGCCGATCAGCATACTTACGGACTATGCTGTTTCTGTTAGGCCGTGTGAATTAAACAATTATGCAAGCCTTTTTGGATTCAGCATTAAGATGACGGCAACCCATTCCGAATATACGGGGATGATGGCCTACCTTGGCAGATCAGGGGCCAGCCTTCTCGATGTTGTAACAGCGTCTTCAAAAGAGTACAGATGGATCAAACAGCAAATGTTTGGACGCAGTATGGCGCATCAATTCGAACCTGTTCTGGATAAAAGTCGCGATTTGATTTTGAAAGGTGCGCCTGGTTCAAATGTACTGCGGTATTTGCTGCATACGCTGAACAACAAGATAATCAAAAACCAGAGGCATGATGAAAGTGTCTGGAGACTCTCAGATTTGTATCTTAAATGGGGCTGTATACCTTTTGACACAATGCCTTTTGCCTCTTCCTTGATTCAACACAATCCAGGAGACCGGGATTTGTTCGGAAGTATAAGTCCTGAAGGCCATGAACATGAAATTCTTGCACGATATATTCACACAAATATGAGCATCAATTCCAGGCTCTATACTCCACTGAAAGAATTGGAGGAGTTTACAGACGACATTGATGAAAAGATCAATAGATTCAATACAGCACTATATAGTGGGCATCCTGGACGAAGAATAGAAAAGTTCGGACAAAGCCTATATATCAAAGAAGCATATGACCATACAAAGTCGATTATCGAAAAGCTCCAAGAAATGGCCCAAGAAGGAGTCCAAGGTTATTCTGATGCTATAGATTTTTGGCTAATGTTTGAGGCGGATGTTGATAGCGAAGAAAAGAAGGATATCCTCAGCAAAATGTTTAAGGATACCCATGTTTCTCTTGTATATGGCGCGGCCGGTACTGGAAAGACATATATCATAAATCACGTCGCACAGTTTTTTGATGACCAATCTAAACTGTTCCTTGCAAACACAAATCCGGCAGTAGACAATCTGCGGAGGAAGGTTAATGCGCAGAATAGTGAATTTATGACGATCCGAAAATACCTTATGTCCAAGTATATCAATACAGACTACGACATACTGGTAATTGATGAGTGCAGCATGGTCAGTACTGCTGATATGGCGGCACTTCTTGAAAAGGTTAAGTGTGAGCTGTTAATCCTTGTTGGAGATACATATCAGATAGAATCAATCGTATTTGGGAACTGGTTTTCACTGGCAAAATACTTTTTGAAGAAGTATGCATGGCACGAGCTTGAAAAGCCTTATAGAACAGACGATGCGAAGCTACTTGAACTCTGGCGGAAAGTACGAAACATGGATGATGATCTGACAGAGTATATTGTAAACCATCAATATGCCGCCAATCTTAATGAGTCAGTTTTTGACAAAAAATCTGACGATGAGATTATTCTGTGCCTGAATTACGATGGATTGTATGGGATAAACAATGTAAACCGGTTCCTTCAGGAGAATAACAACAATAAACCTTTTAGATGGGGCGTTTGGACGTTCAAGGTTGGAGACCCAATTTTATTTAATGAATCTGAGCGTTTTGCCCCGGTTCTTTACAACAACCTCAAGGGAACGATTATAAATATTGAAGAGGATCGGGAGAATGATTGTATATGGTTCACCATAGAGGTTGATAAACGGCTCACAGCTTTAGACGTTAGAAATAATGGATTGGAGCTTCTGGAACCGTTACGGAAGGGTAAATCGGTCATTCGATTTTATGTATCACGAAAAAAAGAAGCTGATGATGATAAGGATTATGCAGATGATACGGATATTCCATTCCAGATAGCTTATGCTGTCTCGATTCATAAAGCGCAAGGCCTGGAATATGATTCTGTTAAAGTCGTTATTACAAGAGATGTCGATGAGAAAATCACGCATAATATTTTCTATACAGCTATCACCAGGTCTAAAAAGCATTTGAAAATATATTGGAGTCCCGAAAGTCAGCAGAAGATACTCTCTAACTTTACGGTTATGAATGCTAAACGGGATGCGTCGATATTTGCGGGCCAAGCACAGATCAAAATGATAAACAGGTGATACAAGAAACAGGGATGCCTATGAACCAGCCAAAGAAAAAAGGATATGAGGAGTGTTGATATATGAGTGTTTCTGAAACGTATTACCAGAAAAAAGTTCAGGAATACCTGAAAAAAGAGTACGGAACAACACAGTGGATTCAAGTTTGTGGACATACAGAAATCTATGGTGCAGATGCAGGATTTTGGTGCGGCTTTATCTCTAAAGATCGTATTAAAAAAGCATTGTCCGATTTCTCATGGGATATATCTATGCAGTCGGGCGGGCCTGGATTTGAAATGACTGGTGGAGAGACGATTTATAAATCCAGTCTTGTTGATGATGATACTGAACCGTTGTTGTTTTACCGTGATTTCTATGGTGTAGCATCGGATTATGTGGAGATTTCGCAGGAATTCATCTTGCTGAATAACTTACGCTATGACAGAAAGCATAAATGCTATTTTGCGATGTATGAGAGTGGCGAACAGGAAGAAGCTATTGAATATATTGATGACCGGACAATCAAAATCAAAACAAAATTCTTAAAGAAATATGCTTCGGCAAAACAGCTCGCGATTGTTCTGCTTTATGACATCCGAACCCGGTATTCTGGTCAGTTATCAGATTACGGTCTGTCGTCATTCGATGAGATCGTCAAGCAAGATAATCTGTGCTATACGATAAATGGTGGGGATTATCACATTCCGGACACTGTAATTAGCAGGATACTGGGGAAAAAAGTGATTTCTCCAGAACCGGTAGAGGAATGCGGTTTTTGGCCTTATGAAAAAGAAACAGAATATGAAGAATTCATTATTGGAGCTGATGAACATGGTAATCCAATAAGCCATACAAGCAATCCTGACCTTTTGAACAACTATTTTGGAGCAAACCCTTCTGCCCCGATGTATTTAACGCCGGTGTTTTTCTCACGAGAGGTTTTACAAAAATACTATGCGAAGCCGGAATTGTACACGATAACTGATGGACAATTGTCCTGTCAGTCTTTATGGGGGATAGAAATTGATAATCACCATAAGGATGTAGTGGCCGTCTATTTAGGAGACCTGGGAAGAGACCTTCCCGAGGCAGAGCAAAAGCACTGGAAGCAATACAATGTTTTAACGGATGAATCTTTGAGCCTTACATCCATGGCCAGGGACTTTTTCTGTATGACGGCAGATTCAAACATAGTTGAGCATCAATTCAAACGTGATTATAAGAAGCTGGTAAAACAATGGGAAGAAGGATATGGCTGGCCATTATACAAGCCTCTTTCCGATGAGGACGCCTATGTATTCGATCAGATAAGACGGCCATTGGGAGATAGCCAGGCTGAATTCGATCAGCTCGTTTTGTTGCTCTGCAAGCTGATGATAGATTCTCTGAACGAAAAAGAGCTTTCCAAGAATATTGATGATACCAGCGGATTAAGAGGGATCGGAAAACTGGAACAATGGATCAAGAATCAGGACGTGGAAGGATATGAAGATCATATTTCCTTCTTAAGAGATTTATGGGAGCTGAGATCTGTCGGCTCCGGCCATGCTAAAGGAAAGACATATAAGAAAGTGGCAGTGAAATTTGGAACTGATGAGATGCCGCTTCCAGATGTTTACGACAAAATCCTTCAACAAGCAGATGCTTTTTTAAGATTTATGTTAGACAGTTTCATATAAAAACGGATGTACAGAGATGCCTATGAAACAGCCAAAGAAAAAAGAATATGAGGAGTTCCAGCAGTACCTCTATAACAAGGCACACGGCTATATCTGGACGCCGGACACGCTGGAGCTGATCTGCAGCGTGAACGACAACGATCCGGAGCGGATTGGTAGGCAGATGCTTGAAATGAGGGGAAAGCTGCGGAATGAGCACGTTACCCACATGACGAGCGATAAGCACAAAAACTATGTGATCCGCAGTCTCCGCAGGGATGAAACCGATCTGCTGAAGGACTTCCTGTATGAGGCAATTTTCATACCGAAAGGCGTTGAACCGCCGGCGCAAGACATCATTGAGAAGCCGGAGCTGCGCGTGTATACCGATGATTTCGGCACTCGGAAGGGTGACAACTGCCTTGTGGC
>Ga0129307_1002912_pt1 | contig 11983 bp, 11 predicted proteins | sample P1105metagenome_FD_94437 | JGI IMG/M metagenome (GOLD analysis project Ga0129307, IMG submission 94437) | Capybara group fecal microbial communities from Wisconsin, USA - P1105 metagenome | ecosystem: Host-associated > Mammals > Digestive system > Large intestine > Fecal | place: USA: Wisconsin... | reverse complement strand
CTTAATTGAATCGGAACAACCTTTGAGCAAATTGAAGGCTGCGATAGACAACGTGATGCAAAACTATAACAACCCGGAGAAAATAGCCGATACATCTCACGCTATATTGTCAAACTCCAATATACGGATAATGATTGTAGGCGGAAAAGCCCAAATGAACGTACAAAGCGGTAATGCCCTGACAGAGCTGCTTACATATTTTAACCAGAAGATTACTGGCAGTGATTTTATATCCCCTATCATCTTTACAGCCGCATGGGCAAAAGACAATTCGGTGTTTGAGAATAAATAACATTCTGAATAAATCTAATACACTATAAATATGAAAAAGTATTATGCAATTAGTATATTGTCCCTATTATTATCTCTAATTAGTTGTGAAAGAATAGAATTAGAGAAAACTGTAGATCATGTGGTTTTACCTCGATTCAGCAACAGTGTGAAAATTGACTCAACTTACACTTATCCACAAGATACATTATATAAAACTTGGTTAAGACAATACAATTCGCAAATAAATGCTCAAACTCGTTCTCTTTCGCCCGAGGATGAAGCCTTTTTTAATAAACAATATACAGTTAAAAGCACAGAGTCAGCTTTACTTTATGGTAAAAACTACATCTTTCCCGGAGCAATCTTAGAAGGAAATAGTATTTCAGACCAGAAATACATTCCGGTTTTTGTAAATAATAGAAATCCGATTACTGTGTCAATGACTTTGTCACATAATACTCCTAAACAAACCAGCCGTACAATATCAACCCCCAGTTATTCAAAATTAAATGATTACGTTAAGGAAATGGTGGTTGATGGTAACTTCTCACAAAACGAGAAGTTTATGTTCCAATACAGGCAGTTTTCTTTTTATGACGAAATTAAGTCTGCTTTTGGCACGAATATCAATACAAAAAAGCTTTTCTCATCGAAAAAAGAGTCCTCGACAGAGTATAAACATAAAATATCCAAATCAACCGGAATGTATGTCAAATTCTTCCAATCAAGCTTCACTGTCAATATGGATATAGCTCCTTTAAGTAATAGTACCATAACGGGAAATAGCGGTTATGAACCTGTATATGTAAATTCTGTGACTTATGGTAGAATGAATGGGAGTGCTTGTATTTGAAACAGATGAGACTTATAATTTTGCAGAACAGTGTATAAAGAAAGAGTTTGAGAGAATATTCCTTAAAAAGAGCAGTACATTAACAACAGAGGAAAGAATGTTTTTTGAACAAACAGATTTCAAAGTTCTAATATTGGGAGCTGACAGTGATTATGCAGTACAAAGCTTTAAAGGGTATTCATACTTTCTGAATCTTATATATAATTCACAATTCACTCAATATAGCTACGGAGTACCTATTATGTGCTCTTTTTCATATGCAAATTCTCATGGATTAGTAGAAACGGAGTTTGTGAATACCGTATACATTGAACCACTATATGTAGATGTTACTAGAGAAAACTCTAGTTCGTATGATGAACGAAATTATTCAAGTAGTATGTATCTTAATTTTTATCATGACAGAGCAAAAACGAAACCAGCTATACCTGCCACAGACATTATTTTTACCGTGAATAAGTATGAGTCTACCTGTCAGTACTATCCCGATTATCAACACTGGCCTATGATAAAAATAGATTGTACAGATAAACAAGAAACGCTCAATATCCGTAATATAAGCTTTAAATCAAGAATCTTTGTCGGAACTAATCGCACTTGGTACGAAAGTACAGGGCCGATGCCATCAGGAAAACCCTCTGAACCGGTATATACGTGGAGTGCACGCGAGGAACATTGTTTATATACACTATCTTCAAGTCCTTTTTATATTATTATTTAATTTAAAATCTATTATTATGAGACATTCTTTTTATCTACTTCTGACGGTTACTTTTTTCCTCTTCTCTTGTGAAAATGAAGAATTAGTTAACACAAATGAAAACTTAGTGAATACGAAAGAGAAATTGGCCTATGAAACTTCCTCTAATCCATTCTTATACGATGAAATATATCAGATAAGAGATGGCAAGGAGATTAATCTGACGCACACTCAATTATTGACAAGATCTACACATGAATTTTATGAGATTGCGACAATACAGCCTACATACATTTACTTAGGCTCTACTCTGACAGCAGAGTCGATTAACAAAGGTAGATATGTAGCGGTGGGGTTTCCTAATGTCTTAAAACCGGAAATCACAATATCTTTTTCACTACCTATAATGTCTATGGTTATTGCTCCTAAAAAATCATCATTCCAGAATGCTATTACAGAAGCAATCGGAGATAAGAATTTTAGCGGTAAGCAATCACAGGTCTTCACTTATAAGATGAAGCAATTCTCATATTATAAAGAAGTTAAACTCGCTTTTGGCGCGAATGTAAATGTCGGCCAGTTATTTGGTATAAATACTGAAGTCAATAGTGGTAGGATATGCAAAAATACGGCCTTGTTTGTAGACTTTAGTCAAATATATTTTAATGCAGCTATGGATATTCCTGACGATGGTAATATTTTCAAAGACGAAAAAACTCGCCAACAATATCTAAGCAAAAAGCCTATTTATGTCAATTCGGTCAATTATGGACGCAAGGGAGTAATTTTAGTAGAGTCAAAAGAATCTTATGATAAACTATCTGTTGCAATTAGAGCATCTTTCAATGCAAAAGTTGTAAATGGGAAACTCTCATTAGACTATGAAACCGAGAAAATACTACAAGAATCAGATATTTCCATCTGTATCTTAGGTGGAGACGGTGGAGAGGCTGTAAAAACAATAAAAGGCTTTAATGAATTTCAGGAGTTTATTATTAATGGTGGTGTATATACAAACACGGTCTTTGGTGTGCCTATCTCATTTTCAGCAGCTTATGCTTCTGATAATTCTATGTACATCTCCGAATTTAATATATAAACTTTGCGCTGAAAAAGCAAAGAGCATAATTTTTATGATCGTATTTAACGACACCGGTATTGTTCTTTATCGCTATCTACGGGCGTTGTCCGTAAAGGTGAGCCGGGGCACTGTGCATCGTTTGCTCGATACCCCTGCAGGTAATAGCCTGCGGGGTATCAGCGATGCATTGGATGCGCTCCGCATAAAGAACGAGGTGTATCAACTTCCACCTTCAGAAGACTATTTTGCACAAGTGGATGCCCCATTCATCACCATGCTGCAAGTGAGTAAAGCTCCATTCTGCGTAGTGACGAAAAAGGACGATTCCATCGTGGAATTCTACAATTCGGAAGGACAAAAGCACCGTATAGGAGCGAACGTGTTCTTGAAGAAATGGACAGGTACTGTATTGTTGGGCGAAGTTACGGAGAAGACCCCGTCCGACCCTCTTTTCTTCTGGAAGAATATCGCCTACACCCTCTCTAAGCATAAGGCTCTCATTGCCGTGTTTCTGATGCTGTGCCTCGGCATACTCACCGTATTGCGGCAGGAACATCCTCACACATTGATGGCATACGCAGGTATCTCGGCGTTCGGCGTGCTTCTTTCCGTGGCCATCCTCTATAAAGAACAGTTCAACGAACACTTTCTGGAGAAGTTTTGCCACATTGGTAAAGCGGTGGATTGCAACAAGGTGCTTCATTCCAAAGGAGCAAGCTTTGCAGGCATAAGCTTGGGCGAACTCTCCCTGCTCTACTTTGCCACATTGTTCCTCTTCGGCCTGCTGTGTCCGAACGGGTTTTATGGTGTAGCCGCCCTTTGCAGCATCGCAGCTTTGTGTGTCACAGTTTATTCCATTGGCTACCAGATTTTCATCATACGCAAAGCATGCATGCTCTGCATGTTGGTTAATGTCACGATATGGGCAAGTGCAGCCCTGCTTTATGGCAGCAGATACCTTTTTGCATTCCACATCTCTCCATACGCATTATGCTCATGCGCTGCCATCGGATGCATCTGCCTGATGGCAGGAGTTTCGATAAAAAACCTGTGCAAAGACCGACAAGAGAAATACGCATTACGTCAACGGATGGCATACCTGCTGACGCCCGAAGCCTTTCAACGCCTGTTGCCTCTCGAAGCGCAAATAGAAAGCCCCATAGCGGAAACGGCGGCTTTACTGAACCAAAGCGGAGACGGCGAACGAGTAATGATTGTCACCAATCCGAACTGTGGAAACTGCGCAAAAGTACACCGGCAAATCAAAGAGTTATCATCTGCCATCCCCTTATCAATGGTGCTGCTGACTTTTCCAAACGACAAATCGGGGGAATATGTGGCGCAAACCGTCATAGCGGCATATCGTGCAGAAGGCTGGCACAAAGCCATGTCCCTGCTGGATGAATGGTATAACAACAGAACGATAAGCAAAGCGGAGAAATGCCCCATCGACCCCGAAGCCGAACAAATGTGGCGAGAACAGCAGGAATATTGCCGGGCACAAGGGATAAGCAAAACTCCTGTGGCCATAGCAGGCAGGCACTACATCCCGGAGGTTTATTCATTGTCCGAATTAAGATATGTATTGACATAAAGATATTGGTTTCGCGAGCCAAAGGCTGTTCTTGGACTTCAGCCTTAAATTAGCCCGAAATTAACTTTTTATCAAAATTAAAACTTATTAACCATGAAAAACTTAAATCATTTTGAAGCATTCAAACTTGAAAAAAGCCAAATGGCAAAAGTAAGCGGAGGCGTAGTTTGTCAGGTATATTACAGTGACGGTTTGGGAGGTTCATTTGCTCAGTCCTACAAAACCGATGATAAAAAGGCCATGAAAAAAGCTTTAGAAATGCAACATCCGGACGCACAAGTATCTTGTTGGTAACAGACTATGGTTACTAATAATATAGCTTGGTAAATGATTCGGGGAAGATGAGCATCCCATTTTCCCCGATATTCTCAATAAATTCATAACAACCTACAACATCATGAAAAATCTTATTTACTTATTCGCTATGTTAATGTGCTCTTGGGGACTTTCTCCTAATGAGAGTTCTCAAAAAAGAGAGTTAATGTACAAAAACACGAAAGTGGTTCTAAATGTAGACGACTACATTTGCAGCGAAGACCAGTGGGTATATATTCATGGTTATAAAGCTTGGATTTCCGGAAACGAGCACTCTTTTTTCGACTCAGCATTTATTGCAAAAGGCCAGCATCAAGTGGAACTCAACTTCAAAATACCATGCGCTTTGACCGCTGAACTGGCATTCTCCAAAAATGGGCCTTTAGCACTCGGAATCGCAGTGGAACAAGACTCTTGTCTTATTCTGAATATAGATGAATCTTCTCCTTTCATGAATACCGCTTGTCGTACGAAAGCAGTCAAAGGTTCTCTACACAACTTTATCTACGAGATGACACAAGAAAGATATAGGTTTCGTGACCAAATAAAACTTTATACCGAAAAGGAGCAGACAGACAGCATCCGCATAGTAAGCGAACGTTATCTTCAACGCATAAAGAAGTATATGGACGAAGCGACTGAACCGGAAGTGATATACGAATGCTTTGCTATTATAAAATATATTATTCCCAATGTAGATACAAGCGAACTGTTTCCTAAATACGCTTCGAAATTTGATTGGTATCCTGCCTTAAAATCATTCTATGACTCGTCGGCTGCCATACCGGCCTCTGAAGAAGCCGAAAAATCATCCGCCCGATATGAAGAAATACATAAGGCAAGAATGCAGTATACCCCGTTAAACAAGAATTTAGGCAGTCATTTGGATTTAACCTTTGAGGATTTCGATGGGAAGAGAATTGCCACCAAAGACATTAGTACTCCCTACGTATTTGTGGATTTCTGGGCAAGTTGGTGTAAACCATGCAGAAAAGAAATTCCCAACATAAAACAAGCAGTAGACAAATATAAAGACAAGCTGACCATTTATGCCGTATCTTTAGACAATAATCGGGAAGCTTGGCAAAAAGCCATAAAGGAAGATAATACCCAAGACTTCCTCCAAGTGATAGGAACTCTCCGAAACCAGTCACCCACATACCAGCTGAGACAGTTGGAGATTCAAACAATCCCCGCAAGCTTCTTGCTTGACAAGGAAAGACGCATCATTGCCAAAGATTTGAGAGGGGAACAGCTTATACAAACATTGGACAGCCTTATGAATCAATAGAGAGTCAAAAAACAGAAATTGCTCATCACGGCAAACTATACCGAGAAAGATGCAAGGGAAAAACAAAGCTCCTGTAAGCACAGCAAGCAGATACTACACATAGAGGTTTATCCGCTACCCGGATTGAGACATGTATTGATATAAAGATATTGGTTTCGCGAGCCAAGCAAGAGATTTAAGGGACGCCGAGAATCTCAAATTAACTTCTTTATTAATTAAAAACATTTGTATTATGAAAAATTTATCAAGTTTTGAAGCATTCAAACTGAACAAAAGACAGATGAATGCAATTACCGGAGGCTCTATTTATTGCCAAAACATGGATCATGACAAAGATATTGTCTTCAGTGACGGCATAGACATGGAGGATGCACAAGCAGCAGCAGAGTTAGCATTTGGAGGTGATGCTATTTGTGAAGAAGAAATTAAATAAGATCTTTCAACACATTAAACAATGAAGCTTCGCACCCTTTCCAGTATTTTTTATTATTGAGAAGGGTGCAAGCGTAAAAAAGCATTTATCATGGCAAAAGTAATATTCATTATATGTATATCCATTACGGCCTTATTTTGTTTTTCTTTTCAAGTAAAAGAAAAATCGAATGTCACTATCATTTTGCATTTGGACGAAGAACTGTCTCAAATAGAGCAAAAAGTCTATGTCAGCTCTTTTTGCCAATGGATATCCGGTGCAGAACAATGTATCTGGGACTCTACACTAACTCAAAAAGGACAGAAAACCATAGTGTTACAAGCTTATACCCCATTTGAAAATGAATTTAAAATAGCTTTCGCCAAAGAAGGTCCGGCAAAATTAGCGGCTCTTGCTCTCCCCGGAGATACGGTTGAATTGAATGTAGGATATAAAGATGAAAATCCTACGACTATTTACAAAAAAGCCACCAAAGGGGCATTCCACAATACTTATACACAATTCCACCTGATCCAGGCTATGCATTGGAATAAGAAACACAAACTCAACGAAGAGCATAAGAAAGACAGCGTCGTCCTAAAGGACAAAGAGTTGGTTTCTTTCTACCAAAATCACATTGAACAGACCAAACATCCCTTGATTGCAAGGCGTGGTGCAGTCATGCTTAAGGTTTTCTTTTCTGATTATATCGATAAGGATGCACTGCAAGCAATAGAGGAACATATTTCCAAAACCTTTCCTGACGACCCACGCAGCTTGCCGGTTTATGGATCTAACAGAACACAAACAGAAAGGGGAATTCGGGCAGCAAAGCGCTTAACGGAAATAGAAAGAGAAAGAAAAGACTATAAAAGAAGAAAGCGCATAAATGCGACAGGCAGTATAATAAACCTTAATCTTAATGGAATAGACGGAGAGCCGATTCCTTTGAGCAGTCTCACTAATAAATATACCTATATTGATGTATGGGCAAGCTGGTGCAAACCCTGCCGGATGCAATTTCCGCACATCAAGCAAGCACTAAGCAAGTATTCGGAAGACCTCAAGGTATATGCCATTTCCATAGACTACAACCATGACTTATGGAAAGAGGCAATAAAAAAAGATTCACTTCAGAGTTTTATCCATGTCATAGGCACAAACAATAACCGGAGAATACTGAAAGAAGTGGAAGATTTAGGAGTAGAACGCATCCCCAAGAGTTTTCTATTGGATAAAAATCATAGAATCATTGCCAAAGACTTGCACGACGGCAGACTGATTGAAGTTTTAGATAGCTTGACCACCAAATGAAACCATTCCCCCACTACTCCCAGCACGACGTCATGGATTGCGGCCCTACCTGCCTGCGCATGGTCGCAGCCTTTTATGGCAAGCGTTACTCGTTGGAGGGGCTGAGGGAGAGGTCGTTCATCACCCGCGAGGGAGTATCCATGCTGGGCATCAGTGAAGCGGCAGAGAAGATAGGGTTTCGGAGTATCTGCGTACAGGTGAGCTACGAAATGCTGGCGGAAGCTCCTTTGCCCTGCATCGTACATTGGAATCAGCAGCATTTTGTCGTGGTCTACCGGACGGACAAAAAGCATGTATGGGTGGCCGACCCCGGAGCGGGAAAACTGAAATATACGCGAAAGGAGTTCTGCCGATGCTGGCTAAGCAGCCAAAAAGACGGAGAAGGCACGGGAGTTGCATTGCTGCTGGAGCCTACGCCGGAGTTTTATGCCGGGGAAGACGAAAAGGAAATGACAGAGCGCAAGGGCTTAGGCTTTCTGTATGCTTACCTGCGTCCCTACAAGCAATTGGTGGGGCAATTATTGCTGGGACTGCTGTTGGGCAGCATGATACAGCTGATGTTGCCTTTCCTCACACAGAGTATCGTGGACTTCGGCATCAACAACCAAAACCTCGGTTTCATTTATCTGGTACTCATTGCCCAACTGATGCTGACCGTCAGCAGCAGTGCCGTCGATTTCATCCGCGGATGGATATTGCTGCATCTGGGAACACGCATCAACATCGCCCTTATATCCGACTTCCTCGTCAAACTGATGAAACTGCCCATGGGGTATTTCGACACCAAAATGACGGGAGACATCCTGCAACGCATCAACGACCACACACGCATACAGAACTTCCTGACCGGGAGCAGCCTCAGCGTGGTGTTCTCCGCCTTCAACATCGTGATATTCGGCATAGTATTGCTGATGTACAGCGTCACTATATTCCTCATCTTCATGGGAGGGAGCGCACTCTACGTGGCCTACGTGCACATCTTCATGAAGAAACGGGCTGAACTGGACCACAAGCGCTTCGCACAGCAAAGCGCCAACCAGAGCAGCGTGGTGCAATTGGTGAACGGCATGCAAGAGATAAAGCTGAGTGCCTGCGAACAGCAGAAACGGTGGGAATGGGAACGCATACAGGCGCAACTGTTCAGGGTAAATATCAGAAGCCTTGCATTGAGGCAGTATCAGGATTCGGGAGCCGTACTGATAAACCAGACGAAGAACATCGTGATTACAGGGCTGGTGGCTTCGCTCGTGGTGCAAGGAGAGATGACATTGGGCATGATGCTGTCCGTGCAGTATATCATCGGCCAGTTGAACAGTCCGATAAACGAACTGATCACCTTCGTCCGCGACATGCAGGACGCACGCCTCAGCATGAGCCGCCTGAGCGAAGTGCGCGAGAAACCCGATGAAGAAGACGCTACAAAGGAACTCATACGCGAAATACCCGTAGGGAAAGACTTGCGAATAGAGAACCTGAACTTCAAATACGACCCATTGAGCGAGCTGCCTACATTAGAGAATATCTGCATGGAGATAAAAGCCGGCAGACAGACCGCCATCGTGGGCATGAGCGGAAGCGGAAAGACTACGCTTGTGAAGCTGTTGCTGGGGTTCTATCCGCCCGCAAGCGGACAAATATTGCTGGGAGACATTCCGCTGGAGAACTTCAGCATACGGGAGTGGCGCAAGCAATGCGGCGTTGTGATGCAGGACGGCTTTATCTTTTCGGACAGCATAGCGGGAAATATTGCGCCCGGAGTGGAGCACATAGACAGACAACGCCTGCGCCATGCGGCAGAAGTGGCCAACATACACCGGTTTATCGAAGAGCTTCCGTTGGGATACAATACCAAGATAGGACAGGAAGGGCATGGATTGAGCCAAGGACAGAAGCAACGCATACTCATTGCCCGTGCCGTATATAAGAATCCCGGATTCATTTTCTTCGATGAGGCCACCAATGCGCTGGACGCCAACAATGAACGCATCATCATGGAGAATCTGCAAAAATTCCTTGAAGGCAGGACGTCGGTTGTCGTGGCACACCGGCTGAGCACGGTGCGCAATGCCGACCGGATAGTGGTATTGGAACAGGGACGGATAGCCGAAACCGGCACGCACGAGGAACTGACGGCACGAGAAGGGATATATTACAGGTTGGTGAAGAATCAGTTGGAATTGTAGGGAAGAGAGAGTAATGGGTAGTGATTAGTGGTTAGTATACGGCAGAATATGAAAGAGAAAGAGAAAGAGAAAGAGAAAGAAATAGAACTGAGGTGCGAGGAGGTACAGGAAATATTGACACGCCCGCCTCATGCGCTGATACGATGGGGCATCACCGTGTTCTTCGTCGTACTGGCACTCTTCTTTATCGGTGGTTGTTTCTTTAAGTACCCCGACGTGATAAAGGCAGGAATCACCATCACCACCGAGCATCCGCCGATATGGATGGTGGCCCGGGGAAGCGGAAAAATAAAGGAAGTGTATCGTAAAGACCGGGATTCGGTATGGAGTAGTGATGTCATCGCCGTATTGGAAAACCCTGCCGTAACGGAAGATGTGATGCTATTGAAAGAAAGGTTAGCCACTTTCGACCCGGCAGACAACAGCACTCATAACCAGCCCTTTCCGGAAGGGTTGTCTTTGGGAAGTATACAAAATGCCTACGCCTCTTTCCTCAAATGTCTGACAGATTATCACAACCATCTCTCTTTGAATCTGTACGAACAGAAAACGGAAGCCACCCGACGGGAATTACAGGAATACCGAAATTACATCAGCCATTTGAAGAAACAAGCCGGATTGGACAAAGAGCAAGTGGGCATAGCCGAAACCGCACATCGCAGAGAGAAGAAACTGTTCGATGAAGGCCTGACTGCGCAATCGGAGTACGAAAAGGCCAAGCAATCTTTCCTAAGCGTACTACAAAGCCGGGAACAATTAATGACCTCACTCTCTTCTGCCCGCATACAAGAAGCTCAACTGCAACAGAAGATAATAGAAACCCGAATGGAGGAAAACCGTGAAACCAACAGGCTGAGCACCGCCCTGAGAACGGCCTATAACGAACTGCAAGTAAGCATTGAGAACTGGGAGCTGGCGTACCTTTTCATCAGTCCGGCAAACGGCATACTTTCTTACAATCATATTTGGCAGAAAAACCAGAACGTAAGCAACGGAGATAAGGTATTCTCCATAGTGACCAAAGAGCCGGGAGCCATCATCGGAAAAATTAAGTTACCTGCCGGCGGTTCGGGAAAGGTGATGCCCGGACAACGAGTAAATATCAGCCTGACCGGCTACCCATACATGGAGTTCGGCTTCCTGACGGGCAAAGTAGAGTCTGTGTCGCTACTGGCCGATGACGAGAGTGCCTACACTGTTACCATAAGTTTGCCACAGAATTTATGCACTTCCTACGGGAAACAGCCCGAATTCAGAGGGGAACTGTCTGGCACGGCGGAGGTGATGACAGACGAACGGAGCTTAACCGAGAGATTGCTCAGTCCGCTCCGTTATCTGTGGGAAAAATATCAATAAGAAAGACACAAATGCTGTGCAAGAATCATCTGTCATACAATAAAAATCTGTAACTTTGAGTCCTATGAACACAGCAATAAACGTTTAGAATTAGAACTATTCAACATTTTAATAAGACAAGACCATGATAATTAAGATCTCAAAGCTACTTATCATATTCATCGCATGTATTCCCTTTTATACCTTTGTGGATTTTATATTTTCTATAATCATGGCGGAGAAATTTACATTTACGATGAAAGACGCCCTCATGAATTCCACACCCTTTGCTGTTTCATGGACTGCCCTAATAAGTTACCAATGGTTTAAAAAGAAGAAATAATTTCCACTGTTTAAAACCTTAAAAAAGAAATTATAATGACACATTTAATTCAGAAAAAGAACTTTTTAGCATTGATTGCAGGAATACTGATGTTGACATCTTGCAATAAGAATGAAACACCTGTACCGGAACCCGGTTCTGAAAAAGAACTTGTTTTTAAGTTCAATTCTTCAAACCTCAAAGAGTTTCAAAAGATTACAGGCGAAAACATTACAAACCTTGCAAAAGAAGAAACAAAAAACTATTTCGGCAACCGAATAGCTTTTGCAACTCCCGATGAAGTAAAAAT